>Ga0302114_10000036_pt1 | contig 96746 bp, 66 predicted proteins | sample AG5_Surface_MG_FD_203107 | JGI IMG/M metagenome (GOLD analysis project Ga0302114, IMG submission 203107) | Marine microbial communities from Western Arctic Ocean, Canada - AG5_Surface | ecosystem: Environmental > Aquatic > Marine > Oceanic | place: Canada: Western Arctic Ocean | collected... | reverse complement strand
GACCTCCCCGCGTGGCTCCGCGCGGTCAACAACGCCACGCGGGGCATCGTCACCAGGCCCATCACCCCAATCATCGCCGGGTGGGGCGAAGCGCAATCGATCGACGTCTATCATCAACTAAAAAGCGGAGCTCGATACCTGGACCTACGGGTAGTTCACGAACGAGGCGGGTACTTCACCGAACACGGCATGGCGGGCGCGAGCTACGAGGACGTCTTGACCCAGGTGGCGTCCTTCTTAACTGACCACCCGGGCGAGATTGTCCTGTGCGACTTTAACCACTTTCACCGGTGAGTATATTTTTATTTCCATGTGGGCAATTAGACTGACGGCGTGTTTCTTGACAGCTTCGACGCTTTTGAAGATCACGTGAAATTCGTCGACGTCATCGAGCGGACGCTGGGCGCACACATGGTCCCGCTGGCGCTGCGACGCGCGTCCACCGAGGGCGACGGCACCGTCACCGTCCGCGACTGCCTCGCCGCGAACAGACGGTGCGTGTGCCTCTACGGCGGCTTTGATTTCGCGGGAGTCGCGAGATGCGCGGTTGAGCATGGTTGTTGGGGTCGGAAACGGTGAGTTTCTTTTAATGCTTTCGTATGGGCAATTAGTTTGACGTCGTGTTTTTTTTAACAGGGACGATATATGGAGCCCGTGGCCGATGGCGGGGACGCGGCGCGCGCTCGTGGAGCGCATGCGCGCGCTCGACGCGGAGGGCGTGAACTGCCGCGGGTTCTTCGTGCTGCAAGGGGTGGTCACCCCCGACGCCAAGCGCATCACCAAGGCTGTGTTGTTACCCGATTGGGGCCGACCTCGGACGCTGAGGGCGCTGGCGGAGCGGGTGACTCCGCTCGTGTGTTCGATGGTGACGGGCGGGCAGGTCCGTGCGCGGTGCGTGGTGATGGTGGATCACATAGACGTGGCGGACGTGGAGGGGTGGCTCCTCGGGGCGTACGGGGGCGATTAGCGAGTAGCTCTTAGAGACATACGACAAACGAACGTAAACGCATTTTCACAACTGAGAAAACAAACCGGCCGAGTCAATCCCAATTTGGAGTCAGTGCTCGGTGGCACAGCCGAGCGGTGGAGGACGATGGCTGGACCGGGGGCGTTCGGGGGTTTCGACCCCCCGGACGAGGCGATCCCGACGCCCACGCCCGGGGTCGTGGACCTGGCGCATGGGAACCTTCGTGAGTTCCCGGCGTTCACCAAGGCTCTGCGAACCGCGCTCGAGCTCGATCTGGAGGGTAACCCCGAGCTCGTGTCCATCCCGGCCGGTGCGTTGTCGCGGCTCACCTCGCTGGAGACCCTGCGCCTCACCGGGTGCGCGCTGACGCATCTCCCCGAGGACATGAACCGATGCGAGTCCATCGCGCGGCTCTTCGCGGGCGCCAACCACATCACCGACGCGCATCCCGCGTTCGAGCTCCCGTGCGCGGTGCACGTCGGCCTCGCGCACAACCGCATCGCCGCCCTGCCCCCGCCCGAGGTCACCGCACGAGCCGAGGCGCTCATGTCCCTGGACCTCACGCACAACGACATGTGCGACGCGGCGGATGCATTCGCCTCGCTGCGCGCGATGCCGTCGCTCAGGGCGCTCTCACTCGCGGGGAACCCGATGGCCATGGGAACCGGATTCGCGGCGAGAGTCGCGAACGAGCTGCCCGAGCTGCTCATGCTGGACGGAGCGAGGCTCGAGCACGCCGCCCGCGGACCGATCCCGTCGATGGACGATGAAGAGGCGACGCCGACGACGACGTTGACGGTGAAGTTCAAGGTGACGGACGCGTCGTGCGAGCCGGACCCGCCGCCGCCGACCGATCCAAACGACGACGACGAAGCGAAGAAGACGGCGGATGACAAAGATGATGTTAAGGCCGAAGGTGACGCTGAAGGCGGCGAGGGTGAGGGTGAGGGCGAGGGTGAGGACGATGTCCCCGCGGAGGGCGAGGGTGGAGCCGAGGGTGAAGGCGACGGCGAGGCTGCGGGGGGTGACGCGGAAGGTGACGCGGAAGAAGCGGCTCCGACGGACGAAGCCGAGTTTTTCGTTCGGTTCAGCCTCGCGGCGTGCGGCGGCGACGACGCCGACGCCCTCGCCGAACCGTTCTCGATCCCGCGGAGACCGCGTACGGTACCCGAGCCGCCCGAGGGTGCCGCCAAAGGCGAGGGCGATGGCGATGGCGGGGGCGATGGCGGCGACGCCCCCGAGGAGGCGGCGGCGGAGGGTGAAGGCGAAGGCGAGGGCGAAGAAGCCGCCGCGCCGACGCCGCCCGTCGAGGAGCCCGACGACCCGGCCACCACGTTCTACGCCGACCTCCCGCTGACGCTCGCGACGCGGGACTTGCTTCACCGCGGTGTGAGGTTCGAGATGTGTAAAGTGGAGACGGTGCCGAAGCCGCCGGCAGAGGAGTCGAAGGAGACTACCGGGGACGCCGCGGACGGGGGGGACAAACCCGAGGGTGAGCCCGAGGCGGAGCCGGCGGAGGGTTCCGAGGCACAATCGGAGCTCGTGGAGCGCGTCACCGTCGTCGGCGTCGCCACGGTCCGGCTCGGGTCGCTCCTCTTCGGCGGCGTGAAGGAGTGGCGCGGGGAGGTTGATTTCTTCCGGGAGGCGCCCATGTACCGTAAGACGGCAGTGGGCGAGGTGCTCGTGGCGCTCGGCGGGGACGGGTCGGGGGCGGGGGAGAGCGCGGGGCGGGCGACGGTGACGTGCGTGATGCACGCGACGAGGCCGGCGGTGGAAGGTGAGGGTGCAGATGAGGAGGGCGAGGAGGCTGCGGCTGAGGAGTGAGAGGCTCTCGCGTTGACGCAATCCTAAAGCTAAACTTGTGCTCCACCTAATCGTCTATTTAGCTCCTGCGTAATAACGCAGCAAGTACACGATGTTCTCGTGCATCGATACTCGTGTCGACACAATGTTCTTTGTCTTGTTCGTAGCTTCCTCCAAACTTTTTTTCCAACTCGCCAAGCGCCTCACGGCGAGTTCCATCGGTGATTCACCATTGTGATCGACTTTATGGACGTCTGCACCGGCTTGGATCAGCAATGCCACACATGTCTCCTGTGCATTGTGAACTGCAACGTGAAGGGGAGTGTCGCCAAGTTTGTTTGCAAGGTTCACGTCTGCGCCTGCCTTTATGAGCTCGATGATGTTTGGTACAGGAGCTAAGGCTGTGATGGCCGTATGTGGTTCTGAGTGATCAAATGTTGGTGTGATGGCCATTCCCAGAGCTGTGTCGCCATCACAGTCCTGTACGTTGACATTAGCACCTGCTTCAATCAGTGCCTTCACAACCTTCGGATTATTACGATTACTAGCGGCGTGATGCAAAGCCCACCACTCCTTCACGTCCACCCCGCCGATCTCAGTTTCAATGAGGGCCCTGACCGCGGGCAGGTTGCCGTGTTTTATCGCATAGTACATCGGTGCAGTGAACGTCTCTCCGAAGTAGTCTCTACCTTCCTTGTTTTCCATGTCTGTCAAATGTTCTATGTGAGCCTCGATCTTCTTCTCCATCGATCGAACGCCATCCACGCTCCAAACCGCGTCGTTGTAAGCCTTGTTCACCTGCGCCAGCCTGAGCGTGTCGTTCAAGTCGAGCTTGGGGAGAATGTGCTCTGTGAACACGTCGGGGATCTCCTCGGCGACGGCGTCGAGGATGGATATGGCACCGCGCTGCAGGTACCTGACCGTCGTCGGAACGACCGCTGCGGTCGTGGGGTCCCGCTTCCTCTTCAGCGAGCCATCAGCGTGCGCCGAGTTTCCCGCCGATCTTCGTGCCGCCTGGAGCCGAGCCGCGAGGGCAACCTTGAGCCCGGTGGTGTCCAGCCCGCGGTTCTTCAGCTCCGCTCTTAGCTGCGCGACCGTCATCGCGCTTGGGTCCGCCATCGCTGACGGTCGGTCCGTCGGGTGCGGCCGTCGCGTCGGGGGGGAAGTGGCGCCGAGGCTGTTTGTGATCTCCTCGGAAACAACTCAGTTTTTTCAAAGCGTCCCGCCATCAGATCAGTCGCGACAGCGCGCGGGCTGCAGGCGCGCCGGAGGCTCCAGGGGCGCGATGAAGCAGCGCAAACGGAACGGGCTCCTCCCGCCCATCCGCACCAGCGATGTCCTCGTCTTCTCCTCCCGCCGCGAGCCCTTCCACAGGCGCGACGACGGCCGGGTCGCCCGACGCCCATCGCCCCGCCGGGTGCGCACGCGCACGCCGATGTTCAAGAGGATGGCGAGGCGGCTGAAGGCGATGCGCATGTTGGAGCGGGGTATGCGGTTCGCCGCCGCGCCGCGCAGGCTGGAGGCCGCCTACGAGGACGAGATGGACGCGGAACACATGGAGCCCGTCGAGGAGGAGGAGAAGGAGGAGCGCGAGGAGACCCCCGAGGGCTCCGACGACGATGGGGAACCCGAGGACGATGACCACCCCGCGTCGTCGTCGGACTCTGACGAGGTTCAGATCACCGGGGAGGTCGCCGCGACGCCACCACCCAGGGGCACCGCACCGCTCACCCCCGACACCGCCATCGCGTTCGCCCAACGCGCGTTACACCTCACGCTCAAGCGCGAGAGGGGCCACGGCAACTGCATGTTCTGCGCGTTTTCATCCGGGCTCAACTCGTGGCTCGACGCCGGCCAGCGCGCCACGCCCAGCTGGCGCGAATACGTCAAACCGGAATCAAACGAGCGGGAAGACCCGTCCACGCTTCATGGGAAGGTCACCGGTTCGAACCGCGGCGGGATCGAATGGAGCCACCTCCGCGCGGCGCTGGTCCAAGCGCTGAAACAGACGGTGCGAGACGCGAAGAAACGAGACCGGGATCGGGTCATGAACGAGCTCTGCGCCGGTGAGGAAGGACGCGCGTGGCTCCATCGCGGCAAGTTCGCATCCGCGCTGCCGTACGAACGCTTCCATGCGCACCTGGAGGTGATGTCAAAAGACGCGGCGCCTCACTCCGGACGCTCCAGGTGGACGCGGTTCTGGGGCACCGACGTGGAGGTCACCGCTCTCGCCGCGGCGCTGGGCGTCGCGTGCGTGGTCGTCGAATGCGACGAGAGCAGGGGCACGGGCCGCTCGCCGTATTACCTCGCGGTTCCCGCGCACGTCGCTGAGGCGATGGATCCGATCGAATCGATCGAAAACGCGGGGGGAACTAAGCGAAAGATGCGGCCCGGTCGGTACATGCCGCACGGCGAGTGGGTAAATAGTGGTAAGCCCAAGCCCGAGCTGGCGTTTGAGCCGAGTAACCGCGGCGCGGGAAGGACACAGCTGTGCGTTCGTGCGGTGAAGGCGGGGTCGCGACGGGCGGCGGCGGCGTCGGAGGGGCGATGGGGCGGTGGGGCGGGGACGAGGCGGTACATACCGGCGATCGTGGTGATTCACAGGCCCGGTCACTTCGACTCGCTGCAGCCGGCGAAGGGCACCGTTTTGGTGCTTGAACGTACGGTGGTTTAGTCTGAAAAATGGAGAAATAACGAATTGCACGGAAAGGAACGGACGACTGCGCAAAAGGTTGGATCTGATCGCGTTTCCCGGGAGATTGTTTTGCTGACTCACATCTGCGCCAAATTTTCCCGTTTGCGTCGAAAGGGTGCGAAGCCTACGAGGTTCCGAGCTCATTCTCCCGGGCGCCGCTCGAACCCAGCGGCGGATCTCGAGCGAAGATGGGCGCTGGTATATCTGTCGTCACGCTGGAGCGTCGGGAGGACGGCGAGGTGCGCGCGCGTCCCCTTCCAACCCCCCTCCCTCCCGTATCCCGCACCGAATAAATTCAACCCCCTTTTTTATCTCCCGGACTTCTTTCTTTCCGCAGATCCACTCGTTCGGGGTTCAGCCGCTGACTCCGCGCGAGGGCGAGACCGGCTTCACCATCGTCCGCGCGCCGCAGGGCGGGTACCTCGCCGACACCGACGGGTGGGGCAGCAGCGCGAACTCTGAGTTTTTAAGCGAGATTTCAATGGCCAGTCAAAGACAGCAGCAGCAGCCCGAGACGACGACGACGGACGAGACCGGCGCCGCGAGCGAGGCGGCCCCTACGCCCCCCGATGAGTCACCCGACTCCTCGGTGGCAATCGCGCGCAGCGGACCGTACGGCCGAGCCGCGGGGGTTCCCACCCGCGTCACACGCTTCCTCGCGGTCACCGCGACGCCACGCCCGGGCCAGGAGCGACCGGAAAATCCATCCCCGCCGAGGCCGCGCTCCAGGTTCCCGATGATGACTCGGATGTACAACTACATGAGGGGCCGCTCCTCCTCCTCGTCCTCGTCCCGCGCGGCCGCGACGACGACGACGACGACGTCGACGACGGCCCCATCCCAATCCCGCCAGCTGGCGCTCCCCGCGGCGTCGGGCGATGTGCATGCCGCCGCGGAGGACCCCTCAAACGACTCCTCCTCCTCGTCCTCGTCGCCCCTGGAATCCCACTCGACGTCGGGCCTTCGCCGCCGCCGCAACGCGCGCGCCTCCGGTAACGCGCGCTCGCCCGGCCACGCGCTCCGCGACGCCGTCGAGCGCGTGGCGCGTGAGCTCGGCGTGAACGTCGATCGATCGACGAGCGGATCGTCGGCCGCCTCCGCCGCCGCTTGGGACGACGAGCTCGAAGACGGATCCCCATCCCCCGAAGCGCTTCGAGCCCGGATGAGTTTCCTCGCGGAGACGATGACGTCGGTGCTCCGGGAGTTTGACGCGCGGCTGCAACGCGTCGCGGGTGCGGGGGCGGGCGGGGCGACGCGGATGCTCGGCGACGGGGGTAAATGGCCGGCTTCTCGCGAGGACGTCGACGCGTTACCCACGCGAACGGTGAGTGTTTCCGAGACTGAGTTATGCCGCGGCTGTGCGGACGGAACGGACGACGACGAGCAGGGCCCGCAGTGCTACATCTGCCTCGGCGAGTACGAGGCGGGTGAGACGCTGAGGACGCTTCCTTGCGGGCACGCGTTTCACGCGCCGTGCGTGGATAAGTGGCTCTTGGAGCAGCGCAGGGCGTGCCCCACGTGCAGGGCGACGGTACCCGCGGTGAAGAAGGCGACCCCGTGCGTGGCTCCCTCGAGGCCGTTTGTGGTGGGGGAGGCGCCGCGGCTGGCGCTGCCGGCTCCGCCGCCGCGGGGGTTCGCGGCGGTGCCGTCGGAGGCTGACCCGCGCGTGCTCCTCCTCCCGGGCGTCGCGTCTCACTGATTCTTTTGTACCTTTATTCTTTCGATGTAGCGTACCCCCGAACTTGTATGTAAACGATTCATTCACGACGATGTAAGTGTTATCAGTTCTTATTCCATCCTAGAACTAACTCTTAGTCGTATCACTGCTTGCGCCGTTTCTTGGCCTGGATGAACTGCCCCTCCGCCGCGGCGTGACCCTGCTCCCCCGCGTCGAACCTCGCCGCGGTCTTCTCCCGGATGGTCTCCACGTCGTCGCTCTCCGCGGCGCGCTCGATCGTGAGCCTGCGTCCGTAGAGGTGCGTCCCCGCCAGCGCTTCCAGCGCCGCCGACGCCTCCCGTTTCGTCGTCAACTCCGCAAAAGCAAACCCTCGGTGAGAACCGTCAAACTTTTTGGGCAGACGGCACGATTTCAGCTGCCCGAACGGGTTGAACAGCTTCTGGATGTCCCGCTTGGTAGCCTCGAACGCGACGTTGCGAACGACAATCTTGGTGGCGCTCATGCCCTTGGGAACCTTGTCCTTGGATCCAGATTTGGCGTCGTCGTCGTTCTTTCCGTTCCCGCCGCCGCCGCGAGATGAAATCTCGAGCCGAAGCGTCCGGCCGTCCAGCTCCTTGCCCTGCATCGCGCGCTTCGCCGACCTCGCCGCCGCGGGCGAGTCGAACTCGACGAAACCGAACCCGCGGGACAGGTTCGCGCCGCCCGGGCCCTTCTGCGTGGCGATCGTCGCCGCCGTCACGCGACCCGACGCCGCCGCCGCCGCTCGAAGAAAGTGCGCCCGCAAACTCGCATCCGTCGTGGTGAAGGATAACCCCTTGACGAACAGCTGCGTCGCCTGCGCATCCCCCGCGGTGTCGTCGTCGTCGTCGTCCCCCCCCGGGGCCTTCGCGTTCATGATGGCGTCCCTCTCCTTCATCTTCTCCAAGCCCAAGCCGCCGCCGTCGATCTTCGGAGTCCGCGCCGCGACGCCGTTGACCGATCCGACGGGCTGGTCACCGACGAATATCCCCTCCGGCGCCCACTCCACGTACACGGGCACGTGCCTGTACCTCTTGTACGCCAAACCCTTGAACGCCTTGCGCGCGTCACCGGGCTCGAGCCATTCCACCACCGCGATCGTTTTGGTATCCGGGAGCACCTGTGAACAAAACACGACGTCAGTATAATTGCCCATACGAGAATTAAAATAAACTCACCATCCTGGCGACGGCGCCGAACCGTTCGCATAGCCCTCGCAACTCACCAACCTCCGACTCGTACGGAAGATTCTTGAGCAAGATGGCCACGTTGCTGCGCCGGACGCCGTTCTTGTTAGCGTTGGCGCCGCTGGACGCGGCGGCGGTCTCCAGCGCGGTAGGGTCCACGCCCGCCTGCGACAGCTGGTCCTTGGTGTCGGCTATGACCTGCGCTTCGCCGAGCGCCATTCGAACGGCGACGTCGTTCTCGCCGCTCTCCAGTAAGTCAGCCTTTGTGACGCCGTACTTGGCGGCGATGGCGGCGGCGACGGTGTCCTGGCGCATGAACAACGAGTTCCACGCCGCGCGGTTGGTACCGGCGTCGCGCTTAAGCCGGTCCTCTCGGCTCTTTTTGAACCCGCCGGCTTCTTCGTCCTCGGCGGCGGCGGCGCCCCCGAGGGTATCCTCAGCCCGCGGCGGGCGCTTCGCCGGCAGGAGGTGTATGAGCCGCCCTTGGAATATGCTTCCGTCCAGTTCCTCCATCGCCTTGGACGCGTTCTCGGGTAACGCGTACGTGATGTACGCGAGCCCTTTGCTCCGCTTGGTGGCTTTATCGGCGAGGATAAAAACCCCGGTGAGGTTGCCGTACGGCGCGAAGTGCGCGGCTACCTCCTCCTCGGTCGCCGTGAATGGGAGGTTGCGGATGAACAGGCGGCCAGTCTCGGCGACGGCTTCCATGTCCTCGGCGGTGACCTCGTGTACCTTCGGCTTGTCGTCGTTGGCTTTATCGGCGGCGTCGGGAGTTTCGGGCTTGGATTTCTCATCCGCGTTCTCCTCGTCGGCTTCATCATCCTCCTCCTCGTCGTCTTCGTCGTCGGATGCGCCGGGGTCGTCCTCCAGGTCGTCGATACCCTCCATGTCGCTGTCGACCTCGCTGTCCTCCTCTTCCTCTTCCTTCTTGTCCTCGTCCTCGTCCTTGTCCTTGTCCTCGGAGTCGGAGTCGGAGTCGCTAAAATTCTTTGCCGATTTCCGCTTGAGGTAGTCCAAGTCGTCGAGCTCGTCGTCGTCGGCGTCGCTCTTCGACTGCGACTCCGAGTCCGATTCGCTGTCATCCGACATCTCCCGCCCCGTCCTGCGCCGCACCGGCTTCGCCTTTGTCTTCTGCGTCTTCGTCTTTCCCTTCTTTTGTTTACCGCCGGCGACAGTTTCGTCCTCGTCGTCGGAATCCGACCCGTCGATGTCCTGGTACTGGTCGTCGTCGTCGCTCCCGTCGTCGTCGAATTCCGGCGGCGCTTCGTCTTCATCCGACGGTTCATCTCGCGTACCAGGCACGTCGTTCACCACCTCCCCGAGCCCGAGCTCGCCTCCCGCGGCTCGCTCCGCCTCGACGTCGGCGGCTTGGTTATCCCAGAGCCTCTGCTGGTGTCGCGGCGCGGTGAGCCTCATGAACTCGGACAGTTTCGGATCCGCGGCGATGAGGTCGTCGATCTCCTTCTCGTACGCGTCCTTCTTCGCGCGCTTCATCTTCTTGAGCTCGCGGACGCCGATGAAGCGCTCGGTGTCGGCCGCCTTGAGCTCGCGCGCCGTGCGTTCCTCCGGAGTCTCGTTCGCCCTGCGATGCGCGGATGATCCCGAGCTGTGTTTGCTCCACGGCCGTGGGAGCTGCGCGGATTTGACCGCCCTGGCGTACTCCACCTGCACCCTGCTCGTGTCTATGAAGGTGTTGTGGAAGTACTCCAGCGCCTTGACCGCGTCTGCGGTCGTCTTGAACCCGACGAAGGCCATCTGTCGCGACTTGCCGTCCCTGCGTTGGTTGGAGAGATGTGTGCGTCGGCGGCGGCGGCGGCGTCAGTCGGGCGGTGGTGCGCGGTGGTGCGCGGGTGCGTTTCGGGTGGAACATCGCGGGATGCGGAGCGGGTGGATGCGCGACGTCGCTGAGTGACGGAGAGATGCGCGGCGTGCGGGTGTCGGGCGGTGGATACGCGTGGCACGGCGGCGGGGTAGGGGCGCGCGACGGACGCACCCAGTCTTCAGGATCTTGACATCGGTCACCTCGCCGCGCTCGGCGAAGTGCTCCCGCAGGCGATCATCCTTGAGGTGCTTGGGGATATTTTTGACGCATAGACGCGACGAGGGGGGTGCGGGCTCCTGATCCTCGCCGTAGTACGGGAGCGGCTCCTCGCGCCCGTTCGCGTCCGCCGCAGCCATGTCACAACCGTGCGCCGTAAATTGACTTCCGAAGCGGTGAGAGAGTGGGCACCAACCAACAAACAACTTCAGACGTTGATCGGCTTTTCCTTTTATAAAACTTCGCTCGGATATGACTGATTGCCTGTACCTTTGACTGTCCAACTGCCATTAAGATTTTAGACGACCGTCGCCGATGAAAACGTGCGCCTGCACTCCATCATATCCGAAAAACAAGACCGACACCCATCCACAACGAGGCGGCAGCCGGCCGTCGTCAGGTAGGATGGGTTGCGGGGCTTCCAAGGGGAGTGATCCCGAGCTCCCGCGGCCGTGGGAGAAGGCGAGGGATCAGGACACCGAGGCGGCGACGTCATCGTCCAAGGTGAGCACCGGCGCCACCCGCGGCCGATTGCCAATCAGCGAGGGAGGGCGCGAGAGAGATGTGATCGTGCTGTTCGGCCCGCCTGGCGCGGGGAAGGGCTCGCAGGCGCCGCACATCGTCTCGAAGCTGCGCATCCCGGCGCTGTCCGTGGGGGGTATCATGCGGTGTGCCATCGAGGAAGGCACGGCGCTCGGTCTAGTGTGCAGGGAGGTGATGGAGAACGACGGGCTCGTGCCCGACGACGTCGTCGCCGGCCTGATCCGAGACCGGATCGCACGGAAGGATTGCGACCGAGGGTTCGTCATGGACGGCTTCCCGCGCACCGTGGAACAGGCGCAGATGTTCGACGACGTCCTCGCGTACACCCACGAAAGGGTCACCCGCATCGTCGTCCTCGAGGCGCCCGAAGACGTCCTCGAACGACGAGTCGCGGGGCGATGGATTCACAAATCATCCGGCAGAGCGTACCACGCAGTCACAGCCCCGCCCTCATCGTTACCCCCCGGCGATTCGCCCACGACGCTCAACATGCTGGACGATACCACCGGCGAGCCACTGACGCGGCGGCTGGACGACGTGGAGGCTACGCTGCGTCGCAGGCTGCGTGGGTACGAGGAGCAGTTCTCGGGTGTGACGAGTCATTACGCGGCGACGCGGGTGGTCACCGCCGTGGACGCGAACCAGGACCCGACACACGTGCGTTCATGCGTTGAGGCTGCGATCGAGGGGCGGGCGCAGCCGGCGTCGGTGCCGTTCGAGATGCCCGGGACGCGTGTTGGGGTTGCCGAGGGGGGTGCCGACACAGCTGTGGTGGACGGACCGGCTGCGGTGGATACGCACGCCGCCAGCGTCGACGGGGTGGATGCGGCGGATGGGGATCCGCAGGTTGCGTTCCAGCCCTTGCCGGACTCGCCGACGCACTCCGCGGTTCCCGGTGTTGGCGAGATGTCCGCGCAGCCGGAGCCGATAGCCGCCTGAGACGAGAGAGAGAGAGATGGAGATGGAGAGGGGTGGGCGGGACGGTCTCGAGGTTCGAGGACCGTTCTGTTATTTAGCACGCGTTAGTTGGGTGAGTTGTAAACGCCATAAGTACGGAACCTTGGGCGAATCGACGACACGTCATTATCGAAAGAAGAAGGCTTCTCACCGCGCTCGTCAGTCTCCTCCCTCGCGACCCGGCGCTCCGTCTTTGAGAGCAAAGCAGAGCAGAGCCGAGGAAAGCCCGTCATGCCCTCCGTCGCCTCCTTCATGATGCCCGCGGGTAAGGCCGTCACCGCGTGTCCGGAGGATAAGCTGCGGTCCGTGGTGGACTCCTTGGTCAACGAGAAGGTCGGCTGCGTTGTCGTGGTCGACGCGGGCAAAGCCGTCGGCATCATCACGAAGCAGGATGTCAACAGGTTCTTCCTCTCAGAGGTGAGAACTCAACCTCCACGCCCGCGTCTCCCGTCTCTCTCGTCCCTCAATCCGACCCGGCGCCGAAAGCCACGACGAGAAACGACCCGATACACGCCCCGATACGCCCCGATACGCCCACGAAACTCCATCCCGACGAATATAAACAACCTCTCACCGTCCGAGTATATCACGGAACCGCAAAAAGTTCTCGGATGAGTTTTTTCAGTTTCTCTCCTCCCGCGCCACCCCGCCGCAGATCCCACTGGACACTCCCGTGAGCCAGGTCATGAGCACCAACCTGCACCCGGCGAGGCCCGACATGCACAGGGACGACGCCGCGGAGCTGCTCCAGCGAGAAAAGATCCACCACGCCGTCGTCGTGAACGAGGACGGCCACTTCGTCGGCTTGTTCTCGTCTTGGGACATCGCGAGAGAGTGCGCTCTGGACGCAAAGGTGAGCCACGTGAGCGGCGTGCGATGGGTGACGCACTGACCTCGCCCGTCCCTTCAGGCGTTTCCGTATAACCGAGAGTATTTCATGAGATAGAGAGAGAGGTGAGACTTGTTTTTTCTCGCAGGCTTGGCCGTACAACAGGGATTTCATGACGAAGTTCGGGGCGAAGAAGAGCGGTGACGGTGAGTAGAGTCGAAGCGATGGGTCGCAACCGCCGCGTGTGTAGTAGTCATGTGATGCTCGAGATTGCATCTGAGTGATTTTTCCTTGGAGTTCAACAAGGAGAATCTCGAGCCTCCCATGCAGCACGCGGCGGTTGTTCCTCTGCAACGTGTTCCATGTGTTCAGTACTGACATGTTCTGACAGTACTGATGATGCGACCACGCGCGCACCAACTTTATGGAACACGTTGCGGAGCCATCCACGGCTCCTCCTTCGACTTCACTAACACCTAACGTCTCAATACAACGTAACATCTCCGTCTAAACCCTAAACGTCCGCCCGTCTCGCGCCCACGTGCGTCGCCACCCTCTTGAAGTCCTCCAGCGACAGCCGCGTCTCACCGCGCGAAGCGCCGTCCCGTCCCACAGCCTCGCCCGCAACCGCCATCATCTTGGCGACGTCCCCCTCGGACCACTCGTAAAACCCGTGCCGCCTGCACGCGTCGACGAGCTCCCTGTGACCGATCGTGACTTGATCGATCGTCGCGAACCCGCGGTTCATCGCGACGCGGTTGGCGGCGGGTTGGATGGCGGCAAACGCGGCGGCTACGTCCTCGGCGAAGCCCTCCGGCGTCGGCGGCGGTTTCGCCGGAGCCGGCTTCTTCGCCCTTTGTCTCTTCTGAACCCGCGGCGCCTTTCGCGGCGCCTTGGGTCGTTCGGCGGTGCTCGGCGGATGGTCCGTGGGTGCGACGGCATCAATGACGGGGCGCGCGACGGTGGGTTCTATGCCTCCGTCGCCCGTCGCTCCGGAGGATGGGATCGATGAGAGCCGCGGGCGCATGAACGCGCTGGGTCGTCGCTCGAACCCGGCTCCCTCGACGGCGTAGGGCGCGAGCCGCCCGAGCATGGATCGGTTGGGGAGGCGGTAGAGGCTCGCGGGGGTCGCGCGGCGCTCGGGTATGGGCTCTGCCGGTATCTTCCTCTTCTTTTTCTTCGCCTCGGGCTTCGCCGTGGGTCGTCGCTCGTCGTCGAGGTCGTCGTCTTCATCCTCGTCGTCAGATCCATCGGCGTCGTCTTCGTCTTCTTCCGAGAAGCTGTCGTCGTCGTCGTCCCCGCCGTCGCCCTTCCCCTCGTAGAACCTCCCGGTCCGCGTCGCGACGGTGGACGCGCGCGATGAGCGCCGCGCGGGCTCCCCGCCGCCCGAGTCGCGCGCGCGTGCCGCCTTTCTCATTTTCTTCCGTCTCTCGCGCTCGTCGTCGTCGTCGTCGTCGTCCGCGGTCGCCATGCCCGCCGCCATCTCCGGCACCCCGAGGCGTCGCAACACCTCCCTGTTCTTCGCCAACCGAGCCTCACGCTCCATCTCGTACTCCGTCATCGTCTCAACCACCCGCTTGGGCCCCATCTCGGCCAGCCGTGCGCCCGCGCGCCGAGCTCTGATCGACGTTCGGGCGAAATTTATCGTGAAAATGAATAAACCTCCTGGATATTCGCCACAGCCACGCAGTTCGGAATTGGCTTTTTTGGCGTGGAAATTACCGGAAAATGATTATTTCTGGAATACCGTGCACGAGAAGACAGTCAGGATCTGATTACACGTCAGACGGCCAATGGGGGATCAGTGGAACTTTCGTCGCGGTCGTGATATTCCGCAACTTTTCCCGGAACGAGACCAGCCTCGGACCTTCGCACCGCGGTCATTACCGCACACGCGCGCGCGCCCCACCGGTCGAAAACGCGCGCCCCGTGCACGATGCTTCTCACCCTGGCCTCGGCGGCCGGCCTGCCGGTCACCCTCCCCAAGCAGAGCGCGCGCCCCCGAAAAGCGAAAAGCGAATTCAACAATGTGGTGCCCCGGCCCAGGGGCGCCCCAAAAGCGCCCGACCCCGCGCTCGTCGCCGCCGACTCCCGCGAGAGAGGGGTGTTCGAGTCCCTCGGGCTGACCCTCGCGGGCCTCGCCGCCTCCGCCGTCCTCGCCGGCGCCGCGTCCGCCCACGACGTCATCGACGTCGCGGACATCTCCAGCGGACTCGACAACTCGGGAAAGACAACAATGGGATGGGAATGTCCGGCGGCGGCGACGTGAAGGGAATGAAGATGGCACCCGCGTCCAAGCCCGGCGGTACTCCTCACGCGCACGTCATGGTCCTCACCGACGGCGCGTACTACAAGTACCAGAAGGGTAACTGAAGGGGATGCGCCGCCCGCCTGTATTGCTAAGTCCGCACCCTGCTCTCATTGTAAAACACAAATTGTACAGCTGTGCGTGAGCACTCAGCCGCTCGTGAAACCACGTCACTCTAGATCTTCGCGCTCCACTTCTCTTCGCGCCGTCGACGCACCATGTCGACCCTCGCGTATCGACCCGCGCATCGACCCGCGGCGTTCCCGACGCGCGGATCACTCGTGCCCCGCCGCGGTGTCGTCGCTCGCGGTGGATGCGCTCCCGCGCCCCGTCCGCGCGTCCGTCTCGGACGCCTGGATAAGTGGCATGAAGATGCCCACTCGCGACGAACCGTCGGCGCGCGGTTCTTCGGCCCGTTCAAGAAGAAGGACGCCACGACCGTCGTCGAGCCCGCGCCGGACGTCGCGCCGGAACCCACGCCCGAGCCCGAGGACACGTCCGCGAGCTTCGACCTCCTCGATCTTCGCTCCGGCGCCCCCGACGCCCTCGCCGTCGCCGCGCAAGCCTGGGAACGCGTCGACGACGTCGTCATGGGCGGCGTGAGCTCCAGCGCCATCGGCCCGGACCTCGCGGGACGGGACTGCCTGGTGTGGGCGGGCAAGTGCAGGATCCAGGGCGGCGGCTTCGCCGGATGCAGATCAGTCGCGCTCAAGAACCAAATCGACCTCTCCGCGTTCGACGGCGTCTCAATCGTATGCGGACTCGAATCCGACGACGAACCGACCCGGCGCACCTGGAAAGCCACGGTACGCACACAGAACAACCGCGGCGAGGTCGTCTACCAAGCATCCTTCGTTCCCCCCGTCGCGGACAAGGATGTGAACTCCATGCCACCCGAGGTTCGCATACCTTGGGAAAGTTTCCGGCTGGTCCGCGGTCCCGTGATCGTTCCCGACGTCCCGCCGCTCTCCGCCAATCAGTGCACAGCTGTGTACGGCCTCGGGCTCATCATGTCGCGATTCGGACCGAGCGGGCCGATGCCGACGTTCCGGGAAGGACCGTTCCGCCTGGCATTGCACCAGTACGGGGTGTACACCGCGGACGGTAAAGACGCGGCGACGGCGCCGACCACGCTCCCGGCGGCGGCGAACCTCGGCGACAAGAGCAGCGAGAACAGCGGACGGACCAAGAACTCCCCGATCAGCGTGGTGTTGGGCCCGCTCATCAAGCTGGTGTTCTCGGAGAAGGCGCGGCGGCGGCGGCGCGCGCGGGAGATTCTCAAGGAGCGGTATCGCATCGGGGAGATTCGCACGAGGTGCAACGGGCAGCGGATGAAAGCCGCGAGGATGGGTTATTTGGGCGCGACGGCGGAGGGTTTGGGTGAGCTCGCGCGGGACGCCGTGGCGTCGGTGCTGACCCTGCCGCTCCGGGGGTTGTTCATACTGATCTCGAGGTTCGCGAGGCTGGTGCGCACGCTCAAAGGGGAGAAGCAGCTCCCGCCCATGAAGTGAGCGACGATTTGATTCGTCAAAAACTTTTTTGACGCTAATAAAAGTCTTGACAGAAACTAAAACTACCTACCCTCGCTTCACCGTCGGCTTGGTCAGTATGACGTAGTGGCACGCCTCGTCCCGCGGCGTGTCCGGGTCCTTCACGTACCCACGCCGTTCGTAAAACAAACCCGCGCCTTTGTTCGTCTTGAGCACCGTGAGCGCCGTCCTGGTCATTTCCAATTGTTTCGCGATGGATTCCACCGCGGCCATGAGCGCGGTGCCGACGCCCCGCCCCTTCATCTCGTCCTCCACCTGAAGCTCGTACACGTACGCCACGGGTGAGCCGTCGGAGTCCTCCACCTCGAACCGAAAGTGTACGAACCCGATGGGGGTATCGTCGTCGTCGTCGGCGGCATCGTCGTCGTTTCGATGAGGTTGTTTATGTTTGAAGGCGACGAGGAACCGCGCGTCCGAGTGCGCCAGCTCTCGTCGTTTCTCCGGGTTGCTCCACCCCCACGTCCGCGTGTACATCGCCTCCATGTTGCGCTTGGTGAGGTCGAAGCACCATCGCCTGAGTCGGTCGGGGAGCTGATCGACGACGTACCCGCGCGTGGACGTCGAGGCGTCGTCCGGTGCGTCGGTGCCGACGACGAGGGAGACGACGTCGCGCGATGCGTTGGCGGCGGCGACGAGGTCCCGCGGCGACGCGTTCCTCGCGCGCTTCGCGGTTCCCCGTTCCCCTCCTCCCGGGTCCCCCGCCTCCTCCGCGCTCCGTCGACGCCCCATGAGATGACGATGAGTGTGGGAGAGGTGCGGTGTGCCGACTTCCCCGCTCAATTAGGCGCCCCGCCAGCACAGCGCACCGGTTGGATCCCTGGCTTTTGTTTGCCTATTTGGCCAATTCAGTCTATAATTCAGTCTATTCCCCAGTCGATGAGATCAGCCAATCGTTCGATTCAGCGTAACAATCGAATTGGATTAGACTCCCTTTTCAGATTTTCCGCCTTGAACCGCGGTTTCCCAGTTCCGCCAGTTCGTTCAACGCACACGCGCGTTCATTGGCCACGAGCGTTCGCGAACGCGATTTGAGCCAATCGACGCTTTGAAAAAGTCCCGAGAGACAAAATTATGAAAAGAGTCGACCGAGCGTGGGAGTCAACCGAACGCCCCCTACTTTTGTTCTGATTGGCTGCGCGTGCTCTGAAATATTTTGCTGCCCGAGCATTCGCTGCTCTCTATCTGCCGTCTCGGCGCGCTTTAAAGAGCTTCGTGGAGCCGTCGGTTGTCGCCATTACCGCACCCTACACCAGCAAGATGGCCGCTATCGCTTCCCTCAACGCCGTGGCTCCGGTGAGTATCCCGCACGCGAGATATCCGCCGATCGGCACGCCCGTTCGCGCGGTCGCGCGCGGCGCACCGCGCGTTTTCCGCGCTCCCATCGCGATTCGAGTGTTAAACGGGAACCCGTCGGAGCGTGGTTGGAAGGGTTTTCGATGCCCCGGAGACGCGCCCATCTTGCCGCATCGCGGACCCGCGAGGCGACGAGACGCGCGTCACGAGCTGTCGAACGACTCTTCACACCGTTCGTGAGACGCACGCATCCTTCGCGGACCCAAGAACTCGATCGCGGCGCGCGAGGCGCGACGTTTTCGGACCGCGCGTGATCCGGCTTATCGCTGACTCCTTCGCCCCCCCCATCCGTCCCATCAGGCCAAGCTCTCTTCCAAGATGTCCACCGGCATCAAGGCCCAGGCTAAGGTCGCCGCCAAGGTACGCACACGCCACGACCCTGGGAACACGTCCGAACCCGCGCGGCACGCGATCGGCGGACGCGCGCGCGACACGAACGCGCCCCTGATGCCCCCGATGCCCCCCTCGGGATAGGGTGCAGATTAGATCTCGTCTCGTCCAGCTCCTCTCTCTCCGACCACCCCCACCGCGCGTCTCCTTTCCCCCCGTCACGACGCTGACCGGTCCACCACCCCACTCCACTCCCCCGCTCGATGCAGGCGCCCGTCGCCGTGGTGTCCTGCTCCGCGCAGAAGGCTGCGTCCAAGGTTGCCGCCGTGGCCGCCGCCGCGGCCATCGCCGTCGCGGCCCCCATGGTCGCCCCCGAGGAGGCTTTCGCGCGCGACGTGCAGCCGTACGCCGGCCTCACCCCCTGCAAGAAGAACAAGGCTTTCGCCAAGCGCGAGAAGCAGGAGCTCAAGGCTCTCGAGAAGCGCCTCAAGAAGTACGACCCCGAGTCGGCTCCCGCGCTCGCGCTCAAGGCGACGATGGACAAGACGTCGGCTCGTTTCAAGAACTACGGCGAGGCTGGCCTCCTCTGCGGCGCCGACGGCCTGCCCCACCTGATCGTGGACGGTAACCTCGAGCACCTCGGCGAGTTCGCCATCCCCGGCCTCGGCTTCCTCTACGTCGCCGGCTGGATCGGCTACGCCGGCCGGTCCTACGTCATGCTCAACAAGGAAAAGGCGAAGAAGCCCACCGAGGGTGAGATCATCATCGACGTGCCCATGGCGCTCGGCCTGATGATGGCGGCTGGTGCGTGGCCCGTGAAGGCGGCCTTCGAGCTCAAGAACGGCACCCTCACCGCCCCGGAGTCCGAGATCACCGTCTCCCCCCGCTAAACGGCGGCTTGTACCTCGAGATCGGTTCGAGTGACGAGTTTTCCGGTTTTTAAATGGCGGCGGCCCGAGGCGGCGCTTGGCTCGGGGTTGACGCGCGTGGCGTGAACCTCGATGGGTTTCTCTAGTGAGTATTAGTTCAATGCAAAGGAAAAAATTAAACAAATCCACCATCCACCGAACGCGCCGTGCCGTCTCTGTCGACGCGGCGAGACTCTCCCGCGGGAAGGATATTTTTTAGATGGATAAGTGATGACATCCGTGAGATCCGCCACACTTCGCATCGCGCCCACGCGCCCACGGTTTCGCGCTCTGCACGGATCTGTCATGCACGCCGGCGCCTCCGTGTCCATCTCCCCCGGCGCGGCGCGCCTCCGCGCCTCGGCCTCCCCGTCCGGCCGCGCGGATCGCGTCGCGCGCGCCCCGGCGGTCGCGCTCTTCGGTGGCGGGAGGAAGCGCTCGCCCGCGGTGCCCTTCCCGAATGGCACGCCGGGCCCCGACGGCATCGTCCCCGGGGTCGGTAAGGGCATGCCCAAGTGGCCGGAGGTGTGGGAGTGGCTCAACTACGAGAAGCGCATGCAGACGGTGGACTCCGCCGAGGCTGTCGCCATGATGCGCAAGGGCGCGGTGTTCCTCGACGTCCGGTTCGACCCCGACTACGAGAAGTGGTCCGTGCCGGGCTCCGTCCACGTGCCTTACGTCACCGGCGGCGTCCTCGCCAAGATGCGCCTCCCGGGGTTCAAGCGCAAGAACGAGGACTTCGTCCGCCTCGTCCGCGAGGCCATCCCTGACAAAAAGACGAAGATCATCCTCGCGTGCATCTGGGGCGGGTCGCTGGTGCGCGAACCACCGAAGAACCGCGGCCTCACCGACGACACCAAGGGCGCCGGGTCCCTCCCGGGCGCCTTCGAGCTCTACCAGGACGGCTACGAGAATCTCGTTCACCTCTACGGCGGCGTGAACCAGTACTATCAGGACTGCGCGTTCGACGCTAACCTGCCCGAGGGAGAGGGCGTGTGGCCCGGGGACCTGGAGTGGTTCGGGTACAGGCAGTTCGTCCAGAAGGACAGGCTCAAGGGGCAGCGGGACGACTGATGATCGATCGCGCGTGCGTTTAGGTGCGTGCGTACGTGCGTGCGTGCGTGCGTGCTTGTGTAATCTGTTATATACATCAGTTCTCTCGGGTGTCGTCGTCTGGCTCCCTCTCACTTCCGCTTGATGATCATTCCGACCCGTTTCATCTTCGACTGGCAGCACGTCAACTCGTCGCAGGCGGTGTCGACGCTGGCAGCCGGGTCGTCGCCCTCGGCGTTCACGTGGTTATATTCGCACGGCACGCACCAGCCGGACTGCACTCGCTCTATCAGACACTTCACCTCCGCGCCCGCCTTGATGAGCAACATGGCAATCATCGCGTCCCCGTTCTCAGCGACTAGGTGCAGAGGCGGCGTGGTTAAGTCGACGTCATACTTGTCGACGTCGGCTCCCGCGTCAATCAGGAGCTTCACCACCTCAGGCGATTGCCAAGCTGCGGCTGTCTTGATAACGCCAAATAAGCACACCTCCCTGACTAACCGACATGCTGGCTGGCTGGACATGATGAGAGTCCCGCTTGCCGGATAGCGAAAAGCGAATGATCAAGCGAAAAGCGAGAGGTTGAAGAGGACACGTCTCATACGCTCCCCCCGCCGCGTGGGCATGAGCAGCCGCCAGAAGACGCTCGCCGCGGTCCATCGGGCGCTGCTCGCCTCGGCGACGCCCCTCGCGCCGTCATCCGCCTCGCCCCTCGCGCCCCGCGCGTTCGGAGAGCTCGCCGCGCGATGGGCTAACCTCGCCCCCTCGCATCATCATCGCGTCGTAAGTCGCGGCGCGTCGGGCGGGCGCGCGGGCGTCGCCGGCGCGTCGCCCAAGGGCCCGTTCGCGGTGCCCACCCCGAGCAGGGCCGAACACCTCCCCGCGCCCGCGCGGCAGCTGGCGGCCCTCGGCGACCACCGCGCGGGTCTCGCCACCGCCCAACACGCGCGCGACGGCGGTGCGGGCGCGGCCAACTCCCGCCTCTTCTCCTCCCTCAACGCGCTCAAGTGGACCGCCGCCGCGCTCGCCGCGCTGGAGGTTGCGCTCTGGGCCAGCTCGCAGGCCTACGCCCCTGACGCCGAGGAGCAGACGGTGTCCAACTGGTCCGGCACCCAGCACGTCGACTGCGCCAGATACGCGCAGCCGGAATCCATCGAAGCGTTGGAAAAAGCCGTCGAGTGGGCGCACACCTACCGCCGCCGGATCCGCCCGGTGGGCAGCGCGCTGTCCCCAAACGGCGCCGCGTTCAACCCCGAGGGCATGCTCTCCCTCGCCATGCTCGACGATGTCGTGCGCGTGGACCCGAGCGCGATGACCGTGACGGTGCGCGCGGGCGCCAGGGTGCTGGAACTGGTCGAGAAGCTGCGACCGCACGGTCTCACGCTCGCCAACTACGCGTCCATACGCGAGCAGCAGATCGGCGGGTTCACGCAAGTTGGCGCGCACGGCACCGGCGCGACGATCCCGCCCCTGGACGAGACCGTGTGTGATCTCACGCTGGTCACGCCGGGGAAGGGTACGATTCGTCTGTCGGATGACGACGCGGACCCGGATACCTTCCGGATGGCCCGGTGCGGCGTCGGGTCCCTCGGGGTCGTCTCCGAGGTGACCTTGCGGTGCGTCCCGTCGCACCGGCTGCTGGAGCGCACGTGGACGGCGACGCACGATGAGATTCACAAGAACCACGCGCGGTGGCTCGAGGAGCATAAACACATTCGGTACATGTGGATACCGCACACGAAGACGGTGGTGGTGGTCGGGTCCAACCCGCTGGCGCCCGACGCCGCGGTTCCCAAACCGACGAGCGCGTACTCCGAGGCGAAGAAGGTGGAGCCGATGGTGCGGCTGTTGCGGGAGGTGGCGCCCGACGTGGACCCCGGCGGCATGGGATTCGGGCAGCTTCGCGACGAGCTGCTCAAAGTGAACCCCCTCGACTTGGCGCACGTCAAGCGGTGCAACGCCGCGGAGGCTGAGTTCTGGCGACGTAACTCCGGCACGCGGTGCGACTGGAGCGACCAGATTTTGGGGTTCGACTGCGGCGGGGAGCAGCACGTGTACGAGATTGCGTTTAGAACGGGCGACGACGTCGAGGGTAACACCGGGGCGGATCTCGCGTACATGAAGGATCTGTTGGCGATGATCGATCGCGAGGGGATCCCGGCGCCCGCGCCCATCGAGCAGCGGTGGAGCGCCGGTAGCAAGTCCCCGCTCTCCCCGGCGACGAACGACGGGCACGATCTCACCAAGCCCGGTTTGCACAGCTGGATCGGGATCATCATGTACCTCCCGAGCCCGGACCCGGCTTCGAGGGACGCCATCACGCGCGCGTTTAAATCGTACGCTAAAAAGGAGGAGGACGCGCTCGGGGATACGTACGGGATCAGGACGCACTGGGCGAAGATCGAGCTCCCGGACGGCGAGGAGGAACGGAAGGAGGCGCGCGCGAGAATCGAGCGGCGGTACCCGAGCGCGGAGAAGTTTCGCAAGATTCGCGCCGAGCTGGATCCGAAAGGGGTGCTCGGCAACAACCTCATCGAGGGCTTGCTCGGCGATCCCAAGCGCGTGCTGCGGGAGGGGCAGTCGAGGAGCGATTGGAACGCGCCGGGGGAGTACTTCGGGGCTGCAGTTCGAGCGGCGAAGCGCGCGATGGGTCAGGGCGCGTGAATGAAGAACGCGTGCGTGAATGAAGAACGCGTAGACTATCCATCGCCTTCAAACGCGACTACTCGACTAATAGCTCACAGCTCCCCGTCCTTCGCCGCCTTCTTGGCTCGCTTCTTCCTCGCCTTGCGCTTCTTCTTCCCTTTGCCGTTCTTACCGAATTTCGCATCCTCCGTTTGTTTCCGCGGCGTCGGCTTGGACTCTCCCTTCTTCCACACCCGCGAGTTCCACTCGAAGCTCTCGACCTCGTCCTGTTCCCACAGAAACTCCCGCACCTCGGGCATGTACTTGCCGTCGGCCATGTTTATGAGCACCGTGTCGACGTCGATGGCGTAGAGGTTCTCGCTCATCCCGCCGCTCCGCAGCAGCGTCGCCCACTTCCCCGACAGCTCGTCGACCTGCTTCTGGGTCCGCGTCGAGCCGTCGGGGGGCGGGTTCAGCTTGACGAAGGTCATCTGCGGGCCGGACGACGCCGCCGCGAGCGCGTCGAACCCTCCGCCTTTCCCGCCCTTCGTGAGTTCGGACAGGTCGAATCCGCCGCCGCCGCCCCCGGGTGGACCGCCGCCCTCCATCTCCCGCTCCATCGCCAGCTGTCGCTTGGTCATCCCCCAACTCTTGTACTCGTCATCCTCCTCGTCGTCCACGACGTCGTCGAGCTTCTCGGGGACCCTCGGTCTAGGCTTGGCCAGGACGCATCGCGGCGCGACCAGGAAACATATCAGGACGATGGCCAGCGTTGAACGGCGAATGAATGGCCGCATCGTCGAGCGATGGGCGAATTGGGGCGCGCGTGCGTCGGCCAATGGATGGAACAGCCTCGTTCGATCGACGGTGCCACAAAACCAAAAAAACCAAAAAAAAAATTGCAGTCAACAACCGGGAACCCTGACCCGCAACCTCCGATGAACCCGAAAGCCACGTGAGTCTGAAAAAAGCAAGTGATTGGCGCGGTTGAAACCGAGCCGAGATCCCGCGCGAGCTCTCTGAGCCACGGAAATCGCCGATGACGAGGACGTCCGTTTTATCAAACACGACAACGACAAGAACCGCGGGCGACGACACACGTCCCAGGCGGTCGGAGCTGAGCTTTCCGTCGTCCGGCGAAGTTCCAAACACCGGCTCGAGGTCACGCGTCGAGCGCGCGCGACCGCATCTTCTCGCCGGCACCTTCCGGCACGGACCTTCCACATCACATCCCCCGCCCGAACCTTTTTTCGCGCGGGTAAAATCTTTCCGCTCGGACCTATAGAAACACCATGAGCGGCGCCGAGCATGTCCAGGACCAGGAGCTGCCCTCCACGCTCTCCATCCTGCCCCTCAAGAACCGCATCCTACTCCCGTCGTCCGCCATGAAGCTCCTGCTCACCTCCCCGAGGTCCGTCGCGCTCGTGGACGCCATCCTGTCGTCCACCTCGGCGAGGGGCGGAAACCACCACTCGCTGTACGTGGGCGTGGTACCGCTGCGCCGGGACCCGCGGGCCAACTCCAACGCCTTCGCCGCCGCCGCCGGCATGCTCGACGACACCGAGGACACCGAGGACGCGCATCACGCGCACGGCAGCGGCGCGAACATCGCCGCGCCCGAGGACGAGCGCGCGCGGCTCCACGACGTCGGCACCGCCGCGCGCGTCGTCCAAATCGCGCGCAAAGATTCACCCGTGAGAAGCTACACCCTACTACTCGAGGGCCGGTGCAGGTTCGCCGTGGACAAGCTCACCGCCGTGCATCCCTTCATCGTCGCGGAGGTTCGACAGCTCGACGCCGCGGGCACCGGCGTCCAGCTGAACGGAGGAGCCGGAGGAGACCCGGAGGATGACCCAGAGCTCGAGTCCGTGGCGGCTTCATTCAAAGACCGCGCTCGAGAACTCGTGGACCGACTGGAGCGGCGCAAGGGCCACGCCAGGCGGCTCAAGTCCATGCTGGAGTCCGCCCCGGCGCACAGACTCGCGGACCTCTTCGTCGCAGCGTTCGAGGACTCGTTCGACGCGCGGTTAGAGCTCCTGAGCACCACGTGTCCAAAGGTGACTTTCTTTTTATTTTCGAATTTCTTTTTATTTCCGTATTGTGGGCAATTAGACTGACGTCGTGTTTTGTGCACAGGAGCGAATGCGAAAGGCGCTGTCGCTGGTGGAGGCGCACCTCGGGCAACTCGACGTGACGACCGACATCGCCAAGAAAGTGGAGGGCCGGCTGTCCAAGACGCAGCGCGAGTACCTCCTGCGGCAGCAGATGCAGGTGAGCTTATTTTTATTTACGTACGGGCGATTAGTATGACGTCGTGTTCTGTTTAGGCTATACGCGAGGAACTCGGCGAGGCGGACGGCGGAGGCGCGGACGGGGAGGACGACCTGGACCAACTCCAGCGGTGAGTGTATTTCAATTACCTTCGCGTATCGTATGGGCAATTAGATTGACTGACGTCGTGTTTTGTGTATTTGTTCACAGGCGCCTGCACGACGCTTCGCCGCCCGAGGAGGTCTTGAAGCAAGCCACCGGCGAGTTGCGCAAGTTACGTAAGATGACGGAACAGGCTCCCGCGTACGGCAGCACGCGCGGGTGGATCGAGTGCGTCGCGAGCTTACCTTGGGCCAAGGAAGCCGCGTCGGATTCGCACGAGGTGGCCATGGCGGAGGCCCGCGCGGTTCTCGACGAGGAGCACTACGGCTTGGACAAGGTGAAGGACCGCATCGTGGAGTATCTCGCCGTCCGCCGGTTGCGTCCGGAGGCTAGACCGCCGATTTTGTGCTTCACGGGCCCGCCCGGCGTGGGTAAGACGACGCTCGCGAGGTCAATCGCGAAGGTTTTGAGCCGACCTTTCCAGCGCATTTCGTTGGGCGGCGTTCGCGACGAGGTGAGTGTTACTGTACAGCCCACACTCAAATACGTGTTACCCAATTACCACCTAATTACTAACCACCCCCCCCCTCCCCCGCCCATCAGGCTGACATTCGAGGCCACAGGCGGACGTACATAGCGTCCATGCCCGGGCGGCTCATCGCCGGACTGAAGCGATGCGGGGTCAAGGATCCCGTGATGCTGTTGGACGAGCTCGATAAGATGGGCGCGGATTCCCGAGGCGACCCCGCGGCGGCTATGCTCGAGGTGTTGGACCCCGAGCAGAACCACGCGTTCACCGACCACTACCTCGGCATGCCTTTCGACTTGTCGCGCGTCACGTTCCTGGCCACCGCGAACGACCCGAGGACGATCCCGGGCCCGTTGAGGGACCGCATGGAGATGATCGACGTCCCGGGGTACACGAGCGAGGAGAAGCACCACATCGCGATGACGCACGTCGTGCCTCGAGTACTCGACGAGCACGGTTTACTTCGCCCCAAGCCGAGGCTGACGATCCCACGGGAAGCTGTCGAGATTGTCGTGCGGAGCTACACGCGCGAGGCTGGCGTGCGGGGACTACAGCGGTGCCTCGCGTCGCTGTGCCGCGCCGCGGCGGTGCACGCCGCGCACGCGTCTGACAACAAGGGCTCCGGCGGCAACAACGTCGTCCTCGCGTCGCCTCCCGGTGGATCGAATTCGAACCGATCGCTGCACCCGGCCGCGGCGGCGATGTCCCGCATCGGCCCCGACGGCATCCCCGTCGTCACGCGCGAGCTCATCGAGAAGGTGTTGGGTCCGCCGCGTTACGACGGCGCGAGTAACGACCTTCGATCCAGCGGTTTGATTCCCGGCATCGTCGCCGGATTATCGTGGACCGCGGTGGGCGGCGACATCATGTACATCGAGGCTGCCGTCATGCCCGGCACCGGCCAGCTGCAGCTCACGGGTCAGCTCGGGGATGTCATCAAGGAGAGCGCGCACATCGCGATGTCCTGGGTGCAGTCGCACGCGCAAACGCTCGGCCTCGTCGACGACGCGGCGTCGTCTTCCGAGAGCGGCGGCGGCGGCGGCGGCGGCGGGTCTGGCGGGTCCGGCGGGCGCAGGCAGGGCGGGAACCTACCCCCCGGCATGTACGCCTCCGCGCCGCCGACGCAAGCCGTACAAGCGGCGGCGGCCGGCGGGCACTGGCCCGTCCGCGGTCACCACAACGACGGCGGCGGCGGCGGCCACGGCCTTCTCCGCGGTCGTAACGTTCACATCCATCTACCCCAGGGCGCCATACCCAAGGATGGACCGTCCGCCGGGGTTACCATGTGCTCCGCGCTGGTGTCGTTGTTCAGCGGGCGGCCCGTGAGGGTGGACACCGCGATGACCGGCGAGGTTTCACTCCGGGGCCTCGTGTTGCCCGTCGGCGGGATCAAGGAAAAGCTCATAGCCGCGCACCAGAACGGCGTGACTCGCGTGTTGGTCCCGGCTCGGAACCTTTCCGACGTGGAGCACGAGGTTCCCGACAGCGTCAAGGCTGAGCTGACGATCGTGCCGTGCGCGACGATGGCGGACGTGCTCGAGAACGCGTTCGAGGGTGGGTACAGGCTGGTCACGCCGTCCAAGCTGTGATTCTTTCCATTACCTTCGAAGGTACTTTTTTCGTATAGTCAGACGGGAGACGGTTCCATCGCGAGCCGCCCGGCCCCCGCCACGCGGTGGCCGCCCTCTGCGCATTCTTTGCACGTCCCACTACCGGCGCGTGCGTGTTGTTCACAATAAAATAGGTTACACGTTGACAATTAACATTACACAATCAGACGATGAAGCGCGAGCGGCGAGGACGAGAACAAACAGAATAATACCTTCGTAGTGCATTCACGCGGGGAGACCCTTGGCCCAGTCCGCGAGCTTGGCGCTGCACTCCACCGGCGCGTCGTCGTGCGGGCAATGCCCCGCGACGACCGGCGCGTAGTGCGCGTCCGGCTTGATCTCCATTATCCGCGCCGCCTTCGACGGCGTCATCCACGGGTCCTTCTCGCCCCAGAGCAGCATGATGGGTCCGGTGAATTTCTCCAGCAACTCCCCCGCGGTGATCTGCGTCCGCCCGCCCGCGAGTGACAGCTGGTAGAACGTGCCGATCGCGCCCGGGTCCTCCGCGGCGAGCGCGATGGACCGCACGAGCTCGTCGTCCACCGGGTACTCGTACACCTGCTCCAGGATGGTCTTGATGCGAACCTTGGTGAAGTAAAAGATGCCAGTCGCGACCAATCTGCCGAACGCTTCTTGCGCTCGCTCCAGCGCGGTGTACGGCGGTGGGTTGGGATCCGTCGGGTCCCTGATACCGTCGGGTCCCTTGGTCTGTCCCACGGCCTTCTGCGCGAGCGTCGCCTTCTCCGGGCCGGGCTTGGCGCCCTCCTCAAAGTTTCCGGCTGAGTTCACGAGGCACAGACCGCGCGTTTGCTCGGGCGCGGTGGATGCGGCGTAGAGCGCGGCGAGCGCGCCGATGGAGTTGCCGGCGACGACGGCCTTATCGCTCGGCGACGCCTTGGCGACGTCGCGGGTGAAGTCGATCACCTGTTGCCCCCAGAACTCCATGCTGTACGGCTCCTCGACCTTCGGGGACCATCCGTACCCGAGCATGCAGAGCGCGTAGACTCTGAATCCTTGCCTCGCCAGCGCCGGGACGGTGTAGCGCCAGTGGTAGGAGTGCGCGCCGAAGCCGTGGACGAGCACGACGATCGGGCCGTCGTTGTCCTCTCCCGCGGAGATGTAGTTGCACATGTGCCCGCGCCACTCCCAGAACGACCAGCCGTCTGTCTGGAGCGCGAGCCTCTCCACTCCGTTGGCGTCCGTCTCGAGCGGAGGCATCGATGCCGTCGGCGACGCGGCGCCCTCGACCGCGGCGAGACGCGAGAGAGAGCGGGGAACTTTGCGGGTCATCACTCGGGACTTGTGGGGGGGCGTCCTCGAGGGGCGGGCGACGGAGGCTGCCATCGTTGACGCCATGGTTGCTGCCATCGTGCCGGTTGATGCCTTGATCAGTGTGAGAGTGAGGCGACGTCATCGGTGGAAATGGATGATTGCGTGCCGCGCTGGCATTGCCGCTGGAGGCGCCGAAAACGCGCCAATGGACTGGATCAGAAAAAGCGCTGCGAAGGGGCGATATTTTCTAAGGGGCGATTCGACTCGTCACTGCCCAGGCGCTCCGGAGGCCACCGAGAGCGATTCCACATCCGCGGGTACGCGTGAACGTAAACTCCGCGCCGAAGAGAATGCACGCACGCGCAGCGACCGTCGCGCGAACCACCGCGGTCGCGCCCCACCAATCGCCGACCTCGCTCGCCTCCAGGCGCCGAATCGCCGTCGCGCCTCCCTCGGCGCGCGCGCAGGTCCGGGGTCGCGCCGGACGATCCGCCGCGCTCGTGACCCGCGCCGCGGGGACCATCCAGAAGGTGACCAAGGACGAGTTGGAGGGCATCATGAAGGTGAGACACCAGTTGGAGGACCCGTGACACGCGCATCCCCGACACAGGAATACCCTAAAACCCCGGTTCACTCATCATCATCGGCTACCGTCATCAATCATCCCGACCTCGACCCGCCCACTCACTGACCCGACGTCCGTCCTCCATCGACCATACATCCACAGGATCGCTCCACCCCGCTGATCATCGACTTCTTCGCCACGTGGTGCGGCCCGTGCGTGTTGATCGCGTCGGAGCTCGAGAAGGTCAAGGCTGAACTCGGCGACGCGGTTCGCGTCGTGAAAGTGGACACGGACGAAGAAGACGAATTGTCATCCCAGCTCAACATCCAAGGTTTACCCACGCTGGTGTTCGTCGGTACCGACACCGCGAAGCCGGCGCTGCGGACGGAGGGTATGCTCCCGGCGGAGATGGTCAAGGGCATCATCGCCAACGAGCTGTGAGTCGGAATGAATGAATTCGAGGGTGAATGTGTTGAAATAAGTTGAAAGCGAGCTAAAGCAAACGACTCTACCACTACCACCCGTACTTTTGCCGAGCCTGCGCCTTGTGGCTCACGCCCTGCAGCCTTCCCTCCATGATCTTCAGCTCCGCCTGCTTCGCGTTGTACAGCAACGACCCGATCTGGTTCTTGCTCTTGTGCGCCAGCGAAGGCGCGTGGCCCCCGTCCTTCGTCAACTTGTCCCTGTACTCGTCGTCGAACGCGAGCCCGGTGGTGGCGTTCTCACGGATCCGGTCGCCGCCACCCGACCGCAACTGCGCGGCGCTCACGCCCTTGACCACCGACCCGTCCACACCCGCGCGGCGCATCACGGCGTCCACGTCGAACCCGCCAGCGTTCGACCCGTCAACCGCGCCCCGCCCGGCCTCCTCCGGATTGTTGGAATGCATCATCCCGTGGGTCTCGGGCCCGTCGCCTTGGTTAACCTGCTGCGAATGGCCGTAGTACTGCGCGTACTGCGCGTGGTACTGCGCCTGCGCCTGGGCGTCGTACGCGTACGCGCCGGACTCGTCCACGGCGTACAGCTGTGACGGGTGGGGCGCCGCGGGTTCCGCCGCCGATGGGCCTGCTTCGCCGCGATGATCATCCCCTCCGAGGTCGAGCATCGCGCCACCGCCGCCGCCTCCGCCGTCGCCGAACCCCGATCCCAGCGCGCCACCCCCTCCGCCTGAACCCACGTCCAGCCCGCGTCCGTCCCCCCCCGCGCCCAAGGCGTTCTTTGGCTTTGGGAGCATGGAGCGGAGCCCCGCGCCCTTCGGCCCCCCGGTCTTTCGTCGCTTCGCCGCGCGATCTTCGTCCTCGTCGTCGTCGGTGTCCGCGCCGTTGAGCGCGGAGACGTCCACGGTGGGTTTGAGGGAGATGACGCGTCGCCCACCCGCGCCCTTGTTCTTCTTGTCCTTGCTCTTGGGCATCGACGCGAACAACGAGCCGGTCGTCACCTTGGGGGCGGGCAGCTTGCCGGTCAGATCCAGGGACGCCGTCGGGTCATTGCGTCGCGGCGAAGGAGGCGAGGGCGAACGCGCGCGCCGTTCCGGGGACGGCGAGTGCTGCATGAGAGTCACGCGCCCGCCGCCGTCATCGTCCCCGGAGTCGTCATCGCTCCCGGAGCCGTAGCCCTCGAGACCCAGCATGGCTGGTCGCGGCGACCTAAATGAATGATTCCGGTAGCCCGGCAGCTCGACTGCTCGATCCCCGCAGCCGAAACGCACCAGATGGCGCTCCAGATGGCCGAAATGACCGTTTCCACTCGTCCGAGGAAACAAAAGTCTCGGACATCCGCAGACACACAACGACGGTCGAGGGGGAGGTGGCCGCCCGTCATGGCCGGGACGGACGCGGGTAACCCGCTAGATGGCCTCGGGCGCGGATCCCGCGTGTTCGTCTCCCTCGCGGGCCACTTCGCGGACGACGAAGGCGCGGACCAAGATCTCTACTCCGAAGCCACCGTCGTTCGCATGAGGCTCGGGGTGGGCGAGGTGGTGGTGCGGCTCGTGGGCAGCGCCGAGTACACCGGCGAGCACACGTTCGCTTCATCCGCGGTGTTCCCCGCGAACCCGACGAACACGGCCGGTACCGACGACCTGGCGAGGATGTCGCACCTCAACGAACCAAGCGTCCTATCGACCCTCCACACTCGGTACGACGACGACGACATCTACACCAAAGCCGGCGACGTGCTCATCGCGGTCAACCCGTTCAAGCCCATGGACGCGCTCTACGCCGACGAGCGTGCACAGCTGTACACGGAACGCAGCAGCAGCGGACGAGGATCGAACGACGACGAGGAGGATCGAACGACGACGGCGCCGCCGCATGTCTTCGCGGTCGCCGCGGAGGCGTACCGCGAGATGCGATCCAAGGGGAAAGATCAGGCGCTCGTCGTCGGCGGCGAATCCGGCGCGGGTAAAACGGAGACGACCAAGATCGCCATGCGCTACCTCGCCAGCGTCGGGAGGAGAGGCCATGGCCCGGGTGACTCATCATCGAGCGTCGAGACGCGCATCTTGCAGACGAACCCGATCCTCGAATCATTCGGCAACGCCAAGACGGAGCGCAACGATAACTCGTCGAGGTTCGGTAAGCTCATCGACATCGACTTTGACGACGCGGGTGCGATGCGCGGGGCGCGGATCCAGACCTACCTGCTCGAGAAGAGCCGCGTGGTGGCCCCCGCGGAAGGCGAGCGGTCCTACCACGTCTTCTACCAGCTCTGCGCGGGCGCCACGAACGACGAGAGGTCAGAGCTGAGCGTCCCGCGGGACCCGGCGGAATTCGAGTACCTCGCGGCGTCCTCCGCGCTGGACGTCGACGGACGCGACGACGCGCGCGAGTGCGACGCGTTGCGTGACGCGCTCGCCACCGTGGGCATCGACGAGCTCGCGACGAAGGAGATATTCCGGACGGTATCCGCGGTGCTCTGGCTTGGAAACGTGGAGTTCGTGGACCGAGCCGTGGAGGGTGAGTGTTTATTTTTAATTCTCGTATGGGAAATTCGATTGACGTCGTGTTTTTTTGGCAGGTGAAGACGACGCGGCATCCGTCGCGCCGGGCGAGGGGACCAGGGCGGCGTCCACGGCGGCGCGGCTGCTCGGCGTGCGCACCGACGCGCTGTGCGACGCGCTGTGCACGCGCGTGATGAAACTTCCGGGCGGGGAACGCGTGACCGCGAAGCTACGGGCGGGTCAGGCGGAGGAGGGCCGCGACGCCCTCGCGAAGGCGATTTACGCCGCGCTCTTCGACTGGCTCGTGTCGCGAATCAACGCGAGCTTCACCGCGGATTCACACGGGGGAACGAAGAAAAAGGCGTCGATAAGCATCCTCGACATCTACGGCTTCGAGTTCTTCGAGCATAACTCGTTCGAACAGCTGTGCATCAACTACGCCAACGAGCGGCTTCAAGCGCAGTTCAACCGGCACTTGTTCCAGTTGGAGAAGGAAGAGTACGAGCGAGAAGGGATCGACGTCGGCGGCGTGACGTTCGAGGATAACCAGCTCTGCCTGGACCTCATAGAGCAGAAGCCGGTGGGTGTCCTCTCGCTGCTCGACGAGCAGTGCGCGTTTCCAAAGGCGACGGACGGCACATTCGCGGGGAAGCTCGCGAGTGAGGTGAAAAATCCTCGATTCGTTTCCGATAAGCGGGACCAAATGTCCTTCGCCGTTTCGCACTACGCGGGCGAAGTGACGTACAACGCGACGGGTTGGCTGGACAAGAACAGGGACGCGCTTCACCCCGACCTCGCGGCTGTCATCGGCGACAGCGACAGGTCCATGACCCAGGCGCTCGCCACCGTCATGCGCAAATCCGACGAGGCGCCCGAAGGTGACAAGAACCAAAACCGAGGGGGGCGGTTTCACAAAAAAGGCGGGGGTAAAGGCAAGGACACCGTCGCGAGACGTTTCAAGACGCAGCTCGCGTCGCTCATCGCGCGGCTCGACGAGTGCGTCCCGCACTTCATCCGCTGCGTCAAGCCCAACGCGCAGCTCCTACCCGGCAGGTTCGACAAATCGCTGGTGCTGCAGCAGCTGAGGTGTTGCGGCGTCTTGGAGGTTGTTCGAATAGCCAAAGCGGGGTACCCGACTCGGTTCCACCGCGAGGAATTCGCCGAACGCTTCGCCTTCCTCCTTCCAAAACCACAGGGGAACGAAGGAGGACACGGACACGCGTCGCGAAAGAAGGACCTGACCTCCGCGGACGCCGAGTGCCGCGCGGTACTCGCGCACTTCGGCGTGGACCAAGGCGAGTACGCCTTTGGATCGACGAAGGTTTTTTTCAGAGCCGGCGTCGTCGGCGCCATGGAGGACCTTCGCGGCAGGACCCTCTCCGCGGCGTTGACGACGCAGAAGCACGCGCGGGGCCGAGCCGCGCGCGCCGCGTTCATGCGCACACGCGAGGCGATCGTTACGGTGCAGGCGCTGGCTCGTGGACGCCGTGCGAGGCTCGCGTTCGTCGCCGCCGCGGCACGGTCGCGAGCGGCGGTGGACTTGCAGCGAACAGCTCGCGGGTTCATCGCCAGGCGACTCGCGAAAAAGGAGGTTCGTTCGATCGTGGCGTGTCAGATGGCGGTCAGGCGTTGGTGCCTCCGCAACAAACGCGGTCGTGACCTCGAGGCGAACAAGGCGAAGGCTGGTAAGGCGCGGGAGGAGGCGGAGGCTGCCGCGGCTGCCGCGAGAGCCGCCGCGAAGGCAAAGGCTACCGCCGAAAAGGCGGAAAAGGCGAAGAAGTTCGCCGAGGACGAGGCTCGGCTCGCCGCGGAGAAGACCGCGCGGGAGACGCGGCAACTCGCCGCCGCCAAGGAAACCGCGCGCGTCGAGGCCGAGGCTAGGATCGCCGGCCTGGTCACCCCCGAGCGGCTCGATGAAGCGGTGCGTGATGCGATCGCGGGCGCGGAAGCGGCGGCTGCGAAGGCGGCGGCGGCGAAAGAGGCGGAATACGCGGAAGCCGCGTCCGCGTTCGTGGACGAGACCACCGCCTTGAAGGAGGAGAACGAGCGTTTAAAACGCTCGCTCGCGACGCAAACCGCCACCGCGGAGGAGTCCAAACAAAGGCTTCTCGCGTCGGAGAGCGAGTGGAGCGAGGAGATGGCGGCGTTGCGCACGGCGCTCGCCGCCGTGCGAACCTCGTTGGAAAAACGGTCGGAAACGTCCCACAAAACGCACTCTCCGCCCACTAAGATCGCCGTCGTGGACGAGGACGACGTTGCGGACGGATTCATCAGTCAGGCGCCCAGCCCGGGGACCCCGCCGCAGGGCGACTCGCCGCACCACAGGGCGCCGGACGGCCGACAGACGCGAACGAAGACGGTACCCACGTCGAACCCCGCTCGAGTGAAGAAATTGGCGGAGGCGTCCGAGTCGGTGTCCGCGGCGCAGCGCGAGTTTGAGACTCGCTCGCAGGTCTTCGAGGACGACGCGGAGTTCATCGTGGAGGTCCGCGAGGGTTCCAGCGCGGCGGATATGGACCCGGAGTTCGAGCTGAAGGAGCTGGGCGCGCGGTTCGAGGCGTGGCGGAAGGACTTTAAGGATCGGCTCAAGGAGACGAGGACGCTTTTGAAGCAGCTGGACAAATTCGAGGAAAGGTACGGGGAGTACGACGCGGCGTACGAGCACGAGGCGTGGATGGAGGATAAGGAGAACGATCCGTACGGCGTCGATGGCAGGCCGAAGAAGTTCCGGTGGGGGATCAAGCGGGCGCTGGGCCTGAAGAAGGGCTAACGCGTCTGCGATGGAAAAATGAATGAAATTCTTCAAACGTCGGCGGCGAAGAGTATCACTATCGTATGGGTATTAGAGAATATTTAGTCGGTGCACACCACCGTGGAGGTCATGAACCCCGTCTGCTGCCGCTCGCAGCTCTTCACCTTGAGCAGCTCGATGTCGAACACCTCCCACTGCTTCGCCGAGAAGAACGTCGCCGGTCCGATCGGCGGCCCGAGCTCCGGCGGCACCACCACCCTTCGATACCCCCCCGCCTTCATCCCCTTGATCGCCTCTTCAAAGCCCGGGATCATCCCGTTGATACCCAACCGCGTGGACGCGGGCACTCCTTTGCGGAACGTGCTGTCGATCGTCCCGCCGTTCTCGTTGTACGCGACGTATTCGAACGTCACCTCTTGGCCGTCCTCCGGCGTCGTGCCTTCGCCCAGCTTGAAATCTTTGTACACTAAGCCATCCTCCTGCGTCACGTACCCGGGCGGTGTGATGACCTTGACGTCGTATCCTTCCCTGACGAACGTGGGGAAGTCCGCGGGTGCGTTGTTGTACTGCTTGATCTTGAGGTTGTTGTCGACGGCTCTTTGTTCGAGGTCGGTGAGTCCCGCGGATTTCTGCGCGGCGTCTTTTTCAATCTGCGCTTGGATGTCCGGCGCTTGGCCCACCTCCACGTCGTCGTAGGCGATCTCGACGGGTTCGAGATCCGCCGGCGCCTCGATGGACGATGATGGTTGTTCCGTCGCCGTCTCACCCGCATCGTCCGCGAAGGCGACGGGCGCCGAGGCGAGCGCGAGCGCGGCGCCGATCGCGACCACGCGATTTCTCCAACCATCCGCCGACATCGACACCGTCGCGACGTCACGCTCGGCGGGCGCTGACCCGGTGACGACGCGTCCACCACGCCCGCGGGCGCCGGCCCGGCGGGCGGTGGAGCCCGGCCCCTTGATCGACCCCGAGGGCACGCGCGCGGTCTGGCACGACATCTGCGATCGACGTGCGGGGAGTAGTGTCGGGATCGACGCGTCTGGCCAGATGGATAGGACGGAGTCCACGCTCGCTGCGAGCCAAAATAAAAGTTTGTTGAATGAGAAGGTCACTGATAGGGCGCGGGCTGCAGGCGGCCCCGCGCTGTGATCCAAGCCTCCGGCACCGTCGGGCGCTTCGACGGATACCGGGCGACGCGCGCGGATCGAATCGCGCGCGTGAACCCACCCACGCCACGGCGCACCGGCCCCGACCGCGGCCCAACCCGGACACGGCTCCGTTCACAAAACCGGGGTTGCCCAGCAGTGAGTGCGCTCTGAGGGTGGAAGATACCTTGATCCCCATGTCGACCCTCGCGTCGCTCCGCGCGGAGGTGGCGAGGACGATCGCGGCCCTCCCGGAGGTGTTCCGATCGTGCTCGGCGGACGTACTCTGCGATGTCATCGCGCCGGAGTTCACGGAGGATGACCACAACCGGTGCGCCCACTCCCGCATCCCCCCGCAACTCCCCATCCCCCGTGGACCCACCCTAAACGAAGGACGAAAACAACCACCCCCTAATGGCGCCCGTGCCGATTCCCGCGGTTTCCGAGCGCACCCAGATCGATCCACGTCGCAAACACCTGACCACGGACCAATCCCATCGATCCCAACCGCGCAGTCCAACGAAGCTCAATCCCAACGTCACGCCACCACCCGCGAAGTGGACCGCGCTCATCGAAGCCATGAAAGATCCACGGCTGAGCTCGAGCGACGCGGCGAAGGAACTCGAGACGGCGGCGGCGGCGCTCGAGGTGCGCATCCGCGACGCGGACGAGACACACGCGACGACGCACGGCGACGACGAGTACGGCTACGTACACAGCCGGCCGCTGGGCACGGGTCTCGTGTCGTGCGGGTCGTGCGGGCGGACGTTAGCGGCGGAGGCGTTGGTGTCGCATAGGAAAGAAAATTGCGCGGGGGCGCGGCGCGCGTTGGGCGCGGAGGGTGTCGCGCGGGCGTTGGGGGGCGTGTGGGGGGCCGTGGACGTGCCGCAAGCCCCGGCCGCCGCGGTGGTTCCCGCGGCGTCACCGCCCAAGCCGGCTAAGAAGATGACGAAAAAGGCGCTAAAGGAGCAAGCGGCGGCGGCGGCGGCGGCGGCGGGCATGGGCACGGGCATTGGCACGGGCACGGGCGTCGCCCCCGGAGCCCAACCGATGCAAGCGATGCAAGGCGTGGGCGGCGCGTTGACACATAGGGGGTCGCAGGCGTACGACTTGCAGCACCAGCTGTTCCTCCAGCAGCAGCAGCAGCAGCAGCAGCAGCAGCAGGGTGGGCAAATGCGGAGGGTAAACTCGTCGGGGCTGGCGTCTCTCGGTCCAAACGACTTTGAGTTGGCGAGCGGTTCACTGGGCATGGGCGCATCGGCGTCCATGCCCGGCGTCGTCCCGCCGCTCACCGCCGCGGAGAAGAAAGCGGCGGGTGCGAAACGGAAACGGGAGGCGAAGGCTGCCGCCGCGAAAGCCGCGAAGGTTGCCGGTCTATCCGGAGCGCCGACGGCGCAGCAGCCGCCGCAGCAGCAGCCGCAGCCGCAGCAGCAGCCGCAGCAGCCGCCGGGCGCTCCCGTCACTCCCGGCATGTACGACGCCGCGACGCTGGCGCAGCTCAACGCGCAGACCGCGCGGCACATCCAGCAGCGCCGCGCGGCCATGGCGCACAGGCTCGCGCAGCAGCAGCGGCAGCGGGCGCAGATGGAGGTTGAACGCGAACGAAATCACGGGTGGACGGGTATATCGCCCCTCGCGCGCGTCGCCGACGTCGGGCGCTTACGGCACCTGCGTCAGCGCGCGCTCTACTCGATCATGTTCCACGGCACGCAGCAGGAGCTGCTGGATAGGATGAGCCCGAACATCGTGCCCGCGCAGATGTACCTGTCGGGGGCGTCCGAAGTCTTGCCCCCGTTCCCAGCCGTCACCGGCTAATTCATACCTTTAGAAGAACCACGCACGAACGCGTTGTAATGTAACAAAAATCCTTCACGCTCTGAATTGCTCCAGCAGCCTCACGATGTACGCGTTCGTGGCGTCTGCGAAGCGGGGGCCGGAGGCTGACGCGGCGTGGGGGTACGTGCTGAGCGAGGGCGCGTGATGGTTAGTCGCACCGCGGTGACGTTTCATTGAACGACGAGATGGAAATTCCTAAACCAGAACTTCAACAACGTCACGACCTTCTCCCGCTTCATATATGTGGCGACTTTCATGGGCGTCCAACCACCCTTGCAAGCCTTGCGAACGTCCGCACCCGCTTGGATGAGCAAGGCCACGCAACTCTCGTGCCCATTTTGAGCGGCTATGTAAAGCGGGGTGGAGCCCTCCGAGGTCGCTTGGTTCAAATCCGCGCCCGCCTTTATGAGCTCCATGACGACTTGCGTGTGGCCTTGATCAGCGGCGAGGTACAGAGGCGTAACGTTGTGGAATGGATTGCCGCTCACAGTATTTGGTGATGCGAGTTTGTTCACATCAGCCCCTGCTTCTATCAGTGCCTTCGCCAACGCCGCGCGGCCATGCAGAGCGGCGACGTGCAGAGCTGTCCTGTTATCTGAAGTCAGAACCTTGTCCACGTCCACCCCGGACTCCAGGCAGGCCCTGACCGCGGGCACGTTGCCGTGCTCTGCCGCCCAGCGCATCAGGAACTTGATCCGGTTCGTGTTCACCAAGTTCATCTTCGCCTCGATCGATCGAACGCCATCCACGCTCCACACCGCGCTGTTGTACCACTTGTTCACCTGCGCCAAGTTGAAAGTGGCCTTCGCGTCGAGCTTCGGCAGTATATCGACAGTGAACACGTCAGGCAGTTCCTCGGTGATAGCGCTGAGGATGTGCAGTTCACCGCTTCGCAGGCGCTCAATAGTCGACGCTTCCGACTCGCGATCGTCCATCTTCCTCTTCTGCGTTGCCATGGCGCCGTCGCAAGTGAAGGCGAGGGTGCCTTCGGTCGTGGCTTTTGTTTCCCGCTCGGCCAGTCCGATAAAATTGCTTCAGGTGTCCATTGATTGACTAAGTGTTTACAAGTACCTTCGTACAAGTACGACGAAAGAATCGCATCGATGGACTAAAGAATACGTGTATGATATTCCTACTACTCACCGCCCGGCTATCCCCTGTTGGCCAGTAGGTCGTCGATCAGGCGCCTGAACCGCTCGAACCGCCGCCTGTACTCCTTGTGCGGGGTCTGGTTATTATCGTAGCTCTCCGCGTCGCCGCCGCAGTTGGCGCAACTCGCGTCCCAGTCGTCACCGAGCCACCACGGCGAACCGCACTCTAAGCACGGCATCTTGGGCCAGAAGTGGCCTTTACCGTTCGGAAACTGCCGGACGTCCACGCCCTTGGGGGGCGCCACGAACGCCTCGGGGTCGCGAACGCCGACTTTACCGCCGAACCCGAGAGCCGCCGCGCCCGTTTTTTGAACCGTTTTTATAACGCGGCCGTCGTCGACTTCGACGTTCGCCATTCCTCGCGTCACGCCGTCTACCGCGCCCTCTTCGTTTGTTTCCCAGAACCCGCCCCACATTCCCTTCTTCGCGGCGGCCATGGCGATCGCGCGCGAGCCCCGGCCGCCGACGTGGACGCCCAGCGACGCCAGGTGCGCGGTTCGATCCGGCCAAGGCGAAAAGCAAAAAACGGAATCGTCATCCTTAGCCTCTCCCGCCTCCGACTTCAGCCGCGACCACTCCGCGTCCATCTCGCGTTCGGTCAGCAGGCACGTATCCAGCGCGGCGCGAAGACGCGCGTGGTCCATCGCGTCGTCACCCTCGAACACCAGCTCCTGCCGCGTCTCACCCAGCCACGTGTCTGCATCGGCGTCCAGGTGTCGACCCGTGATTGGGCCCGTCGTCCAGTCGCCGAGACACGCGACGTTAATCGCACCCGCCCGCCCGCCGCACGTGGTCCACCTGCCGCACGCCGTTGGCCTGGACGCGATCCACACGATACCCGCGCTGCGCGTCACGCCCCGGAACGGACCACTCGGGGGCGTGACGGACGAAGTCGTCGCCGCGTTATCGGGCTCACTCGCCGAGGACAGAAGCTTCGCCGCCGCTAGCGCGGCTGTAGCGGCCGCCGCCGCCGCCGCGGACGACGCGGCGAGCGACGCCGCCGCCGCGACGACCGCGGGATCGGACGAACCGATGAACGCGCGATCCACCCTCGCGGCGAGCGCGCACGCCGCGTCGGCCGCGCGTGAAGCAGCCTCGGCGGCTTCCTCCACCTCGCCGCCGCCGCTCACTTCGGGGCGCTCACTTGATTCCGCGTGGGTGACGGACCCGAAGTGCTCGCGGAGCGTGGACGCCAGTCGCGCGGGGTGGAACGGTCGCGTCGCCACGTAGATGATCGGACCGCGTGCATCGTCGGTATCGCCGTTCGAGGTAACCGGCGTTGGCGCCTCCTTCGATTCGGGAACCTCAACCATAGAACCACCCTCCTCCTCCCCCTTCTTCTCGGCCAGCGCCCTGAGCTCCTCCGCGCGTAACCCCGTCACCTTCTGCGAAATCTGCTTCGAGTACTTGTCGTGCTCGAACGTCACGCGCGAGTAAAACACGCGCGCGTCGTCACCCATCCACGACACGTCAGCGTCCCCGAGCACCTCCGCTCGATACCCCATCGCCAAACACTCCGTTAAAGAATGCCCGGCGGCCGCGTCGAGGCGCGTCGCGTTGGGCAGCGCGGCGCCCAGCGCCGTTCCGTGCGTCTCACCACCCGCGATGATCGCGGGCTTGACCGTGACGGCATCCTTGGGAAGACCCGCGGATGGGATGTCGTCCGCGTCGGAGATGACCACGCACGCGACGCCTTCGTCGCCGGTGAGCTTCATCGCTTTGAAGAGCACCGCGGCGTCGGCGCCTGCCGCGGCGAACACCGAGTTCGCCGGGTTGAGCTTTTGGATCACGCGTCCCACGGGCTTGGCGACCTTCCCCGGGAACGTGCTCGCGAGTTCCGACGGTAGGTCCTTCGCCAGCGGCGAGTAGTCGACGACGAAGACGGTCTCGCATTGCGAATCGCGGAAGAGCGCGTCTGCGGTTGGGATGGCGTCCACGAGCGCCTGCAGCGGGTGGTTGCTTGTGGACGACGATGCGTGGCTACGCACGGACGATGCCGCGCGTCGCGCCGCGATGCCGTTCGCGGCGGCGGCGACGGGTGTATCCGCGCCGCGCTCTCCCGCGCCGCCCCCCGACACCAACACCACCGACCGCTCGGCGGCGAATCGCGGCTTGTACGGTCGTCCCTTCGTGCACGCCCAGAGATGCGCCTCGACGAAGCCCTCGCCGTTGCGCCGCTCCGCAGCCTTGCGGCTCATGACGCTAGCGAGCCTCTCGGTGCGTAGGAGAGACCCGAACCCGTTCGGTCCCGTCCCTCACGGGCGCGGTCCACCAGTGGCGGCAGGGGCTCCTAATCGATTGGGCACCTAAAATCGCACCGATCTTCTGCCGCCGACAACCGCCGCCAGTTTCACGTTCCTCCCTCACAACCGACACGGGCGCGGCTACCCACGCACCCACGGTCGACCCGGCGATCACGACGCACACGCGGACGACCTAACACGCCACCCACGATGCCCTGGTTCCAGTGCGAGGACTGCGGGGACACGCTGAAGAAGCCCAAGATTCGCGGGCACGCCGGCCAGTGCAGCGCGAGCCGCTTTTCATGCGTCGATTGCCTGCAGGTGTTCGACGCGTACACCGTGCAGCAACACACCAGCTGCGTCACCGAACACGAGAAGTACGCGCTGAGCATCACGAAACCCGGGCAGGAACACCTCATGGGCGCCGCGGCGAATAGAGATCAGGGCGGCGGCGGGCCGGTGGCCGGCGGCGGCGCGGTCGTCGGGGAAGATTTCCTCAGCAAGCAGCCACCGTACGAGTGCGCGTGCTGCAAGGTGAAGTGCACGAGCTGGGAGACTCTGGTGGGTCACGCGCAGGGTAAGAAACATAAGAGCAAGAGTAGGAGTGCCTACGCGGCGCAGGGTAAAGGGCCGGACGGTGCGCCGCTGCCCAAGGAGGAGGAGAAGAAGGAGGAGGTGAAGGAGGAAGCCGCGGCGGCGGATGTGAAAATAGTCGAGGCGGCGTCCGAGGGGTCCCAAAAGAAGGAGAAGAAGGAGAAGAAACGTAAACGGGACAAGGAGGAGAAGAGCCCTAAGAAGGAGAAGAAGGCTAAGAAGGAGAAGAAGGAGAAGAAGGAGAAGAAGGAGAAGAAGGAGAAGAAGTAGGCTCTAGCGTCGTCACTTCATTTGGTTGAAATGTGTCAAATGTTCATGATGACATTTTTTAGTTTGGCGCTGTAGCGCGTGTCGATATTGGGGCGCGCTTTTGGTCAACTTTTGGATTCGCGACCTTTGGGTCGAGACCACTACTGGCACCACACGACAAGGCAGTCACCCCGTGGCGCTCGTTCGAGCGACGCGCACCTTTGAACCGACACACGTCCCGTTCACGAATCGCCCGTCGCCATGTCCGACATCAAGGCGATGATGAAGGCGGCCCAGGACAAGGAGGACGAGGTCCTGGCGAAATTCAACGAATTCGACCTCGACGGCGACAGAGGCATCGACGAGGTGCGCACGCGGACACCCTCACATCGCCACGAGGCCCCTCCCGTGGGACGGCAAATGCGAATCCGATGCTATCGGCGCGCACCCGCGGCGGTTCACGCCGCCGCGCGCGTAATCGCCACAGAATCGCGCGCTTTGAATTTTCCTCCCGACGATTTGATTTTATCCTCCGCTGAATCCTCCATTCGCTCCCAACCGCCTTCCCAAACGCAGATGGAGCTCGGAATGCTCCTCATGGACCTCGGCATGCTCACCGGCGTCAACCAGGAGGCGGACGATCGGTTCGTCCGTAGCACCTTCCGCAAGATGGACGTCGACAAGTCCGGGTACATCGATTTCGAGGAGTTCAAGGTCATCTACAACAAAGCCATCGACCGCAAGAAGGGCGCCGACGAGATCGCCGACCTACCCCCGCTCCGCGGCCGCGACGTCAAGGCACTCTCCCCCGAGGTGGAGTCCCAGCGCAGACGCATCGCCGAGCGCAAGGCGCAGGAGAAACTCGAGCGCGAGGCGCAGCTCGCCGACGAGAACCGCCGCAAGAGCCAACGCATCGCGGAGGCTCGTGCCAAAGGGCGGGACGCCAAGTCCCTCGACGCGCAGACCGAGGCGCTGCGCCAACGCGTCGCGGAGGAATCCCGCGCCAAGAAAGCCGCGCGCGAGCGTCAGATTGCCGAGGAGAACGCCGTGCTCGCCAGGCGCCGAGCCGAAGTCGCGTCGCACGGGCGGGACGCCAAGGCTCTCGACGAGAAGACCCTCGCGGACCGCCGCGCCGTCGCCGAGCGCAGGCGCGCGGAGAAGGAGGCGCGCGAGGCGCAGCTCGCCGAGGAGAACCAGCGCATGCGCCAGCGCATCGCCGCCGGGAAGGCACACGGCCGCGACGCCAAGGCGCTGGACGAACGCACCGAATCCATGCGCCAGCAAGTCGCCGAGCGCCGACGCGCGGAGAAGGCGGCGCGCGAGGCGCAGCTCGCGGAAGAGAACGAGGCCATGCGCCAGCGCATGCACCAACGCGGCCGCGACGCCAAGGCGCTCACGCCCGAGGTTGAAGCCGGCCGCCGAGCCGTCGCGGACCGCAGAGCCGCGGAGAAGGCGGACCGAGAGGCTAAAATTCGCGAAGAGAACGCGGCGATGCGCGCGCGCGTGCACGCGTCGCGGTCCGCGGGGCGGGACGCCAAGGAACTCACGCCGGAGGTCGAGGCGGGACGGGCGATGGTGGCCCAGCGCAGGCGCGAGGAGAAGATGCAACGCGAGGCTAAACTCGCTGAAGAAAACGCGCAGTACGCCCGGCGCATGTCCACCACCCGCGCCAAGGACACGAAAGGGCTCGACGAGAAGACCCTCGCGGACCGCCGCGCCGTCGCCGAGAGGCGCGCGATGGAGAAGGCTGAGCGCGAGCGCACGATCGCGGAGGAGAACGCCGTGCTCGCCAGGCGCAGGAGCTCGCTCCACGGGCGAGACGCCAAGGCTCTCGACGATAACACCGAGGCTATGCGCCGCGAGGTGGAGGCCAGGCGCCTCGCCGAGAAGGAGGCGAGGGAGGCTAAGATTTCCGAGGAGAACGCGGTGATGCGCCAGCGCATCGCCGCGTCCAAGCAGGCTGGCCGGGACTCGAAGGGTCTCAGCCAGGAGACGCTCGCCGCTCGAGAGCGCGTCGCCGCGGAGCGCGCGCAGAAGAAGGCTGAGCAGGAGATGATGCTCAAGATGGAGAACCTCGAGTTTAATAATCGGCTGACGTCGCAGAAGGGCCGCGACGCGAAGGGTCTGAGCCCGGAGACGTTGGCGGCGAGGAAGGGTGTCGCCGAGAGGAGCGCGCAGCGGAAGCGGGAGGAGTCGAAACTTTTGGCGAGGGAAAACGCCGAGCGGAAGAAGGCGTTGAGGGGGACGGGGACCTACGCGGGTCTGTGATGACGAGACGTGCGTGTGTAAGATAGAGTATTCAACACGAGGTGGGACTCATCCGTCTTGATTCGTTCGTTCGACGCGTTCGTTCGGTTTGACACGTATACGTCGTGGCTGGCTTCGAAGCAAGGTTTTCTCCTCGGACACGACGTTGGGAGCGAAGGACCACGCTCGAGTGGAGGGTTCCACAGCTGATGTTTGCTTCCGTGACTTCCCGCTTCAATCTTTAAGCACATCGCCTATGAGAGAGCGATTCCAAAACTTGAACCTGCTCCGGAAATCCCGAGGAGGATCCCCGCGCAGGTCAGGCGTCGAACCGGGAAGTCGCGGAAGGTAAACGACTCGCTAGAGACTAGCTGTGGAACACCTTCGCTCCCACCGTCGTGTGAGGCCACTAGCAAAATAAATCTTGCTTCTCCGCGCGATCCTGCACTCACCCTCGCGGCGGATATCCGACCATCCCCCACCTCCGCCCCGCCATGGCGCCGGCGGAAGTGTCTTACGTCGTCGTCGTATCGGCCTTTTTCTCTCATATCCCGAGAAAAGTTTGGTTTTGACGGGTCCGAGAAAGGCGTTTCCATTTCGCCGATTTTCCTGACTGGTTTTGCGTATAGGACAGTTTTTGGTGTTACATCCGGTGAGCCCGGCGCAGTGTCGACCGCGCATCGAGGGTCGTCCGGTCGGGGTCACCCAGCCCGCATCGTCGTAGAGCACCAGAGACGCGGTATCCGTCGCCCGTGGCGGACCACCGAACCCAGCGTCGTCAGCTCGCGCCCCATCGCCGGCAGGTTTAGCCCGTAGTTTTTCTACACAGTACAGAGCGGAGAGAGAGAGAGAGAGAGAGAGGAGCGACTGAGCGCCATGGGGACGACGACGTCGAAGGAGGAAACGTACGAGGCGGCGTCCACGTCGGACCCGGAGAGCGGCACGGAACGCCCCAACGCCGAGGATGAGATCGCGCGCGTGCTACGTGAGTACCCAACCGCGTGATCCCTGATCCCCGGTGCCAACCAAAAAAAACCAAATGCACGAGAAACTGACACGATACCACCCCCCGTCCGTCCACGCGTTCGCAGGCTATCAGAACAACTACTACAAGGTCATCGGGGTGGACCCGAAGACGTGCACGGCGGCACAGATAAAGAGGGCGTACTACAAGATCGCGCGCATCATCCACCCCGACAAGTGCCGGCATCCGAAAGCGACCGAAGCCATGGGAGTGGTCACGAGCGCGCACAGCACGCTGACCAACGGCACGCTGCGAACCGCTTACGACATGTACGCGTCGCAGGTTGAGGTGGACAGCGCGAACGCGGACTCGTTCCACCAGTGGGAGAGCAAGGGCGGGGCGCAGATGGCGCACTTACCCCCGTGGCTGGTGCACTGCCTGGGACACCCGATCTTGGGGCCGATCACCATGTTCTTCATATGGCTGCTGTTGCTGTCCGCCGCGCTGGTGTTCCTGGCGCTTTTCCTGTGCTACATGGTGGTGCACATGGTATTCTGGTTCCTGTGCTGCTTCGGGTGCGGCGGGCACTGCTGGCCGAGGTACGGAGAGGGGGCGCGTATTCACGCCAAGCGGCAGGAGCGATTCATGCGCATGCTACACGACTACGAGGCTGAGGCGATGAACGCGCAGGCCAAGGGGGAGCCGATGCCGGACCCGAACGTGTTCTTTCACAACTGGAACATCGCGCACCCGGAGGTGGGCGAGGACGGGGAGGTGCCGTTCGCCAGCGCCGCGGGCAGCAGGAACCAGTACGGGTCGATGTCGTGACGCGTCGCTCTGTTATTTTTAGAGCTAGGATTCGTATGTATCATCTCGCTATTGTCTATACTAAGCGTCTATACACTTACGCTAACGCTTCGAGCTCCGCGTCTAGCCCGAGGCGAACGAGAGCTGCGCGTAGGTCCGCCGGGTCCGGTTCTCGAACCCATGGTTTAGGGTCCACGGCGCGGGTCCCCTTCGCGAGAGAGTACTCGACGACAGTTTTCTTCCCCGCGCCGCGAACTCGAAAGAGTTCCTCCGCCGCCGCCCCCGGCGACATCCCCCGCGTCCCAGGCGGCTCCAACGCGAACCACGCATCCTCCAACGCCGTCTCCGCGGTCACTCGTACGCCCGGATCCAGCTCCATCATCCGGTACATCAAACTCGTCGCCGCACCGTTCGAATCCGAGCTCCCGGGTACGACTTCCGACGCCGGCGCCGGATCCCGCGGCTCAAAGTCAATCTTACCGTAGTCCGGAAGATTCATCGCGTCCGGCCACCTGGTCTCCGACGGCGTCCCGAACGCCCGCATCGTCCGCACGAGCTGGTCGATGTCGCTCTCACCCCTCAAGATTGGCCCATTGGATGACAACAACTCACCGAGGATCGCGCCGACGGACCAAACGTCCACCGCCGCGGAGTACGTCGTCGCGCCCAGAAGTATCTCCGGAGATCGGTACCAACGCGTCTGGATGCCTCTGGTGTACGACCCGTCGTGTAAGACACTACGGTCTGGTTCGTCGCGTCCCGTCTCTTTGGGTTCATCATCTCGAAGCGGCTTCAATCTCGACGCCGCTCTGGCGAGTCCAAAGTCGGCGAGTTTGAGGGTGCCGTCGGCGTGGATGAGCACGTTGCCGGGTTTCACGTCTCGATGCAGCACCCCGAGCCGGTGACACGCCGCGACTCCCGACAGCACCTGACGGATCAGTGACTTGACGCACGCGTCGGACAACGGCGCGAGCGATGCCGTCGTGGTTTCGTCGTCCCCGTCTTCATCGCGCAAGCAGTCGTATCCCAGCGCCGTGGCCAGGTCCCCTTTTTCGCAGAGTTCCGTGGCGAAAACCATCGCCCTGCCGGACGCGAAATGGTCCATCAGGCGGACCACGTTGGACTCGCCGGCGACCATCCGCAGGCACTGCAGCTCGCTGATGACGTTCGCGGGTAAGGCGTCGTCCAAACCCGGCGGGGACTCGCGGATGGGGACGCGTTTCAACGCGATGAGCTCGCCGGTGGGGAGGTGCCTTCCGAGGATGACATCGCCGAACGCGCCCCCTCCGAGGCGGTTGGCGTGCGGGACCTCTACGTACTGGAAACGCTTCGGTTCGACGCCCGGGAGGACGATGTTGTCCAGTGGAGAAGGTAGGTCGCCCTTGAGCCCGGGGAACCCGGGCTCATCGGAGAACGCGCCGGCGCCGCCCATCGTTCTGGCGGTATCAACTCAGGATGTCTGCGCGTACCTACGTCTCGCGAAGCAGCGATCCGGCGCCGCGAGAGTCGGAGCGAAGCGACACAGCGGCGTCGGATCGCTGATGAGCGCTGGGTGGTCGCGTCGTGTGAAGGCGCTCCCGAGGTGCGCCGCCCATCGTTCTGGCGGTGGCCGAGGAAAAACAAACTGTTTGTTAGTTTCACGGTTCGTTTCGTTAACCCCAAACTCGATTTCTGACTGGCCGCCGTACGACGCTTGGGGCCGGAATCGTGGCGTATTATATATCCAAATTGCGCACACCTGACATGCTACTTGTCGTATGCTGTTGAATAACAGCTGTCTCGTATCCATCTCTGATCAACCGGAGAAAGGTCTAAAAACAGGAGTAGGTCCTGTTAGCTCAGCGGTAGAGCGCTAGGCTTTTAACCTAGTGGCCATGGGTTCGATCCCCATACAGGACATTAATTCTTTTTTTTTTCTAGGAGACAAAACGACGCTCCATAGTCTCAGCTACGCCCTGGCGAAGTTTCACATCGATCCGTGAAGTTTGGAGGCGTCGGCGCGCTCGCAAAGAGGCGGCATGCGATGTTGCCAAAAACTTTTCCATTGAAAACGCACGGACATTCCGAGGAACTGACAGGACTGCAAAAGTAACCGTCCGAGGGAACCTCGTCCACAGTGCCGAGCGCGCAGCCAGGGGCGAAACGGGACGTCCAATCGAAGGCACCCTCCAAGCGGCGCGAAATATCCACCTCATCGCAGATGGGAAACGTTGTGCGAACCCTGCGTACCGCCAGTGCACAGGGCAACCTTTCAGCTCTCGACGCAGATCTCGACGCCGAGCCCGAAGAGCTCAAGTGCCCCATCACGCGAACCATGTTCCGCGACCCGGTGATAGTGGTCGTATCGGGGCACACGTACGAGAGGAGCGCCATCCTGGAGCACTTCAGGCGCAACGGGGCCAGGGACCCGCTGTCGAATCTCGCCCTGAGCAGCACGAAGGTGATGACGAACTGGGTGGTGAGACAGTTTGTCCAGGCTTGGCTGGACAAGCACCCGGGCGTGACGCCGGATGGGTGGGACAGTCGCGAGCTTCTGGAGCCGTCAAAGGACGACGGGACGCGAACATTCGACGACGAGGGTGACGTCGGAGTGCTCCGGACATGGCGTGCGATGTGCCCTGAACTGCAGGAGAGATGGCCGGAGGCTGCGCGACCGGAGCAGTGGCGCGGGGTGACGATTGAAAACGGCCGGGTGGTGAAGCTCGATTTGGAAGAGATTGGCCTGACCGGAGCGGTGCCGGCGGAGATCGGGCAGCTCACGGCGCTGAGGGAGTTGTACCTCAACCGCAATCGGCTGACGAGTCTGCCGGCGGAGATCGGGCAGCTCACGTCGCTGAGGGTGTTATGGCTCAACGGCAATCGGCTGACGAGTGTGCCGGCGGAGATCGGGCAGCTCACGGCGCTGAGGGAGTTGTACCTCAACCGCAATCGGCTGACGAGTCTACCGGCGGAGATCGGGCAGCTCACGGCGCTGAGGGAGTTGTACCTCAACCGCAATCGGCTGACGAGTGTGCCGGCGGAGATCGGGCAGCTCACGGCGCTGAGGGTGTTGTACCTCAATGGCAATCGGCTGACGAGTGTGCCGGCGGAGATCGGGCAGCTCACGGCGCTGAGGGTGTTGTACCTCCATGAAAATCAGCTGACGAGAGTGCCGGCGAAGATCGGGCAGCTCACGTCGCTGACGGGGTTGGGCCTCGAATGCTATCGGCTGACGAGCGTACCCGCTGCGTTCCGCGAGCTCGAAGCGGCGGGCTGCCGCATGTTTGTGGGTGCCGGCGTGACGTTTGACGAATAGAAATGGCTCTTGTAAACTTTCCTCTCGGGAGTGTCGTACGTTGCGTTCATCTTCAATCAAAAGCTAACATCACTTGTCAAACATCTTGATGCGGTCCATCATCGATATCCTCCTCGACGACAACGACGCCTCGATCGCGCTCAGCCTCTGCATCGCCGGCGACGTCGCACGCTCCACCGACGCCACCAGCGAATCCTCCGGCGAACTCACAACCGCGTCCACCCGCCTACCGACGCGGGGAAGCAAATCGTTCGCCCAAGGAACCGCCGGCGCCGGCGGGGTTGCCCTGCCTCCTCGCGGCGGCGGCACACGCGCGGCGGGCGGAGGCGTCGCGCGGACGGGCGACCGCGGCGGGGACTTGAGGTCGATCAGCGGCGCCTCCGCGGGGGCAACGAAAACCGGCGACGACGGCTGATCAAACGTAAACGGCGAAGTCGCGACGTCGAAACCCGCGTCGAAGGCCAACGGCGAAGTCGCCGACGTCAACGTCGAAGGCGGCGGCGTTCGCAGCGCGTGACGCTCGTTGACCGCCTTCAACGCCGCGGCGGCGGCCGCGATCCCCCTCGCGGCGTCGACCACGCCGCCGACGGCGGCGCAAACCCTCGCCTCCAACTCGCCCACGTCGCCGTCCACGTACTTGGCCGCGGCGGTCAGAGCGAGCTCCTCCAGGACGCCCAGCGCCTCGATCGGCGCGGACAGCGCGTCGGTGATGACGTCAAAGTCGCATTCCCCGTCGAGGTCGTCCCCGTCGACCTTCGCGGCCGCGGCGGCTGTTTCCAGCGCCGCCGCGCACGCGTCCAGCGCGGCTGTCCTAAAATCGAGTTTGTCGTTCGCGGCCGCCGTCGCCGCCATCGCCGCGAACGTGGTGGCGTACATCGCCCGCCCTTCCCTTCGAGCCGCGTCCAGTGACGCCTCTGTATCCGCGAGCGCCCGTTTGTTTTCGTCGCATTCGTGCCTCGCGGCGTCGGCGAGCTTGACCCACACCGCCTCGACCCCGCGTTCGGACGCCGCCGACCTGGCCATCTCGCCGAGCTCAGCCTCGTGCGTGATGCGTACCATCGCGAGTTCCTCGTTCGCGCGCTCGGCGTCGCGCCGGGCGCGTCCGAGCTCCTTCTCCGCTAACCGCTCAGCCTCCCGTTTGCCAAACTTGGCCGCGCCCTGCGACGCGGATTTGCGGATCCGAGCCACCGCGTTTTTCGCCGCGTTTTCAGCCGCGGCAGCCTTGCGATCCGCGGCGATTCGCGCCAGCCGCAAGGATGCGATCTCGGCTTTAGCGGACTCGAGCTCCTTGGCGAGCCGGACGGAGACGCGTGATTTGGTGGGCGGGGGCGTCGACGCCAACGTCGCGTTCTCCGCTCGAAGATGTCGAGCCTCGGACTCGAGCAGTCGCTGACGAGCCAGCGCGGACTCGAGCGCGGCTCTGTCGCGCTGCGACGACGACTGCGCCGCCGACGCGCGTTCCTCGAGGTCGACGAACCCAGCCTCGAGCGCCTCGGACCTCGCGACGAGGGTTTCCATCAACGCCTTTTGTAACGCCGTTTGGCTCCCACCCGCTTCGTCGTTGGCGATTGTCGTTACCCGTCCCCCGTCTTCCAGCGCCGTTCGAAGCGTGTCCCGCTCCGCCTTGGTCTCGGTTATGAGCACCTGCTGTGAGTTGACGGCGTCGTCGAGCTTCTGCGCGAGCGCCGCGGCGGTGGTCGCCACCTCCGTCATCTGCACCAGCTTCTCCTCCGCCGAACGCTTCTCCAGCTCGAGCAGCTCGCACTTCATCATGAGAACCTCGCACATCTTCGCCATCTTCGCAATCTCCTCGTCCTTCTCCGTCGGTTCCCCATCGCCGGCGTCCTTGTTGACCCCATCCGCGGCCGCGGCGGCGACGGCGGCGAAGTTCACCTTCTTATTCGGCGACCTCGGCGGCGACGAAGCCGAAGCCGAAGCGACCCCAGTTGTCATCGCGCCGACTCCCTCCGGTGGTCCGCCGCCGCCCGCCCCCTCCCTTCGCTCCATCTCACGCTCGCGTTGGCTCAGCGATTCCTGGATGGCGTCCAGCGCGTCCCCGCGTTGCTTCTCCGCGACCGTGAGGTTCGCCTGTCGTCGCTCGATGGCCTCCCCGAGCTTGTCCAGCGTTTCTTCCCGCTCCGCCGCGTTCTGTTCGCGTTCCTGAACCGAGGCGTGGAGCTTACGAATCTCGTCCAGGAAGTCCTCCGTGGCTCGCTCGCGTTCCTCGCACTGCGTCTCGCGTCGTGCCACGTCCACGACGCGTCGTTCGAGTAAACCCGAGGCCATGGCGAGGTCCGCTGAGTCGTCGTTCTCGGACGGTCCGTGCCGTTGTTGTTGATGGGTCGATCGATCGAGGAGATCTACGGATGCGTCGCGGAGTGCGGCTTCGCCCGAGGCGAGCTGCGTCTCTCGCGCGTTGCACGCGTGCTCGCGCTCGCGCATGAGCGCGGTGAGCTCCTGGAGGATCTTCTCGCGCTCGTCCGCGGCGGCTTCGCGCTGCATTGAGGCCTCATTGAGCCTCATTGAGTCCGACTCCGCCTTGGCGACCGCGGTCTCCCGATCCGCGATGGAGGTAGCGCCCGACCGCGCCTCCCTCGCCTGCAGCGCGAACTCCCGGTCGCTGAGCTCCTGCTCCCGTCGTTCGAGCTCAGCCTTGAGCCCGACGTTCGCCGCCTGGATGCGCGCGATGGCCTGCGCGGCAGCCTCGGACTCGGCGCGCGTCGCCGCCTGCGTCCGCAGCATCGCAGCGATCTCACTCTCTCGGACGACGCATTCGCCCTCGCGTTCGGCGAGGGACGCCTCCTTGGCGCGAAACTCCGCCTCCAGCCGAGCCATGTGGCCCGTCGCGGTGGGGGTCCCGGGGTCCATGAAAGGGCCCGGAAGGGATTCCTCCTCCGGCATCGTACTCCGTCTGTACTCCGGTGCGCGATGCTTCGAGTGTTGACTCTCCAAACTCTGGTTTTGAACAAGTCGAGCGAAGAATCCCAATCATCGCATCACCGACGCCACAGTCACGGGCGCGAGGTTGACCCGCGCGCGACACTACATGACCAAGCCGAGGTACGGCCTGGAGGTGTTCAAGTTCGCCGTCTACGTCTCCGTGCCGATCTTCCTCACCGTCACGTTCGCCGCCAACCCGACGAACCTCGAGTCCATCATCCGCAAGCACGCGTACGTGGTCTACCCGCCGGAGGGACCCAAGCCCCCTTCCGCGGCTGAGATGCGCAAGATCGTGGAGGCCAACAAGAAGAAGAAGCTCGGCAACTGAACACACACACGCACACACACACACACACACGTAGGAGGCGTTAGATGACGGCGTGTACCGCGCGGATGAACGCGGTCCACGGGGCGTTCGAGGCCACGCGCGTCGTTCGAAAGATTCAGGCGCACCGACACGTCGCCCGCCGGCCCACACCACTCGCGATCCACCCGACCCAACCCGCGATGCGCCGCACACCGGCGCGAGCGCCGACGATCACCACACACTCCACCGGCCCCGAACGCCCCGTCGGCCCGTTCTCGCGCCGGGACCAGGCACGCTTCGACGCGTACGGTGAGATCGACGACTTCGATGACCTCGAAGATGACCTCGACGATGATTTCGACGCGCCTTCTCGCGGATCATCCGCGCTGACCGGCGCGGGCGGAACCTTCCTCCGCGTCGTCGTCGGGTTCCTCGCGCTGTGGTGCTGGCGCATCGCGCCCACGGGCTGCGCGTGGGGCGTCATCGTCGCCGGGAAGCTCGTTCGGTCCCCAATCTTCGGATCCCCGTTTCAATGGTTCGCGACGTCATTCGTGGTATCCTCCGTCTCGTGCGTGGCGCTCCTGGCGTTGACGCGGAAGAAGTTCGGGACCGCGATGAACCAGCCGCGACGGAGCGACGGCGTCCCGTCGCACAACGTCGGGATCAAGGCGGCGACGCCCACGATGGGCGGCGCCGCGTTGGTCCCCGCGGGTCTCGTATGCGCCTTGGTGTTTAACAAATTCGCCGATCCGACGGTGTGGGCGTTGAGTGCGTCGACGGCGGCGCTGTGCGCAGTCGGCGTCGTCGACGACCTTGCGAAGCTGCGTGGGGGAACCGCGGATGTCGGGCTGCCCCCGTGGGCGAAGCTGGTGTGCCAGAGCGCGGTGGCGAGTGGGTTGTGCGTCTGGCTGGCGTCGGGCGGGGCCGGCGGTTCAGTTCCGAACACGACAGTTGCGCTCCTGGTGCGTTCATTTCCCATCTTCAATCTTCTGTTCATACGGGCAATTAGACTGACGTGTTTTTTCTTCTCCTCAGTCGGCGGCGACTTTTGCGCCAATCGGGCGATGGTTCTGGGCGTTAGCGGCGTTCACGATCGTCGCGGAGAGCAACGCCGTGAACGTCACGGACGGCCTCGACGGACTCGCGGCGTCCACCGTGTCGTTCGCGCTCGTCGCCGTTGGTATGATGTTCCTGAGCGCGGGTCGACCGGAGCTGGCGTCATTCGCGGTGTGCGTAGCCGGCGCGGCTTGCGGATTTTTGGTGGTGAACAGGCACCCGGCGAGCGTGTTCATGGGGGACACCGGGTCGCTCGCGCTCGGGGGTGCGTTGGGCGGGTTGATGGCGTGCGGCGGCGGCGCCATGGTCCTTCCCGTGTTTGTGGCGTCTGGTGTTTTCGTGGTTGAGTCGGCTTCGGTCATTTTGCAAAAAGTTTGGTTCGAATGGACGAAGCGGAGAACCGGGACGGGCGTTGAGCTGCTGAAGATGTCGCCGCTGCACCATCACCTGGAGCTGTGCGGGTGGGGGGAGATGAAGATCGTTGGGTGGTTCGCGGCGTGTGGAGCCGCGTGCTCGGTGTTAGCGATCAGGGTATTTTACATGGGCGCGACTTAGTCGGGGGACTCTACGCGTTGTAAGAGGACGCCAGCTGTGCTCGAGTGATAACTTTTTTTCAAATCTCGTTATAGTGCCAACTCCAGTGGCGATGGGCGCGTGCCTGTCGTCGCCCAAGGGCGACGAGGTCTCCACGTCGTCCGCGAGGACCTTCGTGGGTGCGTCCGCGAAGCGCGCGGCGGTGAGCGATGGGTCCGCGGCGCTGGTAGACGTGCCGCTGGACGACTCCCCACGGGCGACGAAGGGCACCCCGGTCAGCGGCGATGCGTTGGAGACGACGGTCGCGGTGGAGGAGGTGAACCCGTTCGTCGATGACCGCCCGGAGGTCCGCGGCATCGACGATGAGATGCTGTCGGGGATGATGGACGCGGTCGCGAGCGTTAAGAAGCAGGAGGACGCGCGTGCGGTCCCCGTCGCGACGTCCGAGGATGACGAGGAGATCCAAGACCTGAGCGAGCCCGACACCCTGAGCGAGCCCGATACCCTGCCCGATGACGTCGACCTGTCGCTGTCCGACTCGGACCACGACGACGAGGCCGAACAGGCGAGGCGACGGGAGGAAGAGGAGGAGGAGGCTCGGCGTCAGGAGGCTTCTGTCAGGAGGCAAGAGGAGGAGGAGGCTCGACGTCAGGAGGAAGAGGTCAGGAGGCAAGAGGAGGAAGCGGCGGCGGCGGCGAAGGAAGAGGAGGAGACCAGGAAACAGGAGGAGGAAACGAGGCGACTCGAAGAAGAAGCTACCGCCGCCGCCGCAGCAGCAGCAGCCGCAGCAGCAGCCGCAGCAGCAGCCGCAGCAGCCGAGGAAGAGGCCAGGATACGAGCGGAGGAAGAAGCCAGACGACGGGAGGAAGAGGCAGCGGCGGCGGCAGCAGCAGCGGCGGCGGCGGCGGCAGCAGCAGCCGCAGCAGCAGCCGCCGCAGCAGCAGCAGCAGCAGCAGCAGCCGAGGAAAAAGCCAGACGCGTCGCAGAAGAAGAGGCGCGACTCGCCGCCGAACGCGAGGCTGACAGGCTCAAGGCTGAGCAAGCGGCGAAAGCCGCCGCCGCGGCTGCAGCCGCGGCCATCGCCGCGGCAGCCGCCAAGGCGCGCGCCGAGGAGGAGGCGCGCATCAAGGCTGAGGAGGAAGCAGCCGCCGCGTGGGAACGGGCCAAGGAGCTCGCCAGGCGTAAAGCCGCCGAGAAAGCCGCCGAGGAGGCCAACAGAGCGGCGGCACTGGAGGAGGCACGGAAACGAGCCAAGGCTGAAGCCGACGCCGCCGCGATACGAGCCGAGCGGGAAGCGAAGGCGGCTGAGGAAGCGAAGGCGGCAACCGCGGCTGCGGCCGGTTCCGACGAGAGCAGCGACTACCAGAGCTCCAGCTCCGGCGAGTACACCGACGACGACGACGACGACGAGTTCGCCTCGGTCTCGTCGTCCATCCCGCCCCCGCACCCGGATGGATGCCAAAACCAAACGGTGGACGCCAACGTCGCCGAGGTCAAAGGCCGGTCCGCGTCGTCCCCGCCGCCCACGCCGCGCACCAGAGGCTTCGGCGCCGGATCGTTCACGCCGCGCGGAACCGGAACCTCGCACTCATCCAGGGGGTCCACGCCGAGGACCTTCGGACACCCGACGCCGCGGTCATTCGGGTCCATGACACCGCGAGGGGTGGCGTCGCCGAGATCCTCCGGGCCTTCGTCGTCGCGGTCCTTCGGGTTAACCCCGCGGGGAGGAGGAGTCGGGCTTGTACATACCCATGTACAAGTTATCGTCTTATACACCACAAGCGCGAAGACGACGAAGGGGTCCAACGGAAGCCGCGACGTTCGCGCCGCGTTGGTTCGATTGGGCGTGGATTTCCTCGAACGCGACGTGTCCATGCGCGAGTCTCACGCGGAGGAGCTCGAGCGTAGGCTCGCGGGTGAGGTTCGGTCCGATACTGGCGGCGGCGATGCTATTGTGCCGGCGCTGTTCGTGGACGACGCGAGGGTGGCGATCGGGGTGGAGCTGGAGGAGATGTGCCGATTGGGTTTGTTAGGGAAGGCGCTTCGGGAGAAGGGCGAGGTGAGAACGGCGGCGGCGAGGGACGGGTCGTGTCCGTCGTGCGGCGGCGAGAAGCTGGTGGTGTGCGCGCACTGCGACGGGAGCATGCGTATCTTGATGCGGGATAAGGCGCGCGGTGTGGACGTGGAGCGGCGCTGCCCGTGGTGCAACGAGGTCGGCATGCAGGAATGTGCCGACTGTCCTCGGTGACGTCAACATCGTTAAAGTAGAAACGTCTCGTCTCGAATTTTAATTTTAGGAGCCGACTATCAGCCTCGGTGAGTGTATCAAGGCCGCCTGCTGTATGACCCGGTGTAGTACCCGGCGTAGTACCACGACATCAGCAGGTTCGCGAGCTCGTCCACGTCGTCGTCGGTCACGTGATGGGCGGATCCGGAAGATGACCGGAGAGCCGCCGCCGCCGCCGCTCGAGCCGATCCAGCCGCGTCATCCCCGCCGAACATGGGCGGCGATGGCACACCGCCGCCGCCCGCGCGGTCGCCGCTACCTCCGCGGTAGCCGTGACCGCCCATCGGTGGGGTGCCCGGCGGCGGTGGATGTCCTCGGCCGCCTCTGACGTGGTAGGATTCGTAGGGATGTCGCGGCGGCGGCGGCGGCGGCGGTCGGCGGCGGGGCGGCGGGGGCGGGGGCGCGTACCGGCCGTACGGATCCCCGCCGTAGTCGTAGTGGCCGTGGTCGTCGACGCCGGCGTTGTCTCCGTGGTGATAGGCGTCCCATTCGCTCCACGGCGACGAGGACGGGTGCGCGTCGTCGTAGTATCCGTCTGCGTGATGACGATGATGACGATGATGCATTTGATGATGTTGTTGCCCGCCGGTTGATTGGTATCCGTCGCCGCCCCCGTTGGCGGCGTAGTAGTCCGCCCACGCCGCCTCGCGCTCGCGCTCGGACATCTCGTTCCACTCCCGCATCGCGCCGCCCCCCGCGGGCGACGGTGTCTCGCGGTGGACCCGGCGTGTGCGCGGGGATCTCGACGGCGGGCGCCGTCCGTCGTGATGATGCCCGTCGCGGTCGTCGTCGTCGTCGTCGTCGCGGACGAGGGGCTGGTCCCCCCGCGGCCACGCCACCGGCGATGGATCCGCCGCGTCGTCATCTAGACGCTCCTGACGACGCCTGGATCCTCCCACCCCGCCCGGGGACAACGCCGTCGCGCCCGCCACCGCGCCCGATGGGTCGTGCGCCTCGCGGAATCGCTCCACCGCCTGGTTGTAGGCATCCATGAGCTGCGTGTCGTCGTCGCTGTCGCTGAGGTCGTCGCGCGACATGCCCCGCTTGGACGGGCTGGCGTAAACGTACCCGTCCATGTGAAGCGCGCTGAACGACGAGGACATGGTCCTTTCCTTCAGGGGAGCGCCCTACGTTCTGCTCTTTGCTTCCCTGCTCGACGGGCGCGAAAAAAACTCGCTGGCTCGCAGCTCGATAAATTGGCCCATAACCTCGTCACCGAATAGACGACGGGCGACTAAAATGTACAGGGTAGGAGTCGCGCCACGGGCCGCCAGACGAGAGCGCGAGACGCGTCTCTCGCCCTCGTATCGGAGGCGGAGGTAACTCGAACGCCTCGCCCGGAGCGAAAACCGCGCCCCAGAGGACGCGGGATTATCCGCAAGGGCCCCGAACCGCAACCGCATCTTCGGCGAGGTGTACGAGGGAGGTTACATTTTCCGAGAAAGACGGTCGACACGATGGGGGGCCTGCTGAAGTACACCAACGCCATCGTCGGCATGGGCCTGGTGGGCGTGGGCATCGCCATGATCGCCTCCCCCGAGCTCGTCGTCCCGGAGATGTACGGCAAGAAGAAGAACGGCCAGCGCGTCAAGGGCGAACCGGCCACCGCGTGGGTCGCCATCGGGTGCTTCGAGTTCTTCATGGGCGTCGTCCTGTGCATGTCCTTCTACTGGGGCAAGAACGTCCGGTTCGGCCTCGGCGCCATGTACCTCTGCCTCATGTGCGCGCTGATGTACGACCTCTCACAGAACGCCACCAAATCCGGCCTCGCGCCCTTCGGCCTCAACAACTTCACGTACAACGCGCTGATCTGGCTCTCGTGCTGGTACGCCGTGGCGCTCACCATGAACAGACTGGAACCCGGGTACGTCACGAACGACAAGAAGAGAAGCACGTACGTCGTCGACGGGGAGAAGTCGTCGCTGCTCGCGAGCAGCGCGGCGAAGGATAAGGCCAAACCCGCGAGCGCACTCGACGAGGAGCGCGTGGAGATTGTCACCTACGGGGCATCCGAAGAGACGCCCGCGGCGGAGAAAACGAAAGACGTCGTCGACGTCGCCGAAGCTTCTCAATCCGCGACGCTCGTGCAGGAGGCGCGGGCCGAGGTGGTGCACCGGCGGTGGGAGCGACACCCAAAGGGCCGCGACGGTTCATCTTCCGACGGCGGGGACATCGCCGTCGACTACGGCGTCTCCACCGACGAGGAGGACGCGAACGCCGCCGCGAAGTCAAAGAAAAAGTCACGGAAGAAAAAGGCGAAGAAGGAGACCGCCGCAGAGGAGGCGGGCGCCGCCAAGGCGACCGCGGAGGAGGCGGCGAAGGGCACGGAGGAGGACGGGGACGGGGGGAAGGAGGAGATGCCGACGCCGCCCCGCGCGGAGGAGGCACCCGCCTCACCCGCCGCCGCGCCCGAGAAAGCGTCTGAGGAAAAACCCGCAACGCCGTCCGCCAAAGAACGCTCGCTCCTCCTCGACCCCAACGAGGAGGCTCGAAGGATCCTCGCCGCCAGAGCCGACGCGTACGCCGTGCTCAACGTCGACCAATCCACCGTCACCGACGACGAGGTATCCGACCGACACGAGGTGTTGACCCTGTGCGTCGAGCAGTGCGGCGACGAGGAGGACAAGGCGGAGGCGCTTTTCATCCTGGAAGCCGCGCACGAAGCTCTGCGCAGCGCGTGGCAGCGCGGGTTGTACGGCATGTTCGGGTACCGCGGCGCCACGCCGACGCAGAAGCCGGACGATGCGAAGGACGGGGACGAGGCTGTCGCGCCCGAAGAGGGCGCCGCCGCGGACCCCGAGGTCGCCGACAAGACCGAAGGCGAAACCGACGAAGGGCTCTCCGAGGAGGCCAAGGAACGCAAGAAGAAGCTCGCCGCGGCTCTCGCCAAGGTTGAGGCGCGCAAGCAAAAGGCCAACGAACGCGGCGACGAGGAGGAGTTCACGTACGACGATAAGAGGTCCACGCACGGCACGGTGGCGAGGCTCGTCTCGCCGACGATGTCGCCCAAAGGTTCGTCGAAGGCGCTCGCGTACGACGCGGAAGCCGCCGCGAAGGACGCCGACGACGCCAAGGCTGAATCCGAGGAGGACGCCGCCGTCGTGGCCGCGTTCGCCGCTTCCGCCCTCGCCGCCGGTGCTGCAAGGGCTGAGGAGGAGGAGGCCGCCGCCAAGGCCAAGGCTGACGAGGAGCAAGCCGCCGCCAAGGCCAAGGCCAAGGCTGACGAGGAAGAAGCTGCTGCCGCCGCCGCCGCCAAGGCAGAGGCTGATGAGGAAGCCGCCGCTGCAAAGGCCAAGGCTGATGAGGAAGCCGCTGCTGCCGCCGCCAAGGCTAAAGCTGACGAGGAGGAAGCCGCTGCTGCCGCCGCCAAGGCTAAAGCTGACGAGGAGGAAGCCGCCGCCGCCGCCGCCAAGGCTAAGGCTGACGAGGAGGAAGCTGCTGCTGCTGCCGCCGCTGCCGCCGCCGCCGCCAAGGCTGCCGAGGAGGAGGAGGAATTCGCCTCCCCGTCAGCCTCCGAACCCGTCGACGACGACGACGACGTCCCAATCTCAGCCGCCGCCTTCGGCTCACCCGCCGTGGAACAAGCGCAGTCTCCCGAGACCTCCTCGCCGCCGAGTCAGTCCGAGGACACACTCCTCGCGGCTGCCATCGCCAGCATCAGGAACTTACTCACCGCTCGACACGGCGCCGCGTACACCGAGGCACAGTACGACGCCTGGGCCAGGCACATCGGCCTCTCCACCGGCGGCGCGGATTACGAGAACCCGCCCCTAAGCCACCCGCTCTTCGGCGGCGGCGCCGACAACATTCTGCTCGATAAATTCAAATCCCCGGGCGGCGGGACCCCGGGGCGGGTCAAGAGCCTGGCGCAGGTTGTCCAGGCGAGGATCGACGCCGAGCGGAGCCGCGACGGCGATGCGAAAAAGTCGGAACTTCTGGAGATGCTCGACGAGATGCTCGACGGCGCGTCAATCGCCACCTCGCCGTCCCGGTCCGAGGCGGCGAGTCTGACCCCGGAGGCTGCCCGGTCCCGACGTGCCGCAGCGGTAAGGGCGGAGGCGCGCGGCGTCGAGGTTGCCGGTTCGAACCCCGGGCAGGCCGCCTCACCCCCGACGTCAAAGTTCATGGCGCTCGTCAACCGGGTGCAGCAGAACCAGCCGCCGCCGATGCCGCAGCAGCAGGTGAGCTTCTTTCTTTTGATATTTTCGTACATACGGGCAATTAGACTGACGGTGTGTTTTTTCTTTTACAGTTTCCGGGGTACGCACCCTACTCGCCGCTTCCAAACGTCCCTCCAGCCTACGACCAGTACGGGAACCCCTCCCCGTACGGCACACAACAGCAGCAGTTCTTCCAACAACAGCAGCAACAGTTCGGACCCTACGCCGGCTACCCCGGCTATCTACCCCAGCAACCGCAGCAACGAACGCCGCCGCAACTTCAGCCGCTCTCGCCGAGCGTGGACGCGTGGCTCGAGGACGAACAGTCATCGGGGGAGGACGGACAGGCGCGGCGCGACTCGCGCGGGGGTGGTGACGAGAAGGACCAGGGCGACAATGGCGGGAGACCCGACGGACGCGCGTCTTCGTCGGGGGGGAAGAAGAAGAGGAGCCCGAGGCAAAGCCCCCGGGCGTCGGATGTAAATACGCCCCCGCCGCAATATTTCGGGGGATACCCGCGGCAGCAGCCGTCGCCGCCGATGTACGCCGCCGCCCGTCCCCCGCCCGGGCTGGGATCCCCCGCCGGGCCCGGCGGCGACGACGCGCGCAGGCTGGTGATCACACGGGACCAACGGAAGGGCGGGTCGGTGATTCTCCGCGAACGCGACGAGGTTTGGTGAGTTTATTTTTATTTATTTTCATACGGGCAATTAGACTGACGTCATGTTTTGTTGACAGGCTCGAGCACGTGGTGGACGACGTGTTCATAATGGTCCGTCGCTTTGAAGAACGCGGCCCGCCGGAGGGTCGTAAGTTTAAGATCAAGGCGCGTGATGCGGACTTGTACGACTCGCAGGACTGGGACACGGCGAGTGATGACGGGTCGATGTCGATAAGGTCCTCCGAGGCGGACGCCACCGCGAGGTTGTAGATAGCAAGCAGAGCCGAGAGCACTTATAATTTTTTTACTGTGGCGAGAATCGAAACAGAATCTCCCCCCTCGGACGCGCCATCATTTCATTGTTTCCCGCGCTAACACCGGTCGGCACGCGCTCCCGCACGCGTCGTTCCGTGCCCCACCGAGGCTCGCATCGCGCGTATCCCGTCCGTTCAGCCTCGCCGAGCGCCATCATGCCCTGCCAGGCGGCCATCGATCTCGCCAACCTCGCCATCCAGGCCGACATTGCGAGGGACGTCGACAAGGCGATCTCGTTGTACACGCGCGCTGCCGATGAGCTCGAGAAGGCGGCCAAGACCTTCCCGGACGAGGCGGCCGAGATGCGCGCCAAGGCGAAGGAGTACCGCGACCGCGCGCAGGTCCTCGCGCAGGCGGCGCAGGCTGACAAGATCGCCGCGATGGCATCCGGGGCGCAGGCTCTTCAGCAGGCTGGAACCGTCGCGCATCAAGGCCAAGTCGCGGTGAAGACTGCGGGTGGAACCTCGACGATGGTGGGCGCCGCGGCCGTGGGCGGCATCGCGGGAGCCATGCTCCTCGGACCCATGACCGCCGTCGCCGCCGCGGGAGCCGCGGCGTACGCCACCACGCGGACGGACACAGCCGGCGACGTGGCGAGGAGCACGGGCGTCGCCGCGGCGACGACGGCGACATCCTTGAAAAAGTTCAACGACCAACACGACATTACTGGGAAGACACGCGACGCGGCGGTTGCGGCGGCGGCGAAGGCGAAGGAGGTGAACGACAAGTACGGCATAACCACAAAGGCCAAGGCGGCGGCCACCACCGCGTACAACAAGGCTGCGGAGATTGAGAACAAACACGGGGTGACGTCGAAAGTCGGCGGAGCTATCGCCGGCGGTCTCGCGAGTTTCACCAAGGCGATGGGGGGCTCGGACTCGAAGGCTGGCGCGAAGGCCCTACCTTCCGTGCCCAAGTGAGTGAGATGCAGTAGTACTCGTCGGAATAGTAGCGTTCGCGATCGTTTGTTGTGGTAAGGAAGCCTATGATAACAAAGAGTTCTAAGAGTGACGGCGACGTGAATCAATCTCCGGCTCTGAATCCATCCCGCTCTGGGATCCCCCCACCCCCCGGGTCTTCCGTCGCGCGCCCCCGTGCGGGAGTCAGTACTTCAGACTCCGCCGTTACCTGGCGCGCCCGCGTCCTCTCCCGCGCCCACGCCCGCGTCCCCTGGCCCCGACGCCGCCGCCCGCGCCGCCCGGCTTGCCCGCCCCGGGTTTAGCCTTGATCTTCGGCGCGTCGTCCACGAGGAGGGTGTCCAGGTTCAGCGAGTCGGGTAGGATGTAGTAGCGGATGTTGTTGCCGCGCACGCTGAGGTGGTCCATGCTGACCGGGTTCTTGCCCTTCAGCGTCATCTTCACGTTCTTCAGGTGCGTGTTCATGCTGATGTCGACGCCTGTTGGTTCGGGTGGGGCGCGCGGGGGTTAGTTAGGGTTGATGAATGGGGAGATGAATGTCGGATTGGTGGAAACACGGGCGCGGCCGGCAACCCGGGTTCGATGCGGTTCGCGACGCGCGGGATGCGCCGTGCGCTGGTGCACGTACCCATGATGGTACCGGCGATGACGGTCCCGTTCTTGAGCTCGATGGTGACCGACTCATGGCTGAGCTTCTGGAGGAACCTGACGAGCTTCATCTCGCGCTTCCTGTACCTACGCCCGTGCGGTACTTTTCACCCGCGGTGACGGATTACCCCTTCGGATCTACCCGCGCGGCGGTGTGCGTGCGGTCGAGGTGGCGCGCGTCGAGTCGACGAACGATCCGTGCGTGTCCGCGAGGTGTCGTTCGCGTGCGGTCTCGCTCGAGACGCGGCGCGGGTGTGCGTCTCACGCGCGTTCTCCGGCTCGCGTTTGAAGCTTTCCGTCGGGTTTTCACAGTCTCAGTCCCTCGGCTCACCGGTTGGCGCCCACGACTCATCGGCACAGCCAGGTCACCACAGCTTCTCGACTGATCCCCCCGCGCACGCACAACGAGGAGCACGAAGGGACGCGAGGAGGGTCGTGCGAGGGTCGTTTCGGGGCATCCAGGGTGGAGCGATGACCGCGCTCGTGGTCGCATCCAGGGCGTCGATGGCCGCGTCCACGAGCGGAAGGATGGGGGGCGACCCGCGTTCGCATGGGCGCATCGATGGTTGGGCGAATCGACGCAAATCGCACGATCGACACCCGGTGCGCACGTGGGCGGGGCCCCGGCGGTCCAAGCGCGGCCCGTCCGATTCCTACTCCGAGACGTGGGACGGCGAGAAGTACGACATGACGACGATGGGCATGTGGGACCTACCGTCCATCGAAGGACCGTCGTGCATCCGCCTTCCCCCCATCGAAGCCGCGACCGTGTCGGAACTCGAGGCGCTCTACGCGCAAGCCAAGAACACCTACTTCAGCGGACAACCCGTGGTGGACGACGCCATGTTCGACAACATCGAGCGCAGGCTACGGTACCTCGGAAGCGACGCCGCGGTCAAGTACCCCCGATGCAGTCGCCGAGACATGAGAGTCTACTCGGATGCCTCGTGCGACGTCGAGCAGATGGACGCGCTCGCGGGGACCTGGCTCTTCTTCGCCGCGCTCGGGGTGGGCATGGTGGCGGTGGACTTTGGCGAGGCGATACGCGAGGGCATCGGCGCCGTCGCGGGCGGAGGCGTGGCCCACAATGCGGCTTATGGGTCGTTCAGGCCGCCGGTCATCGGCCTCCTCGGAATCTTCCTCGCCAACGGAGGATTTGAGCGATTCGGTCGGCTGCGCGCGGGGCAGACCGTCGCCATGAAGGGCGACTGCCCGAGCTGCGGCGAGGAGGTGTACGCGTTCATGCCGGGGAACGCGCCGACCGCGAGGGTGGAGTGCGAGTGTCACGTGTGCGAGCGCCGGCTGGCGTTCACGGCTGAGGTGGCGAGCGCTGAGAACGCCAGGTGGCGGAGGGTGGCGACCGGGCGGATCTACCTCGTGGGCGGCGGGGGGGGTGACGGCGGGGAGTACAGGGACGGCGTGGGCGGTCCCCCGCGGTGGCCGCCGGAACGGAAGGAGGGAAAGGAGGGCGTCGGGCCGCGCCGCGAGCGATGAGCTCGCGTTTATTTTTTTCCATTTTTTTAAAACGAGAAAGGCTCGTTCGTTGTTACAACCGACTCACTTACATCTTATAAGTCACTTATGATACATCGTCACCCGGTATCATCGTCACCCGGTATCGTCGTCACTGCCCGCCCTTGTCATCGTCCGAGGACTTGAACAGCTTGAAGTAGGCGACGAGTAAGATGGCTCCGAAGAGCATGGCGATTATTCCGTAGAGCATCGCCTTGTTCGCCAGCGCCCGCCGCCCCATCGCCTGCAGTATCTTCCGACTCCTCCCGATGTTATCGTCCGCGCCGTGTATGTGCTCCCGCGCGCTCGTGATCGTCTCGCGCTGCCTGTGCAGGTCCTGGAGGATCGACACGCCGAGGTCCTCCGTCTCAAGCAGCGTCCGCTTGCCGTCGCGGATCCTGGACACAAAACACGACGTCGTCAGTCTAATTGCCCGTACGTACGAGAATTAAAAGTTAAAAAGAAGCTCACCTGTCGCCCGTGCGGTCCAGCGTTTGCGTCGCGTGCATCATGCGGTCGCGCTGCGATGACGACGTTGGGGCGCCGACATCGTCGAGCTCGGCGCCCGCGAGGAGCTGCGAGCGGTTGTTCGCCTCGTTCGCGGCGCGCGACGCCAGCTGCGATTCGCGCTTGAGCCTCGCGAGTTCAACCTTGTAATCCCGCAGCTTGTTCAGCATCGGGTTCTTCTGCGCGGGGTTCTGCTGGGAGCGTGCCTCGAGGTCCATGCGGCGGATGAGCGCCTCGGCCTCGGCGACGTCCGACTCGGTCTCGCCGATCCTCTGAACCTTGGCATCTGAACGGGACGGGTGGAAGGGGTTGGGTCAGGGATCTGGACGACGGACGACACGTGTCTTTATTTTTTCAGTTTTTTCTCGGGGCGACGGCCGGGTCACGGGAGGGACGCGAGGGCCCTGGACGCACCTCCGCCGAGGTTAGGCAGCGACGAGGTGTTCCGCGCGATGGACGCGGTGAACTCGAGGAATTCCTTCTCGTACGCGTCGAAGATCTGCGGGAGAGGGTGGGAGGGTGGGAGTTCAGCATCGTCAGCACGCACGTCTTCGGAGAGGAGGGGACGTGACATCGCATCGACGAGGGGAAGCGGGGGAGACGGGCGGCCGCGGGGGCACGCGACGCGGGTCGGTCGTCGCGAGGGCGAAGACGCGGGTACGCACCTGACTCATGGTGGGAACCTCCGCCTTTCGCCCTGAGGTGTCTCGCGGGTCGCTCCGCGTTGTGGTGCGCGCCGAGCGGTGGGCACACGCCTTTTAAAAAAATATTTCGAACAAAATGTCAACTCTCAGAACTGACGACGTCCTCGAGCCAGACAGAGATCGGGGCACGCGCGGAGGAGCGCCCTGGATCGGTGGGTCGGCATGAAGAGCTTCACCAACATGTTCGCGGACCTCCTCAACGACGGCAGGCCGGGGCGCTCGTCCTCCTCCACCTCCTCATCGTCCGCCGCCGCCGCTCAACAAGCGCGCGGCGGGAGGTCGACGACGGGATCCCGCTCCGCGTCCACCGCCTGGGAGTCCTTCGACGAGCCGTCGTCGTCGTCGTCGTCGTCGGGGTTCGCCGCGCCCACCCCCGCGACGACGCACCCGGGTTTCCCCGCGCCCATCCGGGGCGTCGCGAGGCCCGAGGACGGCGTCCACCCGCTCACGCGCGAGTGGGCCGACCGCATCGGCAACCGCGCGGTCCGCGACGCCTTTCTCGAACATCCCATCGGAGACTACACCGAGTCGCACAAACTGAACGTGTGGACCGGGAGCTGGAACACGAACGGGAAGCGCCCGCCGCCGAACCTGGACATCTCCCAATGGCTCGACGTGGACGCCAGCCGCCCCGACATCGTGGTCGTGGGGTTCCAGGAGATCGTGCCGCTCACCCCAGGGAAGGTGCTCGCCGTGGAGGATGAAAAGGCGACGAAGGAATGGGAAGCCATCATCGAACGAGCGCTTCACAAAGGAGATTCATCGCCCGGACCTCCCCACGCTTCTTCATCCGTCGGCGGGGGAGACTCCGCCGGTGGATGGGCCAGCTTCGACGACGCCGCGGGGGGAGCATGGGCGTCGTTCGACGCGGCGCGGCCGACAGGGAACCAAGGGCGCGTCGTTCAGGACGGCGAAACCAAAATCGAACCGAACTCATCCAACCGGCGGTTCACTCGACTGGCGTGTAAGCAGCTCGTCGGCGTGTACATCACCGTCTGGGTCACGCAGGAGGCTGCCGCGCACGTCCGGGACGTCCGGGTCGCGACCGTGTCCACGGGGTTTAACCTGGGCGTGGGCGCGTTGCAGGTGGCGACGCTGGGCAACAAAGGGGGCGCCGCCGTTTGGATGCGGATGTACAACACCCCGGCGCTCTTCGTGTGTTCGCACCTCAGCGCCGGGAGTAAACCTGAGGATGCGTCGAAGCGTTCGCAGGATTACCACGACATCGTCAGTAAGCTCTCGTTCCCGGCGCCGCAGATGGCGAGTAGCGACGGGACGGCGGAGCGGGCGGCTTCGGTGAAGGACGCGTTCGCGTCGGTTTGGATCGGGGACTTGAACTACCGGCTCAACTTACCGGACGAAACGGTTCGTTCCGCGATACAAACCGGCGGCGCCGGAGTACAAACGTTACTGAGCGCGGATCAGCTGGTGTTGGAGCAGGCGGCTGGAAGGGCGTTCGTGGGGTGGACCGAGGCGCCCGTGACGTTTCTGCCCACGTACAAGTATCGACCCGGTACGAACCAATTCAGCGGCGGCGGCGACGCCGACGACGAAGACGACGGTTCAGATCCGGCTGGCGACGCGATCAAGGTTAGCAAAAAGGAGGAGAAGAAGAAGCGCACGCCCGCGTGGTGCGACCGGATTTTGTGGCGCGGGTGGGACATCCAGCAGCTCTCGTACGACAGGTCCGAGCTGACGCAGTCGGACCACAAGCCGGTTCGATCGAAATTTCAAATCGTCGCGCGGGAGCTGCAACCCGAGCGTCTACAGGCGGTGCTGCTCGAGCACAGGCGCCGTTTGGACTTTCAGGAGATGGCGTCGCAACCCCGGTGCACGCTGGAGAACCCCACTGTGGACGTGGGTGACTTACGGTACGGGGAACCGGTGACGCGAACGTTTCGGCTCGTCAACGTCGGGGACGTACCCGCCAGCTGGCGATTCGTTCCCCCCACCGGCGGCGCCCCCGGCGACGCCGCGCGCGTGTCCCCGGGGTGGATCACGCTCACGCCCAAAGCAGGAACGCTCCTCCCGGGCGCCGAGGTCACGATCGAGGCGACGATGCTGGTCGTCAGCGGGGGCGTCGCTTCGCCCGCGGCTGTGGCCGGGACTCTCCGGGGCGACGGGGGCGACTCTTCCGACGGGGGCGCGTCGGCGGCTACGAACGCGGGCCCGGACGGGAGTTCGAAAAGTAACAACGGCATGGACGCCGCGTCCGTCTCCTCCTCCGCGAGCACCGTCGCGGAGGCTGCGCGCATCGCCGCGGCGCGTGCGGTGAATCGCGGGTTGCTCAAGGCTGTCGAGAGCGGCGGCGTGGCGTTCGTGTCCGAGGAGGAACGGTCCAGAAGCGGTTCCAGAAGCGCCGGATCCGGCTCGGTGAGCGCGTCGAGGCGTGGATCGGCGTTGGATCTAACCTCGCTCGGCGTCGGCGGCGCTTCTGGCAACTCTTCCGGATGGAACCTTGACGACGAACCGGGCGTGCCGATTGACGGGATACTGGTGCTGCACCTGGAAAACGGCCGGGACTTTTTCCTCACCGTCGCGGGAACGTACAGGCATTCGGTGTTTGGCAAAACCCTCGAGTCACTTCGATCCGCGGCGTTTCCACCCGACGTCCCGGAGCCGATCCGAGCGTTGGCGGATTCGCTGTTCGACTCGCGATCGCCGAGTGCGCTGCGCCCGCCCGCGAGGGCGACGCTCGACGAGATGAGCGCGGTGCGCGAAGTACTGGAGCGGAGCCACGTCTCCGGCGCCACCGCCGACGTCTCGGGGATCGAACCACGGGTAGTCGGTGCCGCGTTGCTAGCGTTGTTCGCGTCCGCGCCGACGCCGCTGCTGGCGACGCCGCGGGGCTGCGCGCGCTCGATCGACGCGTCCATGAAGGCGTGGTCGTCCGCGGCTGTCGCCGCCGCGAGCGCCGCTAAACAATCCGGGACGTCGTGGACGCTGGCGTCGCCTGGGATCGCGAACTTGTTGCCGAGCGCGGCGGATGCCGAGGAGCTGGTTCGAAGCTCGGGCGGGAGCCCTGCGGTTCGAGCGACGTTCGCGCACGTCTGCGCGCTCTTGCGTTCGCTCTTTGGCGCCGACGTCGTCGGTCATTCTAATTCTCTTAATTCTCTCGACTCGCTCGGGACGGCGGGCGGGGGAAAGAAGAACTCTGACGTGGCCCGATCCATCGCGCAGTTCGCCGAGGTTTGGTTCCCCCGGGACGACGGCGCGGACGTCGGGACGAAGATGGGACGGGTCGCGTTCATAGGCGCGGCTTGCGGATGCGACTTGAATTTTTTAGACGGGTTCGACCCGACGTCCGTGGCGTACGACGTTGACAAGGGAATGGGAATCGTCGCGGGAGGGATTGGAAACGGCGTTCTCGGAGCGGGGGCGGCGACGCAAGACGCGGGGTTCACGCCCGCGCCCGGTCCGGCGTCGAGCGGGTTCGAGAGCGCGGCGGCGGCGGCGAGCGGGTTTGTCTCGGGGACGGGAAACCTCATCGACATTTAGCTTTCGGTATTTTATTTTAAGGACTCTACGAGTTTATATTCTACGCGAAGAACGGAGCCGCATCGTTTAGCCGCGGCGCTTGGACAGGCGCCACGCCTGCGGATCGTTGAACCTGTCGAACAGCGGCTCCAGTCGTTCCATCCGTTTCCTTTTCGAGATGTGCCTCGGATCGCACAGCTTGAAGAATCTCGGCGCCAGCTCCGCCAGCCACTTCGGTTCGATGACGCAGCACTCGCGCATGTACTCCTTCGACGTCAACACCAGCTCGTGGTACACCACCCAGTCCGGCTGTCGTTGGAACAGCGCTGAGGCGGGGTGAATGTACGTAGGGGTGTTCTCCACGACCGTCTTGTACCCTTCCTGCGGGTCCTTCTTAGCGCTGTGGAAGAAAAAGCCGGAGCAGATGGCTCGCCGAATCTTGTTAAAATTTCGCCCCGCGGAGACCACGTCGAGCTTGTACCTGTCCATGATGGTCAACAGCTGCTTCCGCACGTCCTGCGCCCTTCTCAGCGACCTCGCCTGCAGGTAGTTCTCGAAACACCACGGCGATGAAAACTTCTGCGCCTTCCAGCTCTCGTACACGGTGAGTAAAGAGAGGTGGTCGCCCTCGGGTTGGAAGAATTTAGCCTTTTTCTGATCCGCCGCGGCTTGCTTTTCCCGTGGCCGGAACCAGATGTTCTGCGCGGAGAGGCACGCGACGATGGTCAGAATCTCGTCCGAGCATCCGAGGTCACACGCCGCGATGAGCATCTTGCTCATCGGGGGTTCCAGCGGGAACTCGGCCATCTTGCGTCCCAGTCTGGTCAGCAAGCCTTCCTCGTCCAGGGCGCCCAAGTTGTAGAGCTGCTCGAGCGCCGAGATGAGAGTCTGCGGCGGCGGCGGGTCCATGAAATCAAAGTGCAACAGATCGTTGATACCCATCGCCTTCAGCGTCAGCGTCGTGGTCCCTAGGTTCGTCCGTTGAATTTCCGGAACGGACGTCGCGAGCATCTCGTTTTTGTAAGCGCTCTCGGTGTACAGCCTGAAGCATTTACCCGGGCCGGTGCGACCGGCTCGGCCCGCTCTTTGTCTGGCGGACGCTTGCGAGATGGGCGCGACGACGAGCGAGTCCATGCCAACCTTGGGGTTGAACACTTTCTGCTTGGCGAACCCCGGGTCGACGACGTAGTAGATGCCGTCGATCGTCAAGGAGGCTTCGGCGATGTTGGTGGCGACGATTACTTTGCGAGAGCCGGGCGGCGCGGCGTCAAAGATTCGCGTTTGCATCTCCGACGGGAGGGAAGAGTACACGGGGAGGATGTGGAGGTCCGGGACGGACGGGCCGAGGCCCTTCATGCGCTCGAAGAGGACCTGGCATGACGTGTCGATTTCTTCTTGGCCGGTGAGGAAGAGGAGGATGTCGCCCTCGGGTTCGGTGAGGTGGATCTGCATCACGGTGATCAGCGCCGCGTCCTGAAAGAAAGAGCGGGGTTGATGAAAAGTGAGTCTCGAGTCCAAAGTGAGTCTCGGTTCATCAAAGTGAGCGTGGGGTTCAAAGTGAGTCTCGGGTTCGTTTCATCCTCTGGGATGGGCTCGGAGACTTTAATGAACTGTTTGGTCCACATCGGCTGCTACACCTCGAGATGTTTGCAGAGTTTTTTTCCTCACAGCCAAACCCGGGGGTCGATTCGACGAAAGAAAAGATTTCGATCCGGGTTACGGGAAAAAAAAAGGAAGAGCGAGCGCACCATGTAGTCAGTCTCCGGCGCCTTGGTGTAGAGCACCTCGACCGGGAACGTCCGCCCCGGGATCGTGAAGATCGGGCAGTTGAAGAAATACGACGAGAATTTCTCCGCGTCGAGCGTCGCGGACGTCACGATGATCTTCAGGTCCTCGCGCCGCCCGCACGCCTTCTTCAACAAGCCGAAGAGCACGTCGGTGTGAATCGTCCGCTCGTGCGCCTCGTCCAGCATGATCAGGCAGTACTGCGACAGCATATCATCCAGCAGCGTCTCCCTCAGAAGCATACCGTCCGTCATGTACTTGATCACCGTCTCGGGCGAGGTGCAATCCTCGAATCGAATCGCGTACCCAACCTCCTCGCCGAGTCGACATCCAAACTCCTCCGCCACTCTCTTCGCGACGCTCATCGCAGCCACGCGCCTCGGCTGCGTGCACCCGATGCGCCCCCGCGACGTGTACCCGCTCTCCGCGAGGTACTGCGTCATCTGCGTCGTCTTCCCCGAACCCGTCTCGCCGATCACCACCAACACCTGGTTATCGTTAACCGCCTGAATCAATTCATCGCGGAGCTTGAAAATGGGAAGCGACTCGCGCTGCGCCTGCATGGGCAGCGAAGACTTTTGCCCAAACGTGGGAGCCTTTCCGAAGGCTTCCACTTTCCACTCCGGCATCTCGTACCCGCCGAGGCCGACGCCGCGGAGCTCCGCGGCGAGGTGGCGTTCACCAGCCTCCGGCATCGGATCCTCCCAAGGTCGGTTTAGATCTTTCGGGATTGATTCGAGCGCCGTTCGCTGCTGCTGCTCCTTGAGCTCGCGTCGTTCCTTGGCCAGCGCGCTCTGCGTCATCGCCGCGCGCTGCAAACTCCCGTCGGGGTTCTTGACGATCTTGATCGGTGACACGTCACCGCCCGCGGCGGTCTGCCCCGCGAGGAACGGCGCCTCGTCCTCGTTGATCTCAATCTCAATCTCCTGCTCAGCCTCTTCTTCGTACGCCAGTAAACCCTCGTTCTCGGCGTCGTACGTCGGGTAATCCTCCGTCTTGAGCACCCCGGACGCGATGAGCTGCTTCGCTTCCCACCGCTCGGGGGATGAGAGCCGCTTGACCGGCCGCCGCTTCGTATCCCCCGCGAGATCCTCCGCCGACGGCGTGATCCCGGAGAGGCCCCTGAGGCTGGCACCCGGCCGCGGCGGCGGTCGGTTCGCGACGGGTCCGCTCGGGTTGGCGTACGAACCGCCGTTTCCTCCTCCTTCGTTCCCCCCGCCGCCGGCGAGAAGGTCATCGCCCGTGTGCTGGTTCACGTCCCTCATGCTCAGCGCCATGCGCGTGGCGGATCGTGTGGTGACTTTAACCCAGACGCTCTGGTCCCGCCGCGTTTGGTCCCTGGCGTTGGCGCCTTTTTGCGACGAGATCATGGAGACGTGCACCAGTCCTTCGAACTTGCGGCTGAACTCGGTGAGCTCGACGAAGCACCCGAAGTCCATGACGTTGGTCACCCTGCCGCGGTAGATGGCGCCCACTTCCGGTTCGCCGTTTTTGAGCGCCGCCGCGGACGAAGAGCCGCCCCCTCGGTCCCTGGATCCGCCCCTGGCGCCTCGATCCCTGTCGCGATCTCGGCCTCGTTCGCCGCCCCCGCGCCCGCGATCGTCGTCGCGTCCTCCCCTGTCGAAGTACCTCGGATCGTCCGCCATGTTCGCGGTGATGGGGTTATCGCCGTAGATCTCGCGCGTCAGCGCCTTGGCGCGCTCGGCGTCGTCTCGGACCGCGAGCCCCGGCAGGGGATCGTCGGCGGTGGGTCTGCGCGGTTTCGGCGGGGCGCCCGAGCCCCCGCCCACCGAACCCCCGCCGGTGCCTCCTCCCTTGCTCCCGCCGGGCTTCATGCGCTGGATGATGCCCAGGAGTGAGCGCACCAGGTCGAAGGACAGCTCCGCGCCCGCATCCTCGAGAGCCTTCTGGAACGCCCTCGGATCGGTGTGCTTCCCGGCGAGGTCGATGATGAACTCCGAGAGGGTCTTGTCGGCGATGCCTATGTGGTTCTCGAGCTCCGTCGTCACCTTGTTCACCAGCGAAAGGTGCGCGAGCTTGTTCAGCGCCGCCATCGTGCAGTCAACGCCACCTCCTCCGGCGCCCTCCAAAGTGGGCGGGAGGACCAAACCCTGTGAAATCTTCCCGTCTCAAAGGGCGGCCGGCGCTCGTTGGAAAAACAGTTGATAATTTCGTCGACCGTCTGCTGACCTGGCGGGGCACTCAGGCGCCGCGCCGAGTGTGCACCCGGCGGCCATGACGTCCAACACGTCATGGACTGCCAAGGCGTGGATGACCGCCACGCTGCACACGTCATCCGGCGCGTGTTCTTGCCCAGCGGGCTGCGCGGACTGCGTGTACAGATCGCCCAGCACGTTCACCACCGCCGGCGTGAATTTCCTCAAGCTCGATTCGACATCCACCCTCCCGAGCCTCTACCTCGACGGCGACGTGGTCGACGGGTCCTCGAACCTCACCGCATGTCCATCGACGGAACACATGGAGTGCCTCTCGTGTTTGGCGGATCATTACCCCGTCGCCTTCGCGGGCGCCTTCAAGAACGACGTGACGTCGGTCAGGGGCACCGGACTCACCTGCCTCTACTACAACGAGTGCGACGCGCTCTCCTCCGCGTGCGGCACGAACTTCACCGTGACCGAGTTCTTCATCACATGCGCCTGGCTCGCCGTGCTCTGGGTGGTGCTCATGGGGGTGTACATGTTCATCAGGAGCTTCAAGCACATGATGCACACGTGCGATCCGTGCTACTTGATGGTACGTTTATTTTGTTTTATTTGTGTATGGGCAATTGGACTGACTCCCTCGTGTTTTGTTCACAGGAGGATGAAAATCACAACTACCCGCCTTACAAGCGGCCGCCCAAGCTGGGCAAAGGGCGCTTCGCGTGGCTCGTCCGCGCGTGGCACGTCACCGACACCGAGCTCATCAACAACACCACCCCGGACGAGCTCATGTTACTGCGCTGGTACCGCATGGTCTACCACTGGTTCTTCGGAGCCACCATCTTCGTCCTGCCGGTGTGCGCCGCCATGTATCACGTCGACAGCAAGGACCAGGAGGGCGGCGCTGGGGAGGCGCTCGGGATGAAGCGGATCACCATCGCCGCCGCGAACAGCGAAGAGGTGTTCTGGGTCGTGGTGCTGCAGATGTGGGTGATATCGACGTGGCTCGTCTACCTGTTAGGCCGGGAGACAGCCGCGTACACCCGGCTGGTGTGGAGGCTACCGCCGGCTAAAGTCGGCATCAAGTCGCACGCGGTGCTGGTGAGCGACATCCCGATGCTGACCACGGACGATGCACCCGGGAAGGAAGGGAAACAGGCGCAGAGCGGCGGGATCATGAAGGCGCTCGCCGATCAGCTGGCGAACAAGAAGCAGAAGCAGCTGAACAAATCGGGAAGCTCGCTCTCGCAGCCGTCGACGCCGCGATCGCCGAAGACCGACTTGGAGGGTGTCCAGGTGGAGCTCACCGAAACGCAGAAGGCTGAGGTGAAGGAGGAGCAGATGGCCGCGGCGTGGCTCAAGAAGAACGCCAGCGTGGTTCGCTCGTTCATGGACGAGACCACTCCGGATGACATCGAGAAGCTCCGGGCGTGTACCAAATCCGAGATTCTCCGCGTCGTCAAGGCCAAGATGGAGGGAGTCATGGGCGAAGGGTGCGTGGTTTCCGTGCTGCTCGCGCGCGATACAAGGAAGCTAGACGCCAGCGCCAACGCGTGGAAGGCGAGCGAGCACGCCTACCTCCAAGCGCTGATCCTGGAGAAGGAGCTCAAGGAGGACGTCGCCGTGGCGCTGGGTAAAAACACAGGCAGGGACAAAGACGTTGAAGCGGCGGACTCGCCCAAGGTGGCTGAGCTCAAAACTAAGCTCGCCAAGGCTGACGTAGAGCGCGAGCGACTCCGTCTGGACATGAAGGACAAGCTCGCGGCGTTCTCCCAGGCTAGGCTCGACTACCTCCACGACGAGACCCCTTCGCCGAGTTCCATCGTCGTATTTTCGAGACAGATGGACGCGGTCATCGCGTCGCAGGTGCAGCTCGATAACCAGTTCGGCCGCTGGCACACCGAGCCCGCGCCGGGCCCTAACGACCTCGTGTGGCACAACGTCGCGCTGACCGGGAAGCAGCGGTGGAGGAAGAACATCCGCGCGAAGATGGCGGCGACGGTGATGGTCATCTTCTTTTCGGTTCCCGTCAACCTCCTGGTCTCGGCGCTCAACTCGGGGAAGGACGACCTGGTGAGTTTGCTGGGCGAGGGCATATTCAAGGTGCTCATCGGTCTCATCTTGACCATCTTCCTGGTGGTGGCGCACATCATGTCGCTGGTCATCTCCAGGCAGTACGGGTGCATCTCAAAGTCTAAGATGGACGTGCGGGGCGCCTCCATCTATTTCTGGCTCTTGGTGGTGAACCTCTTCTTGGGTAACCTCAACAGCACGCCCGTGTGGGAAGACCTCCTGGACTGGATCCAGGATCCCAAGCTGGTGCTCAGCACCCTCATCTACCGGTGCGTGGAGGCGAGCAGCTTCTTCCTGCAGTTTTGCCTGCTCCGCATCGCCACCTCCACGGTACTCGAGCTCATCCACCCGCCCACGCACCTGGGCTACCTGGTCAAGACCCTGATCCACCTCGCCAAGACCACCGCGATGCCCACGCCGAGGATCATCCAGCAGTGGGCGCAGCCCGAGAACACCCCGCTGCACCGCGTCCCGGCGCAGACCATGCTCATATTCTTCCTGGGGTGCCAGTACTGCGTCACCGCGCCGGCTTTTCTCCCCGTGTGCGGGGTTTTCTTCTCGCTCTTCTACCTCTTCTGGAAGCATAACCTGTCCTACCACTACATGCAGCCGTACGCCGCCGGGCTCACGCTGTGGCCGTGGCTCGTCAAGCAGACGTTCAACAGTTTGCTGTTCAGCCAGTTTGTGTTGATTCTCGGCTTGCCGACGCTGAGCAAAACAGGCAAGAGCACCGAGTACCTTCGGCTGGCGCTCCTGCCGCTGCCCGTGTGGTCGTGGATGCAGCACCGCCGGTGCATGACCGTCTTACGCCGCGCGAACAAGGTCCCGGTGCAGAGGGACATCCTCCAGGAGGATGAAAACATGAACCTCGACGAGAAGGGAGTGGTCGGGTCCCTCAAGTCGAAGATGACGGTGCTCAGCAAGAAAACCGGACAGGCGTTCAGGGACCTGGACGAACGCGCGCTGAACCTCAAGGAGAAGCTCGGCAAGCACGGCTCCGATAAACCCGCATCGCCGGGTTTCTTCCAGGGTTTAGGGTTCAGCCCCACAGCGCGGACCCCCGAAGTGAAATCACCGACGAAGACGCCGCTCAAGACTTACAACACCCTCGCCAAGGACACCAAGGCGCTCAACGTCGACCTGAAGGAATCCGCCTCCAAGGTACGGGACATGGTCGCGAAGGGCACGTGGCGAAACTACCAACCCATCGCGATGTGGCCCACCGCGCAGGAACGATCCGCGGTGTCGGTGCTCGTTCGCCGGTGGAAGCAGGGGCGTAAAAACAGAGATTCAAAATCCATCCACGACGCGCTCGAAGATAACCAGACGCTCGAGGGGGCGCAAGGCGTGTTGACGCCGACTTGGTTCGGCTCGCTTAAAAAGGGCGGCACCGGGATTCGCAAGACGACGTCGTTCGGTTTGGCCAATGCCGCGGATGATGAAGAGAAGGAAGAGGAGGAGTAATAAGGACGTCGCCGAGTGAAGCAGCGGCTGACGCGCGATTATTATTATCGCAATTGTTTGTGAAAAGATTGAAACTTTTAAAAGTATCGTCACCGCTCGGCTCCGAGTCCCACCCGCTTGGCGCGCATGGACGCCGTGATTGGTTCGGAAATTCCGCTGCCGTCCTTGCCCACGCCGGAGCCCTCGCCCTGGAACCCCATCTTCGCGAGCATCCTCGAACCGAACCCGCTGGTGTGCGCCTCGAAGGCGCCGAACTCGTGGCCGGCGCCGACGACTTTCCCGTCTCCTCCTTTTTTCCTCCGTTGCGCCTGCGACGCGCGAAGCTCGCGCTCCGCCGCGAGCGCCGCCCTTCGCAAGCCCCTGTTGCTGCGCTGGATCTCCTCGGCGTCGTCGCCGTCGCCGTCGCCGTCGGTTCCAGCCTCGGGGGCGTTCAGGAAAGCCTCCGCCGCTCGCATGTCGGCATCCGCGGCGGCCAACTCAGCCTCAACCTCGGCGGCGTCCACGGTCCCCATCATCAGCTCTACCTCTGCCTTGTACTCTCTTTCCTTGATCGGAATCAATTCTTTCAAGAGCTGGATGCGATCTTTCAGTCTCTGACCTCCGTCAGGCAAGTTCGGTAAAAACGATACCGTTTCCTCGTGCCGTGTCAAGTGCTCCTGCAGCTCCTCCACGATCATCGGAATATACTTGGAGTACAGGTCGTGAGAGTCAGTCCTGTCGAAACTAGCTTTCTTGACCTCTTCGTACTCGGCGAGGAGATCAGCGTCAACCGCGGTGAAAGCGTCTCCCTTATTCTGCTCCATGGCGTCATCCGCACCCTCAGTCACGGCCTCGTCGTCGTTTTGCATGACACCCGCGGACACAAAGTTGGGAGCCGAGCCGTTCCTCTTATTCCCAAAGGCACCCCGAACCCCGCCGCCGCCGCCGCCGCCGCCGCCTCCCTCGTACGGCTCACCCTCCGCCGACGCGATCGCCCGCTCCAGCCGCTCGTCCCCGTCCCTCGGCACGCGCGCCCCGTGCGCCCAGTGCACCACCGCGTGCCTCCGCTTACCCCCGCCGCGCAGCTCAGCCTTGAGCCCCATGGCGTGCGCGATGCCCAGCAAACCCCGTAGCGCGTCATCCGACATGCCCGATTGAAACCCGATGTACGCGCCGCCCGATCGAATCATACCCGCGAGCGTCTCCGCAACCGCCCTCGGCCTTCGCAGGCCAAAGTCCTCGGGCGAGTCCCCGCGTTTGAACGCCTTCTTAGCAGCCTTCTTCGCCGCGCGTTTACCGCTCACGGGTAAACCACCCGAGGAACCCGCTAGCGAACCCCTCCCTTTCTTCTTAAGCGCGCCTTTACCCCACCGGTACGTACCGTAGTCTCCGCTCTTCAACGCCTCGTTTTCAGCCTCGGAATCGTCGGAATCTGATGACCCCTCGTCTGATTCGTCATCATCCGTGACCGCCGGCGAGGGTACCTCTTTGCCGTCCAGGTTCATGTCACGCATCCGTCGCAGGTACCGTTCCTCGCGCGCGGCGCGTCGAGCCTCGCGCGCGTTCGCGTCGTTAACGTCGAACCCGTCGCGTTCGGACTTTTCCCACGCTTCCTCGGCGGCGGCGACCGCGGCGTCCGCGGCGCGCTCCTCGTCGAATGACGCATCGTCCGCGTCCTCGTCTTCTTCCGTGTCGGTGTCGTCGTCCATGCAGTTGCGCATGTAGTCGTCGATGGCGTCGGAGTCGAGGCTGAGCTCGCTGCCCCACTCGGATCCTTCGCGGTCATCTTCGTCTTCGGTTGACGTGGCGCCGCAGATATCGACGCCTGCGTCGAATTGAAGGTTGTGGTGGCGCCGGGCGGGTGGGCGCGGCGGGAAGCGCTCGCGCCGCGCGTTGGATCCGCCGCCGCCGCCCGGACGATCCATGCGGATCTCGATCCCGCCGATACGCATGACGGAGTTGCGCTCGACGTTCGGGTCCGGGTCGGAGTCACCGAGGCCGTCGTCCGAGTGGTCCACGTCGAGCGCGCCGCCGTCGACGTCGCCATCTTGTTCTTCCGACGTCGTCTCGGAGTCGGAGTCACCGAGGACGTCGGGCTTGCGGACTCGCCTCCCGCCTCCCTCGGCGTGGGCGTACGCCTGGTGCATCTGGCGGTGCTTGCGCTTCGGGCCGCCGCCGTATCCCGGGAAGAACGTCCCGGGAGCCGCGCCCTTCAGAGCCACGAAATCGCCCGCGTCCTCGGCACCGTAGAGTCCTCCACCTCCGCGATGCGATGACGAACCCCGTCCGCCGCCGCCGCCGCCGCCGCCGCCCCATCCGAAACGTCCCCCGCTGCCGTGCGCGCTTCGGCCGCGTCCTCGGCCCCCGCCGCCGCCGCCGCCGCCGCGTCCGCCGCCGCGACCCTTGGCCTTCGCGCGTCCACCCATGTCGCCGCGTGACGCGCCTCGCTTTTTGGCAAAAGGAGCTGGCCTGTTTCCGAAATTTTATCGGACTGGCCGAAAGGAAACAAAAGCCACGACCGGAGGCACCCTCGCCTTCACTTGCGACGGCGCCATGGCGACGCAGAAGAGGAAGCGGAGTACAAAGCCGAAGGATGCCTCACTCACTGTAACAACCTCGTTGATGGTCAGGTTGATGCGTCGCGGCACCGTATCTATCCTCGAGGCCGTCGCCGAGGAGTTGCCGGACGTGTTCACTGCGGAGATACTCCCAAAGCTGAACTTGACGGATACGCTCAGCCTGGCGCAGGTGAACAGAGCGTACAACAGCGCGGTGTGGAGCGTGGATGGCGTTCGATCTATTGAGGCGAAGGTGGAGGCTCGCTTGGTGAACAAGAACCGGTCCAAGTTGCCGATTTACTGGGCGGTAAAACACGGCAACCTGCCGGCGGTCAGGGCCCTCCTGAAGTCTGGGGTGGACGCGAACGTGGATATGAACTTCACAAATGGCTTCAGACTTTTGCACGTGGCTGCTGAGAGAGGCCACACGGCTATTGTAAAGACACTTATTGAAGCAGGTGCTGATGTCGACTTCCGAGCGGATGTTGGCAGTCATGCCGAAGGCAAGACGCCGTTGTATCTCGCAGCTGAACATGGCGCAACGCTAGCTGTCATCGAGCTCCTGAAAGCCGGCGCCGACGTCGATATCGCATCCGACGAAGGCAAAACTCCGCTGCTGATTGCAGCTGAATGGGGAAAATATGATTGCGTATCTCTTCTTATCTACGCCGGTGCAGACTTTGATTGGATCGACGACAGTGGTAACACAGCGATGTCACTTGCTTTGCCGGACTGCCCACGCGAGGGTCTTTCTTCTTCAAGTATGAAGATCTTGCTGAAAATAGTGAACCTGTTGAAAGAAGCCGAGCGTGTGAAAAGAGCGTGTGGATAATTTAGCTCGCGTGATGATGAAACGATACAACTACCGCTCGTCGTCCCTATCTCTCCTCAACGCGCTGTTCACCCTCTTCTGCCACTCGTCCCGCTCAGTCTTCTTCCGGTCCGCGTCGTTGGACTGCTTCCGCTGCGACCGCACCTCGGAAACCGCCGCCGCCGCCGCCTCCTCGGCAATTTTCGCGCCGTCCACCGCCGCCGCGGGAGCCATCTCGGGCGTCGGCGTCGGCGTCGGCGTTGGGTCCGGGTCCGGCTGGGCGGCAGCCTTGGCGGCGAGCCTCGCCGCCACCTCCGCCGCGCGACTCGCGTTCGCGTTCGCCGCCTCGCCCGCGCGTGTGTCCCATCCGAGCGCTCCCATCACCGGGTCGAACCCCGCGTCCGTCGCGGGTCTCGCCACCCTTCGGTTCCGCGACGCTTCTTTAACCGGGCGCTGGGGCGCCGGCGCGGGGGTGGGCTGAGCGGTGGGTGCCTGCGTCGGTGTGGGCACAGGTGCCGGTTCATCTTCCGCGGGTGACTCGTCGTCGCCGCCGCCGAAGATGGCCTTGAGGGGATTCCAACCGCCGTTTTTCTTCTTCTTCCCCTCCTTCTTCGCCGCCGCCGGCTGCTCCCTCTGCGCCTGCGCCTGTGATGACTTCTGCGCCACAGCCTCGTCGCCGGCCTCCTCCCACTCGCGCTCCAGCTCCTTGCTCAGCCACTGCTGCTGCTGCTCCTGGGACGCCACCGTGTTCCGCTCGCTCGGGGGAACCACCGCCTCCCGTCTCGCCGCCGCCGCCGGGTCGGGAGCGAGCTCGCCGGCGGTGGTCGCGACGCCCTCGCGAACCGCGCTGTCCCACGAGGGCTTCCGCGGCTCGACGTCCTCTTCTTCCGCGCGCCGCGGGGGCAGCTCCTTGAAGCGTTCCTCCTCGTCCTTCTCTAAACCCTTAGTGGTTTTATCGACGGCGCCCCCGCCGATGCCGAGGAGGACGTCGAGGGGTAGGTCCACGCGCTTGCGCGGCGGCGGGGGTTTCGCCGCCATGAAATCGGGCTCGGGTTCCGGCTCGGGCTCGGGTTCGGGCTCGGGTTCGGGTTCCGGCGTTTTGGACGACCGATAAGCCGCCTTACGCCCGCTCGGACGGGGTGAGCCGTAGAGCTCGGGCAGGATCGCGCTGACCGGGATGTCGGGCGGCTCGTCCTCCATCGGGACGTACTCGACAACCAACGGCGCCCGCTGCTGCTGCTGCTGCTGTTGCCCGGGCCGGGCCTGTTGCGTGCTCCTCGCGGCGATCTGCATCTGATACGTATCGCCCGACTGACCGTACTCCCACGTCGGCATTCGCCCGTTCAGCATGTACCGCAGGGTCCGCGTGAACACCGTGATCGCCATGTACATCCCGCTGAAGAACGCCGCGCCGAGGGTGACGAGGAAGCCGAACATGCTGAACGTGAGTAATCCGGTGAGAAATGGAATCATGGACGCCATCGTCCACCACGCGGTCAGAGACTGCGCCGCCGCGATCCAGCACGCAAGCCCGCCCGTGAACGGCACGATGTACCGTAGCGCGGCGACAGTCTTGCGGAACATGCCGTAGATGACGCGTAGGCGGCGGAGCTCGTCGTCGTCGTAGTCGGCGTAGTCGGGGTTGAACGCGGACTGCTCGAACGACGACGACGGAGTCGGCTCCCGTCGACGATTGTATTCGGATGCGTTGTATTCAGGTGCATCTTCCCCGTGATGGTCGGGTTCTCCCTGCGCTTGCTTCGATGATCGTGCGCCGGCGCCGAAGCCGAACCATCCCCGCGATTGCGTTTGCGGCTCCGGGGTCGGGACGTAGGGCGCGGGGTCGCCTGGTTGCCATCGTCCGGCTTCCGCGGGTTGCGAGCGAACTTTGCTGGCTGACCACTGATCGTCGTATTCATCCTCCTCCGCCCCGGTGGCCTTGCCGCCGACGCCGGGCTGCTTGGTCGGCGTGGGCGGCGCGTAGTACTCGCCGAATCCCGGCACCGGGACGTACGCGCCGGTGACCGGTGCTTCGTTCCCCCATCGCCCTTGCTCCGGAGGTTGCTGGCGAATCGCGCTCTCCCGCCGGCGATTATCGCGGGTGTTGGCGTCCTCTGACTCGTCCTCGTCGTCCTCGTCCGCTTCCGGCTCGGGCGGGGGCGCGGGCGGCGCGTAGTACTCCCCGAAGCCCGGGACGGGGACGAACCCTTTGTGGTTGGTCTCCGTCGGGGCGTTGTCCCAGAAGGAGCGCTCGTCGCCCCTGTACGGTTTCGCGGAGCGGACCAGCACCGTCCGTAAGGCGCCGGTTCGAGGCGATTGAATCTTGAGGATATCAGAAATCCGCGAGACGGCGCGCCGGGTGGGGCGCGCGTCGCGGGGGCGCGTGCTGCGCCTGTTTCGGGGCGCGTGCGCGATGGATCCACGCGTCAGGGCCATGAGCGGCGCGGAGATGCCGGACATCGCGTCTCCTGGCACCCTCTCGTGCGCTCCCGAGACTGCGCCTCGAAAAGCAGATTGGGCGGGCTATCCGCCAGATGCACTCACTGACGCACGCCGCGCGCTGCTCTGCCAACTTTTGTCCCGTTGCCAAATCTAGCCAACAGAGCACTGACACGCCCCGGGGGTCTCGGGAGGAGGAGAGACCCGGGGATAGAATAGCACCATGGGGCGCCTCCTGGACGGCCTCAAGGATGCGGAGTATAACCCGCACACCGCCGTGTGCAAGCTCCCGCAGCCCTTCCGCATGCTCGACAAGCTCCTCTCGCGGCTGGTGGACGACGCCGTGAATCTCGCGGTGGAGCGAGACGAGGCTCGGCTCGCCGCGAGGGGCATCGCCGAGGGCACCGAGGTCCTGGCACCGAGCGCGGTCGTCGACGACATCGGCGCGATGACCTCCGTGTCCACCTCACGCGACGGCGCGTGGGCGTTCGTCGGGAACGAGGACGGCGAGCTCGTCGTGGTCAACGTCGAGCGCGGATCCGTAGCAAGTAAGACGAAGGTGCTCGCGGGTTCGATCGCCGCGGTGGACGCGGTCGCGGTGGACCCGCCGCCGCCGCCTCCTCCCAGGCCACCCACACCCCCTCCCGAGGAAACGACGGAGACGGAAGGGGAGAACGAAGGCGCGGAAGGGGGGACGGGCGGCGAAGAAGCCGAGCCGAAAGATGACGACGACGCGGAGCCGAAAGACAAAGACACCACCGAGGACGACGACGCCGCCGCGACCGAAGGGCTGTCCTTCGACGACATCGCCGCCGCCGCGGGTGGACTCTCCCCGGCCGACGTCGCGCCACTCTACCTCGTCGCACTCGCGGGTACAAACGGAGAGATCACGGTCGTCGCCGTCGATTGTACAACCGGATGTGTCAGATCGGACAACGCGACAGTGGTCGCCGCCGGTGACGCGCCGGTGGACGCGAGCATGGGTAACGCGGTGGTCAGTGTTAAACTCTCCCCAAACGGTGCCGCGCTCGCGGTGACCTGCGGCGGCGGCGCGATGGCCGTGTACGCCGTGGAGAAGCCGCCGATAGAGGCGTTTATGATTTTGAAAGACGAAACGGACCCTTTGATGAAAGGCGGGGACGAGGAGACCGGGTTGAAAGACGACGACGACGTCGCTGCGTCTGCGGAGGGAGAGGGAGACGACGCACCACCCGCGGGGACAGACACGGAGGACACGGAAGGAGGGGGCGAGGCGAACACTGAGGGACCGATCGATTTCGTCGCCGCGAGGGACGCGGCGCGAATGTTAAAGCCGCTCGTGTGGCTCACCGCCGACTACGCCGCGCGCACCTTCGGACCCTTCGAACCCAAAACCGACGCCGCCGAGGGTGAGTCGGCACCCGAGGGTGCCGAGGGTGCCGCCGAGACGGCCCCGGCGGAGGGTGACGGGGCGACGCAGGGTGAGCTTGAGGATCCGAGTAAACGAGCGAAGGGCGCTCCGACGGTTCACTTTCGGTGCTCGGGTGACGAGGCGAACGCGGCGTTCGTCTCATGGCGAAATACTAACCGGCTCGCGATGTTCCAGCTCACGGGCGCGAGGAACATGCCTTCGAAGCTAGCGCTGGTGCCCACGCTGCGTGGGGAGGAGCCGGAGGAGGAGGAGGCGGCGGAGGGTGACGGCGACGATGGCGCCGAGGGAGATCCAAAGCCGCCGAAGCCGACGCCCCCCGCGGGTGACTGGACGATGCCGTTCCCGATCTCCGCCACCGCGTCCACCGACGGCGGCGCCCTCCTCGCGCTCGCGATGATCGACGGTTCCATCGTGCTGTTCAACGCGAGGCTCGGCGCGGTGGCCAGGACCTTCCGGCGCATCGGAAACTTCGGCCCGGGGCTCGACGGGTTCGACCCGAGCGCGCCGCCCTCCGCCGCCGACGACTCCCACGTCGAGCGCGCCGCGTCTGAACCCTTAGCGTGCGCCGCGCTCTCCTTCTGGACGCGGGTGGACGACACCGAAGGGTCTGGAGGCGTGGAGAAGCGGGCGCTGGTAGCGGCGACGGAGGCTGGCTGGGCGGCGGTGTTCGACCTGGACGCGTCGCCTTACAATAGCCCCGATTCCGATGAACCCGCGCTACGAATCACTCCGCGGGGGGTGCCGAGGGTGCCCATGTTCGGGGGGCTGACGTGCCAGCGGCACGGGTCCCGCGGCTTGGCGTGCGGCGTGGAGCCGCCCAAACCGAAAGAGGGGGACGACGAGGACGAGGATACGGATGAAGACGAGGAGAAGGAAGAAGAGGTGAACAAGGAGGATACGGAAGCCGCCGAGGAAGCTGAGGATGGCGAGAAGGGGGAGGACGTCGGTACGGCGACGAAGGGGGACGAGACACACCCACCGGAGGATGAGACCCGTCGCTGGTTCGTCCGCCTACTGGACCTCACCGGCGGCGTCGGGTGCGACTTGCCGACGGTACTGGATCCGCCCGAGGGACACGCGTTCGCGCACGGTCCGTCGGGCGTCGTGTTACACGCCTTCGACGGCGGCGACCTCGCGGTGTTGGGCGCCAAAAAACTCCCGGCACGCCCCGAACCCGAACCCGCGGCGGCGGAGGGTGCCGAGGCGGGTGCCGACGGTGACACAGCTGTGGGCGCCGACGGTGACGCAGCCGCGGGTGAACCGGCGTCTCCGGAAGGGGATACGGCGGAGGATACGGCGCCGGTTCATCTTCCGCCGCCGGCGCACGCGGCCACGTCTCTGTGCCTGTTCAGGTTACCGCCCGTCGCCGAGCGTCCGGCGCCGTCGCGAGAAATATCGGGACTCGCCGCTTCACTCGAACGTTCGTTTGAATCGCGGATCGAGCCCGAGAACCTGGCGGGGCGATGGGCGCTTAAACCGCCCAACACGGTCGCGGCGACGCTCGCGAGGCTGCGCGCGTCGCGCGGCGGGTCGAAGGAGCGAGCCGCTCGAGTGAAGTGGCGCCTCGACGAGATGTTGGGACGGCTCCAGAAGGCGGCGGCGACGAGCGTCGTGGTGGACAACAGGTTCACGCTCAACGCTTCCAAGTAGTAGTAAAGTTGACGCTATTTAAACCGAGTCAGTGTCTACGCACGGTGGTCTCTATTTGAATGTCTCATTGAATGTCTACGTGTGCACCCATGCCGTCTATGTGTCTACGTGTCTATGGGGTTGAGGGCTATGGCGGGCCAGTGCCGAGGCTTTCGTCTGTCCACCGCGGCGTCGTACGCGGCGTTGAGCTCAGCTTCGAGCGCCGCCACCCGCGCCGCGCCCTCCTTCCCGTACATCTCCTCGGGTCCCGAGATGACGGGCACCTTGCCGTCAACGCCGTCGTCCGTCGTCGTTGTGTGTGTGTCAGCCTCCTCCGCGGCTCTTCTCGCGGCGAGCACGGCGGCTACTTTGGCATCCGCGGCTTCCGCCGCCGGGACCCGCGGGCGCTCCAACCGCCTCGCCTCGCGTCGCCGCTCGCGAACCTTACCCGCGCGTCGCGCCTCCGTCGCGGCGAACATGGCGAGCCACTCGTCGCTCATCGCGAACCCCTCGTGGTCCTCCGGGACGATGATCTCGTCCTCCCCTGGGAGCCAGACGTCGTCGGTGTCATCCTCGTCCTCGTCTTCGACAACAGCGACATCATCATCGACATCGCCCTCGAACTCGCCGTCGCGCTCGTCCCATGCGTCGTCCCCCGGGAGCCCGTCCCTGTCGCGATGCCACAGCAGGTACCCAGCCGCGGTACTCCCATCGTCGCCTCTCATTGGAGCGCCGCCGGTTGTACTCTCGTCGGGCGGCGGCCACTGGACCAGACGGTCCCAGATCGATGGGTCCCCGTCGGGGATCCGCCAGCCTCGGGGAGGGGGAGGGGGAGGGTGCCCCGGGGGCGGGCGCGGGAGGAGCCATGGGGGCGGGGGGCGGCTGAAGTCCGGCGGAGGGAGCGGGGGATGGGTGTGGTGTGGGTGATGGCGACGCGGGGGTGGGGGTGGACCCTGCCGTCGGTCCTCGCGCCACCTCCTCATGCGCCCCCTCGAGTGGTGTCTGTCTCTGCTGTCGTGAAACTTGCGAGGCGGCTGGAATGATTATTCCGAGGTTGGGTTCCCGCGTTCGTTCGCAGTGCCCAGCGCGCGTCGGCCGGCGATTCGCGACCTAGGGACGCTCGTTCAGTGTCGACCATGACCGCCACCCGCGAAGACGGCCGCTCCGCCGAGCAGATGCGACCCATATGTACGCGCCCGGGCCCCCGCGTCGCCGACCCGATACCTAACAGAATCTAATCTCAATCACGTGCCGCCTCCTCACGTGTACCCGCTGACCCATCGATACGATCCCCATCCACACACGAACGCAGTCGTGAAGACGGGCGTGATCAGCCAGGCCGCGGGCAGCGCGTACGTCGAGCTCGCGAAGACCAAGGTGATGTGCGGCGTGTACGGCCCGCGGCAGCCGCAGCGGGTCGACGGCATGGAATTCGGCCGGGGGCGATTGGACGTCGACGTCAAGCTCGCCACCTTCGCGACCGCGGGCGCGCGCGGCAAGGTGGCGCAGGGCGACGCCGAGCGCGAGTTCTCACAACTCGTACACAGAGCCTTAGCCGGCGCCGTCATCCTCGAGACGTTCCCGAAGACATCCGTCGACGTCTACGTCACGGTGCTCGAAGCCGGCGGAGCCGAGCTGCCGGCGGTTGTCGCGGCGGCGTCGGCGGCGCTGACGTGCGCGGGCGTCGCCATGCGCGACCTCGTCTCCGCGTGCACCGTCACCAGGAACAGTACGGGTGGCACGGGAACAGATGCGACGACGCTGCTGTTGGACCCGGGTGCGAAGGAGGAGGCGGAGGCGGATGCAGGCGTGACGCTCGCGTACATGCGGACAGTCGGTGAGGCGACTCAGGTGGTGGCGACTGGGACGTGGGACGGGGATACGCTGGATGACGCGGTGCAGCTGGCGGCGAGCGGGTGCGCCCGGGTGGACGCGGCGCTGCGGGAGACGCTACGGAACGTGGGTGGGTCCGCGGAGGGTTCTTAATACTAAGGTACACGCTATAACCTGCTAACCGTGCTATTTGGCTATCGATTTTGCGTCAGACGGCGGCCATGGCGGGGGGCGGCGCGCGTGAGATGTACGGCTGGTGCGGCGGCGTCGTCTGCGGCATGCTCGCTCCTAGATCGTACGCATCCCGGGCACGAGTCGTCGGCCGGCCTGCGTTGTGTCCGCCGACGTATCCCGGCGCGTTGGCGTATCTGGCGTCGACACCGAAGATTATCGATCGAGTCATTCGGTGGTGCCTCCCCTTGACGTCCCGACGTGCTCCCGCCTCAACGCGCAGACCGCCCGCCCTTTCCGTGCGTTCAGATCGCCCAGCACCGCGTCCACCTGTTCGTCCACGTTCGCGTTGTGTTTGCAGACGCGATCGTGATGTGCTAATCCCACGCCGTAGACGACCGCGACGGCCAGGATGGGGAAGATCGCGCCCGCCAGCGTGCCCCGTAGCACCGTGCCCTGCAGCGCCGCCGCGGTGCCGACAGCCGGGAAGAAGAGCAGCCAGAGCCAGAACGGCGTCGCCCTGTACCCATCCGTCGCGTCGCACACGCGCCGTTTGAGTTCATCGAACTCGTGTCGCTCCACGCCGAGCTCGACGAGCGTGCCATCGTACGTCGCGCGGTTGAACCCGGGGAGGTTGAACGAGTTGTCCCAGCAGCACAGCCGCCTCCACGCGCTCGGCAGACAGGCGCACGGACGCCTGTGCGTATCCGCGAGGTTGTACAGGTCGTACTCCATCGGTGTCACGAGTTCCCACCGGACCCCGGGGTGGGACGGGAGCGGTGGGACTCCCGCCGCGAGTCCTCGTGTGTGCGAAGCCTCTCTGCTGTCGTCTGTTGTGGAAAGTTGGAAAAGGGAGCCGGAGTGCCCACCGGACATTATCACGGCAGACCGGACGGCGGTTGATCGCAGGATTCAAAAGTGCACAAAACGTGACTCATGTTTTCAGGGTTTGCCGTTCCACTTTGCGCGCGCTTTTCGTTAAAGTATCTCCGAAAAAGCGAAATATCTAAAAAAAGGAAGATGAATGCCGGCGCTGCGCGGGTGGTACGTCACACCGATCGCGCGTCTTCGACCGAGACACGCGCATCACCCAGCGCTACCGCGGACCCGTAAGGTTCGTGAGAGACACTAAGCGAGGAAATGGCGTCTTCGCACGCCGCGGCGCTCTCCTGCGCTCGCGGTACCGGAACCCCATCCGGCGCTCCCGTCGCGGGGAGCCGACGCTTCGGCGTTAATCGCGATGGCGGAGTCGCGCGCGCGAGCGCGTTCGCGACCGGCGGCGACCGCTCCGCCGTGCGCGCGCAGCTCCGGGGGAGGATCTCCCGCCCGGTTCGCACCAACGGACGGGGCGTGATGCCCGTGGAGGCGAAGCATTCCGCCGTTCCGGAGGCCAAGGTGCGCGCGATCTTCCGGGTTTCCCTGTTTGTTACTTTGGACTCTGCCAACGAACTTTGAAGCGTCGACGCGAGGGGGGCGAGAAGATCGGTCCCGCCGTCCGCGCGTTCTTTTACCCCACCCGTTTCGTCATCCTCGCCGTCATTCCGACCCATGACCGCGCTCCGACGCCCCGAACGCGACCGCGAACCACCCCGAACGCGCCCGATCCTCACCCCCATCTTCCCCATCTTTAATTCAGGGCCTCTTCGACCCGGCGAATGATCGCGACGCGTGCGGCGTGGGCTTCGTGGGGGAACTCTCCAAGATCCCAACCCGCCAGAACGTCACGCAGGCGCTCGAAATGCTCGTCCGCATGACCCACCGCGGCGCGTGCGGATGCGAGGAGAACACCGGCGACGGCGCGGGCATCCTCGCCTCCATCCCCCACGATTTCCTACGAGCCAATCTCCCGTTTGATTTACCCGCGCCCGAAGAGTACGGCCTCGGCATGTTCTACCTCCCCAAGGATGACCCCGCTGGTAAAGCCGCGTGCGTTAAGGCCGTCGAGGCGTCGTGCAAAGAGCTCGGCTTCGACGTCCTGGGCTGGCGCGACGTGCCCACGGACTCCGCCGCGGCTGATCTCGGCGACTCCGCCCTAGCCACGGAACCCGACGTCGCTCAGCTCTTCGTGGTTCCTTCCAAGGAAGCATCCGCCTCCTCGGTTCCCCTCGAGACACAGCTGTACGTCCTGAGGCGCCTTGCGACCGTGCGCACTAAGCAGGCGCGCGCCGCCGCCAACACGAACGACGTCCTCGACGACTTTTACGTCTGCAGCATGAGCTCGCGCACCGTCGTGTACAAAGGTCAGCTCAAGCCCGACCAGGTGATGCCGTACTTTCCCGACCTCCAGGACGAGAACTTCACGACGTACCTGTCTTTGGTGCACAGCCGCTTCTCCACGAACACGTTCCCGAGCTGGGACCGCGCGCAGCCGCTGCACATGATGGGGCACAACGGCGAGATCAACACCCTCAAGGGCAACTCCAACTGGATGCTCGCCCGCGAGGGTCTCATCGACGTCACCGAGAAGCTCGGCGTCACCGAGGCGCTCCAGGCTGAGCTCGGGCCCACGATCGAGGGCGGCCTCTCCGATTCCGGCGCGTTCGACTCCGTTCTCGAGCTCCTCGTCAAGGGCGGCGGCCGGAGCCTCGCGGAGGCGATGATGCTCATGATCCCCGAGGCTTGGCAGAATAACCCCCACATGGATGCCGATCGCCGCGCGTTCTACGAGTTTCACTCCGCGGTCATGGAGCCGTGGGACGGACCCGCGCTCGTCACCTTCACCGACGGCACGCAGGTGGGCGCCACCCTGGATCGCAACGGCTTAAGGCCCGGCCGTTTCTACGTCACGAAGACGGGCCGCATCGTCATGGCGTCCGAAGTCGGCGTCGTGGACATCCCGCCCGAGGATGTCATACAAAAAGGGCGGCTTCGACCGGGTAACATCCTCCTGGTGGACTTTGACAAGGGAACCATCCTGCAGGATGCCGACATGAAGGCGCAGATCGCCGCGAAGCGCCCGTACGCCGACTGGGTGAAGAACCAGGTCATCGAACTCGACGCTCTCGTCGCGGAGGCTTCCTCGACCACGGCGCCCGCCATCAACGGCGTCCGCGATGACGCGACGGGTGTCATGGGCCTCCTCGCGCCCCTCCGCGCCGCCGGGTTCACGCGCGAGGCGCTCGACATGATCCTCCTCCCCATGATTGGCACCGGGTCTGAAGCCCTCGGGTCCATGGGCAACGACGCGCCCCTCGCGGTGATGTCGGAAATTCCCAAGCTCACGTTCGAGTACTTCAAGCAGATGTTCGCGCAGGTGACCAACCCGCCGATCGATCCCATCCGCGAAGAGGTTGTCACCTCGCTGGAGTGCATGGTGGGTCCCGAGGGTGACTTGGTGACCACGCAGGAGACGTCCGCGCACAGGCTTCGACTCAAATCACCGCTGCTCACCGTCCCGCAGATGGAGGCTATCAAGTCGATGGACCACCGCGGCTGGACCAGCCGCGTCCTCGACGCCACCTACGACGTCAAGCAGGGCACCGACGGGCTCGAGAAGACACTCGACAGGCTCGCGGCTGAGGCGTCCGCGGCTGTCGCCGACGGCGTCGCTTGCGTCGTCATCTCTGATCGAGCGCAAGGACCCGACCGCGTCGCCGTCTCCTCCCTGCTCTCATGCGGCGCCGTGCACCACCACCTGGTGCAGAAGCTCGAGCGCACCCGCGTCGCCATCCTGCTGGACAGCGCCGAGGCGCGTGACGTCCACCACTTTTGCGCGCTCACCGGCTTCGGCGCCGACGGCGTGTGCCCTTACCTGGCTATCGAATCCGTCGGCATGCTCCGAGCCGATAACTTGGTCCCCAACGCCCCGGGCTCCGACGTCCCGGCGCCGGTGGAGAAACTCGTGGAGAACTACTTCCACGCGGTGGAGCACGGCATGCTGAAGGTGTTTGCGAAGATGGGCATCAGCACCCTGGCGTCTTACAAGGGCGCCCAGATTTTCGAGGCGCTCGGTCTCAATTCCGACGTCGTCGCCAAGTGCTTCAAAGGGACCGTGTCCAGGGTCGAGGGCGTCGGGTTCGCGCAGCTCGCGCAGGACGCGCTCGCCATGCACCACATGGGCTTCCCCGCGCGTGCCTCCGCGCCCGACGGCAAGGCTGAGACGTCCACGCTTCGCAACAGCGGCGAATACCACTGGCGCGGGGACAAAGACGGCGTGCCCACCGAACGTCACCTCAACGACCCAAAGGCGATCCAGCACCTCCAAGCCGCGTCCAGGCAGAACTCCCCGGATGAGTACCGCAAGTACGCCGACATCACGGATGAGCTCAACAAAGGGTGCAACCTACGCGGCATGATCGCGTTCAAGAGCGACAGGGAACCCGTTGACGTCGAATCGGTGGAACCCGCGAGTAACATCGTCAAGCGCTTCTGTACCGGGGCTATGTCCTACGGCTCCATCTCCCTCGAGGCGCACAGCACCCTGGCGCGCGCGATGAACCGCATCGGCGGCAAGTCCAACACCGGCGAAGGAGGCGAGAACGTCAAGCGCCTGGTCCCCCAGGCGGACGGCAGCAACAACCCGGAGCGATCCGCGATTAAGCAAGTCGCGTCTGGCCGTTTCGGAGTCACCGCGTACTACCTGAGCAACTCGGACGAGATTCAGATTAAGATGGCCCAGGGCGCCAAGCCCGGCGAGGGCGGCGAGCTGCCCGGGAGCAAGGTCCAGGGCGACATCGCCAAGACGCGCATGTCCACCCCGGGCGTCGGCTTGATCTCCCCGCCTCCCCACCACGACATCTACTCCATCGAGGATCTCGCGCAGCTCATCCACGACTGCAAGAACAGCAACCCGTCCGCCCGCGTCAGCGTCAAGCTCGTGTCCGAGAACGGCGTCGGGACCATCGCCGCGGGCGTGGTCAAGGGCAAGGCTGACCACGTCTTGATCTCTGGCCATGACGGCGGCACCGGCGCCTCGCGTTGGACGGGTATCAAGAGCGCGGGTCTCCCGTGGGAGCTCGGGCTCGCAGAGACGCAGCAGACTTTGGTGGCCAACGACCTGCGCGGCCGCACTGTCCTCCAGACGGACGGGCAGCTCAAGACGGGCCGCGACCTCCTCGTCGCGACTCTTCTAGGCGCCGAGGAGTGGGGCCTCTCCACCGCCCCGCTGATGACCATGGGATGCATCATGATGCGCAAGTGCCATAAGAACACCTGCCCGGTTGGAATCGCCACGCAGGACGAAGAGCTCCGCGCGAAATTCACCGGACACGAGGATGACGTCGTCAACTTCTTCTTCCTCCTCGCCGAGGACCTCCGCGGGCACATGGCCGCCATGGGGTACACCTCCGTGGACGAACTCATCGGCCGCAGCGACCTTCTGACCCCCGACGAGGACGTCCTCGGCGGCCGCGACAAGCTCCACGGCATCGACCTCTCCAAGATTCTCACGCCGTCTGCGTCCATCCGCCCCGGCGCCGCGACTCGCAACGTCACCGGCCAGGACCACGGCCTCGAGTTTGCGCTCGACAAGACGCTCATCGAGTTTGCCAAACCCGCCATCGACAACGGCGAAAAGGTTGAATACGTCGGCGCCATCACCAACGTGAACCGCACCGTCGGTTGCATGCTCTCGCACGAGGTGACCAAGAAGTACAACGCCGAAGGCCTTCCCGACGGCACGATCGACATCAAGCTCGAAGGCAGCGCCGGCCAGTCCCTCGGCGCGTTTATGTGCAAGGGTATAACCATCGAGGTCACCGGCGACGCTAACGACTACGTCGGCAAGGGTCTCAGCGGCGGCCAGATCGTGGTCAAGCCCCCCGCCGTGTCCACCTTCAAGGCGGACGAGTCCATCGTCATCGGAAACGTGGCGCTCTACGGAGCCACCGGCGGCAAGGCTTTCTTCCGCGGCGTCGCGGCTGAGCGTTTCTGCGTCCGCAACTCTGGCGCCGAATCAGTCGTGGAGGGCGTCGGCGACCACGGATGCGAATACATGACTGGCGGTACCGTCGTCATCCTCGGTCCCACGGGCCGGAACTTCGCCGCGGGTATGTCCGGCGGCATCGCCTTTGTCTACGACCCGCACGGCGCGTTCCCCCAGAACTGTAACCGCGGCGAGGTGGACCTTTACAAGATTGAGGATTCCGAGGATTCCGAGATTGTCATGGGTCTCGTCGGGGAGCACCTGGCGAGAACCGGGTCCACCGTCGCGGCTGACATTCTCAGCAACTGGAAAACCGCCAAGGACAAGTTCGTCAAGGTGTACCCACGGGACTACAAGAAGGTCATGGAGGCGAACAAGGCGAAGGATGTCATGAACGCCGAGGAGGCTACGCTCAAGGCGCAAAAGATTGACGACGCTTTCGCGCAGCTCAAGCAGATGTCCTCCGCCGCGGACCGCGTCCTCGAGAACAACGTGGTGGTGTCCAGGCCCACGCAGCTCGACAAGCCCTCCAAGGTTCGCGGGTTCGTCGAGTACGAGCGCGAGGCGCTGGGCTACCGCGACGCCACGACGCGCCTGAAGGACTGGAAGGAGGTTCACAGGCACGATCCGGCGGATGTCACCAAGCCTCTGCTCTCCACGCAATCCGCTCGGTGCATGGACTGCGGCACCCCGTTCTGCCACCAGACAAACACCGGCTGCCCGCTCGGTAACAAGATTCCCGAGTGGAACGAGCTGGTGCACCAAGGACGGTGGAAAGATGCGCTCGATCGCCTTCACGAGACGAACAACTTCCCCGAATTCACCGGGCGCGTGTGCCCGGCGCCATGCGAAGGCTCCTGTACCCTCGGCATCATCGAGAACCCGGTGGCGATCAAGTCCATCGAGTGCACCATCGTCGACCGCGGCTTCTCCGAGGGCTGGATCGTGCCCAAGCCCCCGAGCAAGCGCACCGGTAAGAGCGTGGCGGTCATCGGATCCGGCCCCGCGGGTCTCGCCGCGGCGGACCAGCTCAACAAGGCGGGTCACCTCGTCACCGTCTACGAACGCTCCGATCGCGTCGGCGGGCTCATGATGTACGGCGTGCCCAACATGAAGGCTGATAAGACTGAGGTTGTCCAGCGCCGCGTCGACTTGCTCGCCGCCGAGGGTATCACATTCGTCACCAGCGCGCACATCGGCGCCGAGGGCCATCCTTCCATCCACGACATCCGCGACGAAACCGACGCCGTCGTGCTGGCGTGCGGCGCTACCAAGCCGAGGGACCTCCCCGTCGACGGCCGCGAGCTCGGCGGCGTCCACTTCGCCATGGAGTTCCTCCACGCCAACACCAAGAGCCTGCTGGACTCCAACCTTGAAGATGGCAACTACATCGACGCCAAGGGTAAGAGCGTCGTGGTCATCGGCGGCGGCGACACGGGCACCGACTGCATCGGCACATCCCTCAGGCACGGGTGCGAGTCTGTCGTGAACTTTGAGCTCATGACCAAACCCCCAGACAGCCGCGCGCCCGGGAACGAGTGGCCCCAGTGGCCACGGATCTTCCGCGTGGACTACGGCCACGAGGAGGCCACCGTCCGCGACGGGAAAGACCCGCGAACCTACGAGGTTCTCACCAAGGAATTCATCCCCAAAACCGACGGCTCGGGCCAAATCGCGGGGGTGAAAACCGTCGGCGTGCGGTGGGTCAAGGACGCGGCCACCGGCCGGATGAACTTCGAGGAGGTGGAGGGCAGCGAGAAGGTGTGGGAGGCTGACTTGGTACTCCTCGCCATGGGTTTCCTCGGCCCGGAGAGCACTCTGGTGGACAAGCTGGGCTTCGACGTGGACCAGCGGAGCAACTTCAAAGCTGAATTTGGCGAGTTTGAAACGTCCGTTCCCGGAGTTTTCGCCGCGGGTGACTGCCGCCGCGGGCAGTCGCTCGTGGTCTGGGCCATCTCCGAGGGCAGGGGCGCGGCCGCCAAGGTGGACCACTTCTTGATGGGTGACGACGCGACCCTCGGGGCTTTCGACGCGACGGGCACGGGCGCGGCGGACAACAACCCTAAGCCCCTCCCCGCCCGGTAAGCCGGCGCGAAGTATGTATATTTGTTTTCTCCAAGTTGAACTTTTTTAATTCATAAACGCCTCGTCGAGGAACAACCGGGCTCTCTCTCTTTCACGCGCACTTCACGCGAACGGCTTCCGACGGGTCATCGGTGTCGAAGATGATGACGCGCGGATCCTCCTCTCGAAAATCGTTGCCGACGCTCATCACCTGACAAATACGGCGGTCTCGAAGTTGACCGATTTGACGGAACAAAATTGTACTGACGTCTTGCTTGAACTTTCCTTTGTGTTTGCCGACGCTCTCGTGTATGTGCCCGTGAAAAGTCGCACGAGGTCCGTACCTCTCGATCGCCGCCCTGACTGCTACACTGCCCACTCTCTCGCCCCTGCTGGTGAGATCCCCGACGGTGTGACGCGGCGGCGCGTGCACAAACCAAATAGTCGCCTTGATCATTCTGTTGCCGTCCTCGTCAACCACTTCATCAGTATCTCGAACTACTTTATCCAGTGCTGTCTCAATGGAACCTTCATCATCATCGCAATCAAACCTAGGCTCGGTGTTCAAGCGTATCCGTTCAACGTTAGCACTACCAGATCTCGTGCAGACGAAGCCGTCGAGACTGGAACCCGCCTCAATCTGGTTTTCCTCCTGCCACCGCCAATCGCGGCGTTCCCAGTCCTTCTTCTTGTGGCTGGATATCGGCACGAGCGACAGACCAAGGACCGGGACATGGATGAAGTCATCGATGGATGACAAGGCAAATGTCTGCCCTTCGCCGTCGACTATCCTCACTTTACGTTCATGAGCCATGAAGCCTGTGAAGCTGCTATAATCGCGAGCGTGGGTAACTGATGGGTGTTTGTGTAGGGCCCCCCCGGGATCGAAGTGGGCCTTCCAATCCGAGTTGCCGGGCATGACGTACACGCTCGTCGGGTGTGCCTCCAGTAGTGGCATCATCTCTTCCAGGAGCCACTGTCTCTGTTGAACGAACCCCTCTTCCATGTACGTCAGAGCGTCGGGGTGGTCCCAAGCGATGGTCCCATCATCGTTATGCGGGAGC
>Ga0302114_10000034_pt1 | contig 99479 bp, 51 predicted proteins | sample AG5_Surface_MG_FD_203107 | JGI IMG/M metagenome (GOLD analysis project Ga0302114, IMG submission 203107) | Marine microbial communities from Western Arctic Ocean, Canada - AG5_Surface | ecosystem: Environmental > Aquatic > Marine > Oceanic | place: Canada: Western Arctic Ocean | collected... | reverse complement strand
GACGGGTGTACCGGTGTTTCGCGTTCCATCGGCGTCGTTCTTGCTGCGTTGGAGCGCGCGCTTGGCCGCCTCGGTCTCCCGCCTCGCTTCGTCGCCGTCGAACTTTTTAAACGTTTTTTTCACGTCGCCCATCACCGGCGCGCTGGGCAGCCTGCCCGAGGGCACCGCGCGTGGGTGAGCCTCGAGCGTCCCGTCGCTTCGCAGCGCGGCGGCGGCTTCCTGCCTCGTTTCCTTCAGGCCGTCCCTTATCTTGCCGATCAGACCGCTCATCTTCGACTTGTACTCCTCCATCTCCTTGATGAAAACCGCGGCGACGTCCCCGCCCGCGTTCGCGGTCTTCGCGGACATGTCCGCCGCCTTGGGTCTCCGCGCGGACTGAGGCCGAGCCGGTGCCCTTCTGACGATCGCGGCGACGTCGTCCTCGTCGTCCTCGTCGCCGTTCGCGTCCAGGACCTGGATGGCGCCGTCGTCCGATACGGACACGCTCTTGAGACCGAATTTGGACTCAACCTCGCGTCGGCGAGCCGCCTCCTCGTCCCCTCGCTCGGCGTCGCCGACGGCCGTGTCGTCGAGGTACAGGCACCCGGGCAGGACGCGGATAACCTCGCGGCGGTACCCGAGCGTCGCGGCGGCGGCGGCGGTCGGGTCGAGACCCGGCCACGGATCCGAAGCCGTCGTCCCGGAGCCGGCGGGGTCCGCATCGTCCTTGTTCATGAGGGGCGGACGCGGGGGTTTATGAATCCTCGGCGGCGCCGGCGGACGTGCATCGGACGCGGTTCTGATGCGACGGCCGAGCGAGCTTGGAGCCGCGCGCGTCGGCTTGCTCGGCGGCGGCGCGGGCGCGAGGGTTACACCGGTTACACCCTCGGCTCTTTTGGCCCGCGTCGCGCCCGATCCGCCCCCGCCAGCGCACCGGTTGAATCGCAGCGTCAACTCCGTCAACCCCGCCAGCCCCGCCAGCGCGTTTGCCACGGTGCCCACGTCACCCTCCAGGGCGCACTCCCCGAGGTCCAGGATCTGCAGCTCGGGGCACTTGCCGGCGAAGGTGTCCGGAAGTCTCCGGAGAGCGTTTCTCGCGACGTTGAGCTCGGTGAGTTCCTCCATCCTCGGCATCGAGTCCAGGTCCGCCAGCGCGTTCCCCTCCAGGTTCAACACGTCCAATCGACCCAACGCCTTCAAGTCCTTGAGCGCGGTCGAGGTCAGGTGGTTGTACGAGACGTCGAGCTCCTGCAGCTTGGCGCACTTGGCGATTGACGAAATCTCAGTCAACGCGTTGCCGCCGGCGTTGAGCTCCTCGAGCGCGTGTAACGTCGCGAACCCTTCCAGTTTACGTAGCCCGCACCTCGATACGTCCAGACGGACGAGTGAGGTGCACCGTCCCACGAGCTTACAGTCCCCGAGCGGGTTGCCGCTGACGTTCAGGGACGTGAGCTTTCTGAGATGCTCCACGCCCGCCAGAGATGTCAAGGCGTTGATCTGGCACTGGAGCGTCTGGAGCGATTGGCCGAGACGCGCGACGCCCTTGAGTGATGCGATGCGGTTGTTGTACAGGATCAGCGCGCGCAGGTTGGTCAAGGGCGCGAGCGCGGCGCCGTCGATGTCCACGAGCTGGTTGAAGCTGAGGTCGAGGGACACCAGGTTGGGCGTCGCGTCCAAGTCGCCCGGTTCGATGGCTGCGACGTCGGCGTTGTGGAGGTCCGCGACGGTCGCCGAGGCGAGATTTTCGCATCCCGTCGCGTCGCGGAGTAGCACTCGGGTCACCCTTCCCTCGTTGATCTCCTCGTTCACATCTTCCACGGCCTGGACGACCTCGATGGCCGTCGCCTTCCTCGGCCCGTCCGATGTGGATGTCGCCTTCGTCTTTCCCCCTATAGGCGGCCCGGGACGTGCGGCTCCTGGACCCACCGAGGATGCACCCTCGCGCTTCGGCCGAGCCTTGAGCTTCGCCTTGGCGCTCTCATACGCGCTGCCCATGCTCGCGGTCAGACGCCCGCCCAGTCGCCGCGCGGGCACCTCTGGAGCGACGGCGATGGGTGGTGGTCACGAAATACTCGGCACCTCTCGGACGGGTTCGTTGACTCGCGACGCCACGGACGAGTCGGCTTGGACACACGCGGTGCGCGCGAGTCGAAGGACCGACGATGCTTCGCGCGATGCGCGCCGTGGGCGGCGCGCGCATCAACTTCATGCGCGCGCGAACGAAGGTGAATCACCTCACGCGCGTCGTCACCGCGCGTCTCGCCGGCACCGACGGGGATACCCCCGGCGCCCCCGCGTCGTTCCTCAATCCCTACCGCCGCGTGCCCTCCATCGCGTCGACGTGCCTGCATCGCGTTCATCGCTGCTCGTTCACATCACGCGCACCGACCCTCCTCGCGCGTGCGTCCGCGGGTGAGTGGGACGGCGAGACCCTCGGGGTCCTCCGTCGCCGCACCGACGCGCTGGGCACGCGCGTCACGGATGCGCTCGACGTGGTGGACCTACCTCGCCTCGCCGCGACCGTCGCGGACCTGGACGCGACCGCCTCCGAGGGATCACTCTGGGACGACCCGGTCAAGGCCAAGGCTGTCATGGCGGAGCTCGCGGACGCCAAGGAGCAGCTCGCGACCGCCAGGCAGTTCGAGAATCTCCTCGGGGACGCCGCCGTCGCGCTCGAGATGATCGACGCGGAGAAGGAAGAATCAGGCGGAGCGGACACTTTGCCGGACCCGTCCATCCTGGCGGAGCTCACAACGACGTGCGAGACGCTGGAGCGATCGCTGGCGAAGTGGGAGGTCCGCGCGTTACTGGGCGGGAGGTACGACGCCATGTCGGCGCTGGTGAACATCTACGCGGGAGCCGGCGGGACGGATGCGCAGGATTGGGCGGAGATGTTGGAGCGCATGTATCGCGGCTGGTGCGACGGCCGGGGATTCGCGATGAAGACCGTGGAGCGCAGCGAGGGTGAGGAGGCGGGGTTGAAGAGCGTGACGTTCGAGGTGGACGGGCGGTTCGCGTACGGGTACTTACGCTGCGAGCGTGGTACGCACAGGCTCGTTCGACAGTCTCCGTTTAAGAAGGACGCTACTCGGCAGACGTCGTTCGCGGCGGTTGAGGTGACCCCCGTGCTGGACGATGGGGCTGTGGAGACGGTGTTGCTGAAGGACTCGGACCTTGAGATCAGCACCATGCGGAGTGGTGGCGCGGGTGGGCAGAACGTGAACAAGGTTGAGACGGCGGTGCGGATCAAGCACGTCCCGACGGGTATCACGATTCGGTGCGAGGAGGAGCGGAGCCAGGCGGCGAATAAGCAGAAGGGTCTGGCGCGGCTCAAGGCTAAGCTGGTGGCGGTGGCGGAGACGCAGCGGGCGGCGGACGTGGCGGCGATCAGGGGCGACGCGGTCAAGGCGGAGTGGGGTCAGCAGATTCGCAACTACGTGTTTCACCCGTACAAGATGGTGAAGGATGTGAGAACGGGGTACGAAACATCCGACGTCGACGGCGTGGTGAACGGAAACCTGGACGACTTCATGGATGAATTCCTGCGTTGGAAACGTAAGACGGAGGCGGAGGAAGAGGCTGAGCTCGCCGCTAATAGTCTCTAATAGCTAATACGTAATTCAACACCACCGCTAATCTCTCGGGTCCACCTCGGTGTCCCAGCTGAACGTCGACAGGTCTATCCCCTTCCCAGGACCCATGGACGAGCCCACCGGGGTCGGGTCCAGGTGCGAGACCCCGTGGTTCGGGTCAAACTTTTGCGATATCTGAACCGAGCGCCTGCTCGAACCCCCGCACCGTCCACTCGGGCGCGTGTGCCCACTGACTGGCAGGTCGCATCGGCCCTCGACGCCCCTTCGTATCCGACCCACGCCCGCCACCCGTCTCGCCAAATACTCGCATACAGAGTCGCCCTCACTACCCGGCCCCGGCTTCGAGGCCCGATACTCCCAACGCACACCGTCCCGGCACCGTGGGACTAGCACGGCGTCCTCACCCACACCCCCGCGACCCCACCGGGGTGCGGTGACGGACACGAACTTCAAGACGACGCCGTTTGGGTGCGGAACAGCGTACGCGGGCTCCGTTATCATTCCCACGTGGTCCACGTCCATCGCATCTCCGTTTACGCCGTTCGTTGGGTGCCGCCCGAAGAACACCAGGTCACCTTGCCGCACCTCGTTTAAGTCGTCCACGGGCTCGGCGAAGTGGTGCTGCTGGTGCGTGTGCCGCGGGATGAACACGGGCTTGACGGTTGAGTTGGCGAAGGCCGATTGGATGAAGCCCGGGGCGTCGAAGGATGACGGGCCGATGGTTCCTCCCTGTCTGTACGTAGCCAGGTCTTGGGGGGTTCGCGCCGCGTGGCTCGTCACGAACGCGACGACGTTCGGGATGTATAACAGACCGCGATGGCCGCGGTATCTGCGGCTCGCGCGAAGGGCGTGCTCCTCAGTCTCCCGTGCCGATAGCTGGATATTATTGGCGATGTTAACCCAACCACGGCACGAGTCTTCGAGGAGCTCCACCTCGACGACGGGGTTGGCGTACGAGCTGAAGTCGTCGGTTTCGTGCACCGGTCGGAGCCATCGACCGGCGGACGCCTCCGTGGTCAGGACGGTGCACTCACGGTCCTCCCACACCTCCGTGTGGGAGAGGAGCCTGCGCCACATCCTCTGGATTCTCTGGATTTGGACCGACCCACGAAACGCACGCGTTGGAAATCCACCCTGACTGAAATGCCCATACGCACGGGTTTCCGTTGGTGTCGAGCAGAATCGAAATGTGTTAAATTGCCGACGCTCCGGGGCGCGCTCCAGAGCACGGGCGCGCCATCTATGTCTTGGGTTTTCGCGGGCGTTCGCAAGAGCGTGACCAGCAGCAAGTACGACAGCGGCGACGATAATTCGCCCGAGTCGAAGAAACCCACACCGACGAACAAGGAAAGACGGGCGAAGTACGAGGCCGCGTCGAGGGAAATGGGCCCCCATCTCTCGGACTCGGGGTCCGACGACGAGATTGAGCTCCAAGGACAGAGCCAAAGTCCGAAGTCCGTGCCCAAGTCCCCCGGAAGCAAAAGGTTCATGAACACGAACTTCAGCGACCTCACGAAGGGCATCGTCAACTTCAGCTTCACGTCGGCGGCCAAGGGTAACAAGCAGCGCAAGCCGCGAAAGGTCGGAGTGTATTACCACCCCGACGGCACCGAGTGGGACAACCGCGAGCGGTGGTACAGCATCGACCCGCACGGAACCTTCCGCAAGAACTGGGACCTGACGCAGGCGTTCATCTTGGTGTTCGTCTCCATCACGGTCCCGTTCCGCGTCGGTTTAAAGCAACCCGCGGAGGGTCCATCCTACTGGGTCGAGCTCGCCATCGACCTCTACTTTTGGTTCGACATCCTCTTCAACTTTTGCACCGGCTATGAGGCGGAGGAGGAAGAGGGCGTCATCGTCTACCATCCGAAGCTCATCCGCGAGAATTACTTCAAGACGTGGTTCACGATCGATCTGTTGGCGTGCCTGCCCGTGGATCTGGCGCTGAGGGCGACGGAGGGTACGCTGGGGTGCTCCATGGAGATTGACGGGTGCCCGCCGAATGCGGATGACGACGGCACCGGGCAGCTCTTCAAGCTCTTCAAACTCCTCCGCCTGTTCCGCCTGGTCAAGCTGCTGCGGCTGTTCAAGATCATGCGGCTGTTCGAGCGGTACCAGGACGACCTGTTCAAGTACATGCACCTCATCAGCGTCGCGAAGCTGGTGATATTCATGCTCTACCTCGGCCACCTCTTCGGCTGCTTCTTCCACTACTTCTCGGTATCCGAGTGGCGCACGAAGGAGGAGAATCAGCAGGTCGAGGACGGCACTTTGGAACCCTGGCTCAAGAGCTACTTCGGCGACGACGAACCGACCGGAAAAGAAGTGTGGGACAGGTACATCGCGAGCATATACTGGGCGTTTACCACGATGACCACCGTGGGGTACGGCGACATAAGCGCCACCACCCGCGTCGAGCGCGTCATCGCGTGCTTCGGCATGATCGTCGGCGGCTTCGTCTTCTCCGGCGTGATCGCGACGATGGCGGACGTGATGGCCAACGCCAACCCGAGCAAGAAGGCTCACTCGGAGAAGATGGACAAGGTGTCCGCGTTTGTCCGCGACAACAACCTCCCGCGGGAGTTTCTCAAAGACGTGCTCCAATACTTCCGCAAGCAGCAGACGCAGGCGTACGACCCGCAGACGATCCTGATGGAGATGCCGTACAACCTCAGACGTTCGCTGCTGATGCACCAGTACGGTCACATCATCCACAAGGTGCCGCTCTTCGACGTCGACGGCGACGGGAGCCTCGACGACCACGTATTCGTCACCGAGCTCTGCATGCGAATGAAGCTGGTGTCGTTCATGAACGAACAGATGATCTTCCAGATGGGAGAGATCGGCCGGCACATGTTCATCATCTCCACCGGCAAGGTGGAGGTGTTGGACAGCGCGAGGAAGGACGTGATGTGCGTCCTGGAGGCTGGAGCGTATTTCGGCGAAGGGTGCGTGTTGGGAGACGTGCGAAGGCGCGAGAACCTGAGGGCGCTGGGCGGCAACGTGGAGCTGTGCTGTTTGGAACGCGAGGACGTCGACGTGCTGCTGGACTCCTACCCACACATGCAGCGGCTCCTCCACGACTCGTACTACAAGCGCAAGGAGCTGTTCAAGCGATTCGAGGAGGCGCGGGTGAGACAACCGAAGCTCACCATGAACGAGTTCATCTCCGCGCAGAACCCGGCTGGGATGATGTCGCCGCAATCGAAGAAGCGGATCCTCGGCGAGGCACCCGCCGGGGCTGACGACGGCGAGGATACCGTCGGCGACCTCCCGCCGTCCAGGCCCAAGCCCGGAAAATCGCTGCAGAGGCTGGAGTCCTGGAACGTCAAGGACGGCAAGGACAAAGCGGAGTTCCTCTCCGAGGGCCAGCTCGAGGCTCAGGACAGCATGCAGGGCAGCATGGACCCGACGCTCAACTTTGTTCTCTCCGAGGAGGTCGAGCGCGAGAAGGAGGAGCACATGGATAAGGTCCGATCGTTCAGGGCTGGCGGCGGCGGCGGCGGAGGGTGGGCCGCGGCGGAGGGTAAGGCGCTCACCCGGCGGGTGCAGCAGGTTGAGGAGACTCAGCGGCGAATGGAGGGGAAGGTTGACCAGCTCGTGGCGCTGCTCACGGAACGGATGGCCGCGGAGGGGACCCCGGTGCGGGGGGCGAACCTGTCGACCCCTGAAATCAGGGGCGGGGGTGCGACCCTCGGCGACGGCATGACCCCCAGGCTGTGATCCCGAGCGTTATCATTCGACCCCAGTGTTATCATTCGACCCGAGTGTTATCATTCGACCCGAGGTTTACCTTCGCACTCGACTAGCTAGCCTATTTATAGAGTCTTCAGTTTGCACCCAGTCTATGATGAGCTCCGCTTCGCGTCGTCCGCCGCCCGTTCCGCGCGCGTCCGCTTCACCTTGAGCATCGACCCCGGCGGCGCTCCCGGCGACGTGTTCTCGAGGTCCTCCACGTCGGCGTCCTCGAACCATCGCATCAACTCCACCACCGTCGCCTCGTCCGTGCCGTGCGCCGTGGCCGCGGCCGCGACGTCGAACCGGGCTGGATTCGCCGCGGCTTTACGGAGGATGTCCCTCGCGTCCGCGGTCTTGATCCGGAGCCGTCCTATCTGCGCGGTTCGTCTCTTCTCCGCGATCTCCCGCGCGCGCACGTGCCCGGAGATCTCGAGCCGTGACATCGTCATGTTCCCCGCGAGCTGGTCCATGCGCTTGACCAGGTTCTGGTCCTTCTCGCCGACCATCTTCTGAACGTCGATCTCTGCGGGCTTGACCGGCGCGAGGTTGCCGTCGTTCGGCGCCATCGGCCGGAAGAACGCGTGCTCGTCCCGTGACGTCGTCGATCGGGGCGACGCCTTCGACTGGCGCTCCTTGAGTTGCCGCTCGGCGTCGTCCCTCAGCATATCCTGTGTGCGCGTCGACGCGCGCCCGGATGTCATAGCGGTGACCGCGGCGGCATCGCCCGCCTTGGGCAGCGCGCGACGCACGGTCGTCGCCGCCACCCCCGCGCCCTTCGAGGCCTGCGCGCCCATCGATTTCTGAATCTCGGCCGCGAGTTCTCGCAGCCAAAAAAGCAAATGGTTTCCTCCTGTCGTGTGGAAGGACGCGGCTCTCGCACACCGGGCCGCGCGACGGAGAGCCCCGACGCACGCGCCGACGCACTTGCGAGCCCACGGAAGACCCTACGAGGACTACCGCCTCCTCGTAACGGCTCTGAAGGCGCGGGAACTGAAGGTCCGACACCGAGCGCCCGCCGCCGCCAGCCGCCGACGAATCTGAGATGAAGTTCGACGTCAACGTGTTCCGCTACATCGAGAAGGACGCCTGGCGCGTCCTCGTCTCGGTGGAGATGGGCATGAAGAATCACGAGCTCGTCCCCGTGGAGCTCATCAACGCCATCTCGGGGTTGAAGCACGGAGGCGCGTACAAGTTCATCCGCGAGCTGCTCAAGCACAAGCTCGTGCATCACGACAACAGCAAGTACGACGCCTACCGCCTCACGCCGCTCGGGTACGACTACCTCGCCATCAAGGCGTTCGTCAACCGCGGCGCCATCGACGGCGTCGGGCGGCGCATCGGCGTCGGGAAGGAATCCGACGTCTACGAGGTCGTCACCGAAGAAGGCGAGACTCTCGCGCTCAAGCTCCATCGCCTCGGTCGAACCTCCTTCAGGGCGGTCAAGTCCAAGCGCGATTACATCAAGAAGACCACCACGCACACCAGCTGGCTGTACCTCTCCAGGCTCGCCGCGTTGAAGGAGCACGCGTTCATGAAGGCGCTCGGCGATAACGGCTTCCCCGTGCCCGTCGCTGTCGACGTCAACAGACACGCGGTGCTCATGTCCATCGTGGACGGATCCCCGCTGACGCAGGTCGGGCCGAGTAGGCTCAAAGACGGCGTGGCGAATGTGTACAGGCAGTGCGTGGACCAGCTGGAGAACATGGCGCGGCACGGTCTCGTGCACTGCGACTACAACGAGTTTAACATCATGGTCGACACGGAGTCCACCGACATCACCGTCATCGACTTTCCGCAGATGGTGAGCACCAAACACCCAAACGCGGAGGAACTCTTCGAACGCGACTTGAAGTGCCTGCACAAGTTCTTCCTGCGAAGGTTCGACTACAGAGCAGGCGAGGACGACGACGGGCGGGAGGATCCGGTGTTTTTCGAGATTGCCGGCGGGGGTGTCGGGCACGGCGTGGGGGGTGGCGTCGAGAAGTCGCTGGACGTGACGCTGCGAGCGAGCGGGTTCACGCAGAAGCAGTCCAAGGAACTGGAGGAGTATCAGGCCGCTAAGGATGCCGAGGCTGAGGGGAACGACGGAGAGGACGATGATAACTTGGACGATGGCGACTCGGAGCTCGATGGCGACTCGGAGCTCGATGGCGACTCGGAGCTCGATGATGAAGATGACGAGGATGAGGATGAGGACGGCGAACGTTTCGGCAGGGTGGAGCGCGGCGACGAGGAGGTGGAGGAGGTCCTCGGCGACGGCGACGGGGATGAAGGGGACGACCCCGAGGCGGAGGCCGCGGCGATGGCGGCGGTCGCGCGGCTCTCGGCGGAGGCTGCCGACGAGGACGACGAGGACGAGGAGGACGAGGAGGAGGAGGAGGATGATGACGAGTTTGACGAGCTCGCCGCCGAGCGCCGCAGCAAAAAATGGAAGGAGAAGGACGCCGAGGCTGCGCGTTCCGCCGCGGGTTCGTCCGCGCCGCGTCGCGCCCGAGGCCCCGGGTCAGTGGGTGGATCGTCGATGTACTCGTCGCGGTCCAGGGCGGACGAGGGCAACGACCCGGAGCTCGTCCGCGCGAGGCTCAAGCAGCAGGCGGCGAAGAAGGGCGGTCGGGGCGGGCGTGGCGGCGGGGGCGGTGGCAGCAGGAACCACACCAAGGACCGCGGGGGTAAGAGGGGCGCGAAGCACCACGCGTTCACGTACAAGGGCGACGCGTGATGACGAGGTTCAGCTCGACTTGTTATGTCATGCGTACGACAGTTCTGAGAACGCAACACGTCACCGAGTTTTTTTTTGTTTTTGGTTTTTTGTTTTGGCGTTTGTTCGATCAAGGAGAGGGTTCGGGCCGCGCACGTCGACCGCCGGTCCAAGGTCCCAGCCTTGTTTGGCGTGTCGAACCAGGTCACGTCGCCGTTCGCGTGCCGAATTCAGTGGCGATGTCTGTTAGTCTGAGTTTCGACACTGGCGGTTCGACGTGCAAGTCCCGCTCACTCTCGCGACGCGCCAGCGCGAGCGATGGGCCCCTCGAAGGACGGAAGCCCCGGGCGATGCTCCGAGTCCGCCGGCGCACACCCGTCGCATCCGCCCGGCGCGTCCGTCGGTCACCGCCAGGAACGCTCCTGGCTCGAGATGCTCGCGGCGGAGGACGACGTCGAGGGCCAACTCCTTCGCGCGCCCGATACAACAGACGGACTCCACGCCGCGGACTCCCCGCCGCTCGGTTCGCTGTTCGACGACCTCGAAGCCTACGTGATGCACCCGCCGGTCCATTCCCACGGCGGGGTGACGCGCGGGGTGATATCGCAGCTCCGTCGCAGCGCCACCGACGTCGGCGGCGCGCTGTTTCAACAACGAACAACGGACGAACAACACCCGCACGAACACCCGTCCCGCAGGGGAGGCAGAAATATCAACGGCGTCACAAACAACAGGCGCCCGGTCCGCGGCGGCGGGAAGCACGCGAGGGGCCGACACTCCCCGCTCGGCGGTGGGCCGGGCGACACGAGCCTCGTGGACCGCCTGCGCGAGACGCTTGACTCCGACCCGCCCGACGCGGAGTGGCGCGGCGGCCGCGGCGCCGTCCTGAGGCGCGCGCGAACCCTCCCGAACAACCTCCACGACGCCGCCTTCGACTCGGACGTATTCGACCCCGACGCCTTCGAGGATCACACCGCCGCCACGCGCGCCGCCGAGGCCGCCGCGCAGGCCGCCAGCCCCAGGCCCTTCGGCTTCCTCGGCGTCACACGCCCGCCGTGGACCACGCGGTGGGAGGCCAACTTAGTGGACGTCGACACCGGCGAACGCGTCTTCCTGGGCAACTTTGACCAAAAGGAATCCGCCGCTCGAGCGCACGACGCCGCCAAGCTCAAGCTCTTCGGCGACACGCACGGTACCGTCCCGCCCGACGAGCTCAACTTCGACGCGGGGGACTACCACGACGAGCTCGTCGCCATGACCGAGTGCACCTTCGAGGAGTTCGTGCGCACGTTGGTGACGCACTCGTACGGAGGCGCCGCTCGCGCGGGGCACTCAAAGTTTCGCGGGGTCTTCGCGCGGGAGGACGGCAGATGGGACGCTAAGCTCGACGCCGAGGATGCGGGCGTCGCGGGGGGGGACCGGCGGTGGAAGAAGTGATGTGCGCGTTCGATGCGTATTCGATTCGTGAACGTAAACAACGGCGCGGGGCTCGGTGCGTGTTTGATATCCGTAAGGGTTTAATCTGAATCACAATTTTATCAATGCCGAATGTTAGGTCACCTCTCTGCGACGTTCATCACCAGTCGCCGTCCCGAGAGTAGCCCGGGTCGAACGACCCCGAGTCGTCCGAGTCCCCGCTATCCTGACTGGTGATGATCCGCGTGAGCTCCCCGATCATGCAGTCGTCAACCTTCTCGTCGTTGTCCCACCCCGTGTTCACCCACTTATTCCTCCGGCCCCGCCCCGACGCCTGATCGCCAGAGTCGCCCGAATCGCTCGAGTACCTGTTGTCCGAGGCGCCGAAAAAGTCGATGTCGCTCCCGGCGCCGAGGCCGCGACCCCGCCCCGCGGGCTGCCCACCAGGTCCCTTGCCGCTTCGCTGGCCAAAGACGGCGCCCCAGTCGGTGGCGCCGCCGCCGTAGCCAGATCCGTCCGAGTCGTCGAAGGATTGCATGCGGATGTTCCTAGCCTGGTCCTGGAGGTTCTGCCTCAGGCCAGCCTCCATGGAGCCGGGAGCGTTGTCGTTCTCCCTCGGCTTGGCCTGCAGCCACCGCTTGACGACGTGCCCGGACAGCTCGATCCGTCCCGCGCTCAGCGAGCCGCCGTAGTTGAACCGCAGGCGCCGTAAGAGCACGATGACGCGGTCCCCAGTCTGCGCCAGGCGCCGGCCCTCGTCGTCGCCCGACGCGATCATCTCCTCGTGCTCATCGTCCGACAGCACCCGCAAGGTGACGTTGGGAAGGTCCACGTCACCCTCGCCCGCGTGAGAGTCGGAGAACCGCCTGAACACGCGCAGCATGGTGAGCACGGCAACCTCAGCCGCCGCGGGGGGAAACTTCCGGATGTCGTACACCGAATCCATCTCGGTGCTAAACTTGGGAACGACGCCGATCGCCTGAGCCTCCTCGTACATGATCAGCGCCCGCAGCGGGTAGTACTTTCGCGCATCCTCGTGCGAAGAATCCTCGTGGGACACCGCTCGGGCGAGCGACTCAGCCTGCGACCCAGGCCTGGTCTCGCGGTCGACGGCGCGGAGCGAGGGCAGCGTGGGCGGTCTCAAGCACGCGAGCATCGCGGAAAAGGTGGCCAGCCGCGGGCGTACCCCCGCGACGGTGGCCTCGTGGTACGCGGCGATCGCGCGATCGGCCCACTCGGTCCATTCCGGTTCGTTCCGTCCGTTCGCGGATCCATCGGCGCCATCCTTGAGATCCCACTCCGCGCCTCTCGCGATGTTGGCTCGGTCATCCGGGTCTGTGAGGGCGCGAATCTTGAGCAAGGTGACGCCGATGAGGATGTTGAGCGCAACCTCGGAGGGTGCCGTGCCAGCCTTGCGGCTGCGCTTGTACGTGTCCCAGGTGAGCGACGCGTCACCGTGCCTCGCGCAGCTGCTCAGCAGCTCGCACCACGTCTGCTCGTCGGGCTCCAACCCGGCGGATCGCATCTCCGCCTCCGCCGCGAACATGCGTTCCATATCCCCGCCACGGCCGCTGGCGATCGTGAGCATCGTGAAGTAGTGCCGGGTGATCTCCATGTCCGCCGCCTTGGCATCCTCGTACCAACGCCACGCGGCGTCCGGGCGAACCGCGCTGCCGGCGGCTCGCATCAGCGCGTGGTAGGTATCCCCGTTGGGAGTCAACCCCGCGGCGCGGATGCGACGTACAGCCTCCTCGGCGGCGTCGACATCCCCGCGCCTCGCGGCTGCCGTCACCAGGGCGTTGTACATCTCCATCGGCACGGCGAGGCCGCGCGCGGCGACGTCGTCGATGGCGCGTTCGACGCCGGCGCCGTCGCCGGCTCTCGCGGCGATGCCCGCCAAAGACGCGAAAACCTCGGGGGTCGGCGCGACGCCCGCGCGTTCCATCTCGAACACGACGCGCTCAGCCTCCTCGCGCTCGCCCGCCCTGCCGGCGACCGCGATCAAGGTGGCGTAGAGCATGGCGTCGGGCGCGACGCGCTCAGCCTTCATGTCTTCCCAAATCTGCATGGCCTTGCCGAGATCCGCGAGGTGCGAGCACGCAATCATCGCCTCCTGGAAAACCATGATGCTCGGCTCGATGCGGGCAGCCGGGTCCATGGCGCGGTCGTACAGCGTCAGGCCCCGCAGAGACTGACCCGCGTTGACGCACGCCTTGATCAGGGCGCTGTAGGTGTAGGCGTCGGGCGCCAGTTCATCTTCGTCGGAGGATTCCATCTCGTCGTAGAGGTCGAAAGCCTTTTGGAGCGCATCCGGGGCCAGGGCCCGAACCTCGGCGGCTCTGCCGCACGCGCTGAGGATGGTGTTGATCATGGTACCGTCCGGCGCCACCCCCGCGTCGTTCATCTCCTCGCGAAGGTCGAAGCACCGCCGCAGCGTCGCCGCCACCTCGCCGCCGTCGATCGATGATTCGGCGTTGGAGTTCAACCCGCCGTCGGGTTTAACCCCGTCGACGCCGGCGCCCGGTGAGCTCCCGCCATCCCCACCCTTCTTAGACGCCTTGGTGAGCTCCATCACGCGCCTGGACAGCGCGTCCATGAGCGCGCCGTACGTCACGACGTTACCCTCCAGCCCGTCCATCTCCATCCGCCGAAACGTCTCGAAAGCCTTCTCCAGTTCCCCAGCCTTGGCGCAAGCGCTGATGAGCGTGGTGTACGCCATCACGTCCGGCTGCACACCCGCGTCGTACATCATCACGAACGCCGCGAACGCGCTCCGGCTGTCCGCGGCGGCGGCGCACACCGACAGCAGCATGTTGTACAGGCGCACGTCGGGGTAGTCCACAAAGGAGACGAAATCAAACGCCACGGCGACCGCGCTTCGCCTGGCGCACTGCCGCAGAAACGCCTTGTTACTCACCCGCCCGCCGACCGTGTTGAGCCCCGCGGACTTGAGCGCCCTTAACAGTTCGAGGGCGTTGTGGAGCCTGCCGCAGTCCACCAACGTTTCGTACAGCTGGAGGTGGGGCCTGGCGGTGGACATGTTGATATCCGCGGCGGCGGGGATGGGCGGGAGCTGATCGAGGAGTTTGGTCAGGGGCCACCCTTGCCGCACCCCCTCCAGGTGCGCCGCCTGCGCGTACTGCTTGTCCTTCTGGTACCTGGACACGACCCCGGTGTGCGAGGACTTCCCGGACCGTGCCGATTTTTTACCACCCTTCTTGGATCGCGACGGGGCGTCCTCGACGACCGCCTGGGAGACCGGGTCCCCTTGAATCGCGCCCAGGGTGACGGAGATTGGCGAGGGCTCGGGGGACGGGGAGCGCGGGACGGGGGACGCCGCGGAGGCTCCCGCGACGAACGATCGCGGGATCCTGCGGGGCCCCGTGCCGTCGCCGACGTCGCCCTTGCCCTCCTGCCTTTTACCGCCCAGCGCGGCACACGGCGCGAGCGCCTCGGCGCGCCCCCTTCCCGAGTCGCCCCTCGCCAGCCGCCGAGACCATGCGCCGGTTAGAGGTTTGTTGTTGCGAGGCCCCCTGGTGGCGCGGGGCCCCGCGGGCGCCGCGCGCGCGTTCGCGGCCGCGAGCGGGTTGGACGCGGTCGCCGCCGGGCCTACCATCTCTGCGATCCTCGCGCTCCCCGAAACCCTGAGGCTGCCGATTCACTCGACCCCTCGACTCTACACCCGCCACGGAAGGGGCTCTATGAAAAGCACCCTTTCGAGCCCCCTCTTCTTTAATGGCCCTGGGCGTGCGCGCCTCCCAAAACCCGGGGTTCCGTCCGCCTCGGTGAGAAGGCTCGGCGAAAATCCGCGGTTGGTGCACGTACGGGCTCTTTACGTTCGAACGCGCCGCGAAGCGGTCGCGCGAGACGCTGTGGTCGCGAGACACGCGCGCGTCTACCGCGTCCCTTAGCCGAGATTCCCAACCACGGGGTTGGGCCGTGCGAGAGCGTGATCCGTTCGTGGCTCGTCTTCAAATTTACAAAAGTTGAAGACTGCTCGCGCGTGCACGCCACCGCCAAACCCCAATCCGATGTCAACCGAAAATGGATATTTTTGGGATAATAGACCCCGAAAAGTACGGTCTGGCCGAGTCACCAATTTTGACCGGTCGGACACTCGACTCGGTCGGTTGAGCCTCCCGTGCTGTTACCAGGATGAACCCGTCTCCGTCGCACCCCCGTCGCCATTAGCGAGGCAGCCCCGATGGGAGGGTTCCGCCGGGTCGCCCGCGCGGCGCTCGCGGCATCGCGTCAACCTCCCTCCAACGGATTTGCGCTGTCTCACCCGGGATGGAGACGCCCCGTCGACGCAGGGACCCTCGTCTCCCACCCGGAGAGGACGTCATCATCATCAAACCAATCTCGGATTGGACGCCTCATCCTCCCTCGGTGCTCGGTCAACTCGCGCGGGTTCGCCGGGAGCTGCGCGCCCCAACAGAGTGATTGTCCCCCCGTCGTGCCCCCCGGGTGGGGCGACGGCGGCGACACGGACGACGCCGACCCCGACGGCACTAAGAGACGCGCGCTCGAGGTGGCCATCGATCGCGCGGGACTATTCCGAACCATCGAACGAGCGCAGAAGTCGTCGTCGTCGTCGTCTTCACACGCAGAAGATCTGACGGGCCTGGAGGCACACCTCGCGTCCATCATACGCTTCAGGGGCGGGCCCATCACCCTGGCGGAGTTCATGCAGGAGTGCCTCACGCATCCCGAGTTTGGCTACTACATGCACCGCGACGTCTTTGGGAAAAAAGGCGACTTCACGACGTCACCGGAGGTGTCGCAGGCGTTCGGAGAGTTGATGGGCGCGTGGGCGGCGTGGACGTGGGAGAGCATGGGTAAGCCGTCCACCGTGCGGATCGTGGAGCTCGGACCAGGGCGCGGGACGCTGATGGGGGATTTACTCCGCGGGACCAAGAACCTTCCAGAGTTCACGGCGGCGGCGACGGTGCACATGGTGGACGTGTCACCGGCGAACAGGACGGCGCAGCGCGAGACGCTCAAGTGCGGGCCCAAGGAGACGACGGGCGATGACGTCGCTGAGAAGGGTTCCCAATCGACGCTCGAGAAGGTACGGGTCCCCAAGAACCCCACACGTGACGTTGGAGACGAAGGAGTTGGAGGGTCGAGTGGTGGATCCACGCCGGAGGAGTTGGGGCTGGACCCGGTGGACGTCGGGGTCAGCGGCATCAACGGCGCGGTGGTCGAGTGGCACGAGACCCTGGACGGCGTGCCCCCCGGTCCCACGATACTCATCGCGCACGAGTTCTTCGACGCCATGCCGGTGCACCAGTTCACCCGCACGGAGAGGGGCTGGTGCGAACGACTGGTGTCGATGCGCGGGGACCTCGCCAAAAGTTCGGACGAGGACGGCGAGGACGAGGAAGCAGGTGGTGACACGTCGGCGTTCGAGATGGTGTTGTCGCCCGGTCTCACCCCCGCGGGCGCGCTCATGGTCCCGCGCAGGCTGGAAGGCGTGGACGCGCCCGCGCGGGACGGTCTGAGGCAGCTGGAGATCTCCCCGCGTTCGCTCGCCATCTGGGAGAGGATAGCGGCTCGGCTGGAGCGACACGGCGGCGCGGCGATCGCCGTCGATTACGGCGAGGAGGGTCCGCTCGGGGATACCCTGCAGGCGATCAAGGACCACGAGTTCGTGGACGTGCTGACGGATCCGGGGCGTGCGGATCTCTCGGCGTACGTTGACTTCGGTGCGATGCGGCGGGTGATTGAGTGCCGGAAGGACTCGGGGGTTGAGTGCTTCGGGCCGGTGACGCAGCGGGACTTGCTCTTCGGTCTCGGCATCGGGCAGTGGCTCGAGAAGATGGTGGAGAAGTGTTCGACGGAGGAGGAGGTGGATAGGCTCATAGCCGGATGCGAGAGGCTGGTGAGCGGCGAGGAAGGGGCCCTGGGCGAGGGCGGAAAGACGGAGGGCGCAGGTAAGGGCGCGGGCATGGGGTTCAGGTACAAGGCTTTGGCGATGGTCAGCAAAGGTCTGGGCAAGCCCGCGGGGTTCTGATCGTCGTGAAGGTCACCCCAACATCGCAATAATGTTAACAGCGTAGTGTGTAATAACAAGTTGACCACGTGCGGAATAATCGTTATCTATACGTAGCAAAGACACGAGGCGCGTGTCTCTGGCGTTGCGCGAGACTCGTGCAACGAAAAGAATAAGTGTTTGGACGAACCAGTCGTCCCGTCACCCCCAATCACCCTCCAACCCTAGTCTCAGAACACCCTGATGTGCTGCACGTCGTTCTGAAACTCCCCGTTGTACGCCAAACCTCCGATGACGAGTAAACCATCCTTCGCCGGCACCATCACGTGGCCCGTGCGGTGCTCCCAGACCTCGTCCTCGGCACCCGCTTCCTCCATGTCGGCATCCGGATCGTCGTCCCCCCGCAGGTACACGTGGTTGTTGCGGTTGGGATGCTGTATGGGCATCCACGTACCGCGCGAGATGTCCAGCATCGCGAACCCACCCTCGAAGAACGTCAGGCCCTGCATGGTGGCGAGGCCCTGGTCGGCGGTCGCGTAGGTGCCGCTCGCGCCCGCGGTGGGGCTGCCGCGGCCGCCCGAGAAGACGATGCGGTCGCCGAGCACCACCGCCGCGTGACCCACCCGGGGCGCGGGGGGCGTGCCCGCGACGGTGAGCTTCTCCCAGGTGGGCGCGCTCGTGCGCAGGTCCAGCCGCCACAGGTCGTTGAACACGTCGCTGATGTGGCACCCGCCAAAGACGTACAGGGCGTCGCCGACGAGGCTCACCGTCTGCCCCGCCCTCGACGGCGGCCTCACGTCGCCGCCCAGCTTGAGCTTCTTCCACGTCGCCAGAAGCCTTCTGGAGTCCGTGGATTCCCGCGGGTTGACGCTCACGTCGAGGACCCAGGTGTCGTTGAAGCAGTGCTGGGTGTTGCTGCCACCGAAGAGCACGAGCTTGCCGTTCCAGGACACCGCGCTGTGACCCCACCGGGCGTCGGGGACGCCGTCGTCGGGATCCGCCGCGACGACGAGCGGCTCCCTCCACGTGAGACCCTTGTGCTGGCTCGCCGCGTCGCTGATGCTGACGTTCTCGTCGCCCTGGAGGATGCAGAGGGAGTTGGAGAAGCCCTCGAAGAACCCCTGCGAGCCGCCGAAGAGCGCCACCACCTCGCTGCCCGGGATTCCCGTCACGGAAACCGCGGTGAGCGTTCCGGAGCAACGCGGGAAAGGCGGGTCGCCGGCGGCGTCCAGCTGCTCGAGCTGCAACGACTTCTTCCGCAGGTCGAGCAGGTGCAGATCGTTGAAAAAGTCCGCGCCGCTGCCCTGGCCGCCGAAGAGCAGGATCTTGTTGCCGTCCTGCGATGAGTCAGGCGGAGGGGGGGAGCGAACGGGGGTTAGTTTTTTGGCAGCCGCGCGTTTTGGCGGGTTAAAGTGTGCGGTACGGATAAATCCGACTCGGCGGTGGTTTGGTAACCGAGGGACGATTCGGGCGGGCGAAGGGCGCGCGTGCGGGCGGGATACTCACCCCGATGGCGGTGCAGCGATGCAGGTACCTCGCCGCGAACTTTCCCCTATTCTCGAGCTCTGCGGATGAACGGAAGGCGGGTGTCAGTCGATGCGTGGGGCGGGGTCGTCGGTCGTTGGATCTCGCGCGTGTCGAGTCAAATTTAACTCAAGAGTTGACGGGAATCGCGTCGGCGGTTTTCGACCGCTCCTCACCTTCGCCCTTCGCGTGCTCCATCCACGAGTACGAGTTCGGTTCGGGGTTCATCCAGAACTGAAACATCTCCTTCCAAGCGGGTTCCACGACCATGTCACCGTGAGGGTACCTGCGTATCGGGGCGACGAGCGCGGTCAGCGTGAAGCATGAGACTCGGTGAACGAAGAAATTTCAGAGGAGGAAAAGCGCTTTTGCGGCGGTGGCATCGATCGACTGACTCACCGTTCGTTGGGCAGCGCCTTGGGCAGGACGATCGAAGCCTGGCTGCCGAGCTTCTCGGAGAGGAGCTTGCGCCACAGGGATTCGGATCGGGCGACCTGCTTGAAGGTCTTGCACGCGCAGGCCGCGCGCGCGACGTCGCCCGGTCCCAAAAAACCGAAGACGTCTCGGAGAACGTGGGCCGGTAGCTTCTCGAGGAGCATGGAGGGCCCCATCGGCTCCGGCTCCGGCTCATGGCGGATCATGCGTCCGCTGTTGCTTCGCCTCCACCCACTTCCACGCCCGTAAAAACTAGGCGCCGGGACCATCGACCGACGCGAGGATACCGCGGTTGCGCGCGGTGCGGGCGTAGAATGCGCGTCGGTGACGCGAAGGCACGAAAAAGCCTTTTTCGCAGGCTTTCACCGAAAAAACCTGCGCGGGACCGCGAATCCGATGCACTCTCCGCGGCTGTGGTTCCTCGTTTTTCCCGCTCCCGATCCAATCCGCGGGGAGGTCTTTTCAGATTTCGAACGCCTTCGTGGTGAGAGGGTGAATCGTGAAATACGGTTTACGACCCGAGTTTTTGAAATCATCGACGTTTGCCCATACAAATCCTGGGTTTTGTAAACCGTGGAGATGAACGAAAGCGAAAACTTTGGCTTTTTCGCGAAGCCTCCCTCGAGTCCACTTTGCGGCTGACGGCATTTTCGCCGGAGAGGATTCGCTTCGGGCGATCCAGGTGGCGGGCGATTCGTTTTGACCGGGGGTTCACCGGAAAACGAAACGCTCATTGGCTTTTTCAGGAACTCTCTATCGGGGCTCGATTCGGGAACGCTTTCAAGCCTCGATGAAAACACGAGCGTTGGGGGTGGTGGGCGAAGAAGGGGCCTCGGTCGCTCACTCGGTCACGGCCTCGGAAGAGATCTCGATTTCTTGGCGCGCTTTCCACACTTTTCAACAGCACCGACACGCACCTTGAACACTCGACCGACATGCCTTGTCCCATGTGCGCGAGCGCGCTCGTCGCGAACCTGCTCGGGGCCTCCGCCGTGGGCACCGCGGGAGGCGTCGCCGCCCTCAAGATGAAGGACAAGACGCGAAAGGTCAAGTCCAAGCCGAAGCCCAAGACGGCAAAGGCGAAATGATGCGTGTGCGAACCGACGCTCGCATGTGCGCCGCGGCGGTCTACGCGGCCGACGTCTGCGCGGAGTGGACCCAAACGGGCGGCGGAACGTTTAACCTGGCTAATTCCACGCTCGTATCGGGTCACACGGCGCTCGGATACGCGCGGGATCGGCGTCCAACCCACGCGTTCTCCAACTCCCAGGCCCGAGAAAAAACGTTTAAAATTTTGGCAATTGTTTTGGCAACCGCGTCGCGCCGTATGATATCAATGAAACGTATCTCGAGTTACAAAGCCCCATCGCCGCCCTCCTTTAACCCGTGGGGTACTCGTCGGGCTCCACCGGCACCTTCGCGTCCACCATCTCGCCCTTGAAGATCTCCTTGTCGTCGTGCGCCCACAGCTCGGCGGGAACCTTCTCCTTGGGCGCCGCCGCCAACGCCGCCAAAAACTTGGCGTGAAGGGCGTGCGTACCCTTGTACGCGAGCACGTGGCCGATGGGCACGCCCGCCATCCCGGGTTCCGCCATGAGCGACAGGTCGCCCACGAGGTCCAAGATCTTGTGCCTGGCGTTCTCGTTGGGAAGGATCATGGGCGGGTTCCAAAACTTGTCTCCGTTGGCGATGAGAGCGCAGTGCTCCACGCCGCCGCGGATCATCCCCGCGCGGAAATAAGACATGTAGTCCGCCATCGTCCCGAAGGTCCTGGCCCGTGCGATGACGTCCACGTAATCGCCATCCTCCGACGGGGTCCAGCTCTCCCACTGCTTACCGATGGCGGTGGACTTGTACGTGAAGTCGACCCCGTACGTGAGTTTGGTGACGGCGTCGGGGATGAACTGCAGAAAGGCGTCGCCTTCGCGCACGGTGATCATCTCGGACGGTCGCCACGCCATGCGGGGCACGCGCGCGTCGGATCCGTCGGCGGTGGCGGGGACGAGGCCGACGCGGGAGCACTCGTACGAGAACTGGTAGGACCCGCCGTCCATGATGGGAACCTCGCCGGATCCCTCGAGCTCGATCCTCGCGTTGTCCACGCCGATCGCCTCGAGCGCGGAGAGCAAGTGCTCGCACTTGATCACGCCGTTCGCCTCGTCGCTCGCGATCTCCATGGACAGCGTGAGTCCGTCCCGCACGAGCGCCGCCGCCGCCGGGATCCGAACTTCGCCGTCGACGCCGAAATCACCCGGCGACTCCGCCGCGCTCTCCACCTTGGCCCGTAGCTCCTTCACCCGCTCCGCCGCGCCTTCATCCTCGCCGTCGTTGTTGAGCATGCTGCGAAGCTGCTCGAGGAGCATGTCCTCGGTCTCCTCCTCGGTGAGCCCCTCGCGGGCGAACGCTCCGCCTTCGGTATCGTCTTCTTTCGGGACGGTCCCGGGCGCGACGCGGACGAAGTACCTGCCCTCGCCGGCGCGGGCGGGGCACACGCGCACGGTCTCCCACTCGCCGGAGTGGAGGCCGACGCCGACGAGGGTGAAGCTTCGGCGGACGGTGCGCTGGTAGGTCTTGGACTCCGGGTTGGTGGGGTACCAGTGGCGGTCGAGGAGCGCGGCATCCGCGAGCTCCTTCCTGGACTTGAAGTTCTTGTACCCCGACACGTCGTACGCCTCCTTGGCGTCGAAGAAGGGCCTGTCGTCCTCGCCGTTGCCGGGGAGGGTCTTGCCGCGCGCGGAATCCGCCGCCGCGCGCGTCTTCACGAGACGCGCGCGGCGGGGAACGGCGAAAATGCCCTTGCCCTTGCCCTGGCTCGCCGCCGCCCGGGACGCGCGGTCGGCGGTGGCGCGGGACGCGAAATGCGCGCCGCCCACCGCGGGAATCGAGGTGGCGAGCGTCGCCGTGCTCGTGGGGTTAATCATCGCCAATGAACCGTGCACCGTACACTCGTCGCCGCTCCGTGTGCAGTCGTTGTTCGCGCGCCGGATGAGGGTAAAAGGGCAAATTGTCGCTTTTTGCTCCAAACCGCCGCCAGTGTCCGGCCGACTTTTGGTCGGCCGCAACTTTTTTCACGCTCGGCCTCTCTCGACCCGAGATTTTTTCCGCGCGTCTGGACCTTTGATTTCAGACACGAGCGGCGCGGGTGAGACTCACGCCGTGTTGAACACCGTCGACGCGCTTTTGCACGACGGCTCCGAACCTTCGTCGTTCATCCCGCACGTAACGGCGACGCGCGAAACCGCGCGAAAGGAGGAACGCACGGGGGCGATCAGGGCGCACCCGAGAGAGCCGCCCGTTTGGTCAAAGCTACAAAAAAATGCACTCCAGCTCCTCCGGCGGGGAGCTCGAGACCCAGAGGCCCGTGTGCCGCATCTGCTGGGAGAGCACGTGCGAGGTGAACGGCGCTGAGGAATTCCTGTCGCCCACGCCTTGTTCGTGCAGGGACGAGCGCTCCAACGTCCACCAGGCGTGCCTAGAGTGAGTCTCCCCCGACCTCCCATGTCACCATCGGAAACTTCCATTCTTCGCGAGCGTCCTCCGTCCCGCGGCTCCTCCTTCCGTCCACCGCTGACCGTGTCGCCCACGCACCCACACTCCTTTTACCAGGCGATGGATCCTCGAGGCGAGGTCCCAGGGCAGGTTCGACGCGGGCACCATCTGCCACGCGTGCGGAGATAACTACTCGCATCCCGCGCTCTCACGTACCGTCCTCTCCGACGACGCCGTCGCGAAAGCCGCGGTCTCCGCGGGCGCCGGGCCCGGGTCCGCCGGAGTGGACCACAGGGAGCCCCTCGCCGTCATCGGCGGCACCGGATACGTGGGCAGGTCCGTCGCACTTCACCTCCTCGGGCACCCCACGTTCAGGCTCGGCGCCATCGTCGGATCCTCCGCCACCGTCGGCAAGCCGTTCAGCGCGGTGTTTGAAAAAAAGGAAGAATCCCTCGCGGAGCACTACGGGCCCGACTTGTGGAAGCCGATGGATTTCCCCACGGAGCTCATGTCCGCGCGGGTGTGCAGCGTCGAGGACGTCATCGAGCGCGGCGAGTGCCGCACCGCGCTCTCGTTCATCGCGCCGGAGCACGGCGAGATTGAAGACAGGCTCGCGGCGGCGGGGATCAAAGTTTTCTCGATATCCCCCCACGCGCGCTTCGACCCGACCAATCCACTCTCCGTCCCGGAGGCGAACCCGGAGGTGCTGAAGGACGCGGTGGACAAGGCTGCGGCGAACGCCTTCGAGGGTGACTGCGCCAGCCTGGTCAAGTCCCCCAACTGCGTCACCTGCGGAGTCGTCGTGGCGCTCAAGGCGCTGGATGTCGCGTTTGGCGTTGAGGACGTCTCGGTGACCACGTTCCAGTCTCTGAGCGGCCGCGGGGATGCCAAGTACCCGCGCGACGTCGTGATGGGTAACGTGTATCCGCTGCACGGGACGGTGGAGCGCACGGGTGAGTACCAGCACGGCGAGCTCAAGCGGATCATGCCGGATGTCAAGCGCGTGTCGGTAGCCGCGTACAGGGTACCGGTGCAACGGGGACACCTGGTGGATGTACGCGTGACCTTTCGGTGCGCCACGAAGCCCTGCGCGCGTGACATCGAGACCGCGTTGTCATCCTTCGACCCACTACGCGACGTCCCGCTACCGAGCAAGCCGAGAAGGGTCATCTACGTCAAGCCGCTGGACGAGGATGAAGCCGGACCTCGGATCGGTACGCCGCGGCCCAAGGATGATAACGAGTACGAGGGCGGGATGAGCGTGTGCGTGGGTAACGTGACGTGCGATGACGAGCTCTACGACGTGAGGTTCTGCCTGGTGGTGAACAACGTGGTGCGCGGGGCGTGGGGCGCCGCGCTGCTCAACGCCGAGTACTGGCACTGGCTCAAGGGGAGGAAAACGGCGGCGCCCGGGGAGACGGCGCTGGCTCAAGGGGAGACGCTCGCCGCCCCGTTAGCCGCCGCTCGCATCGAGTGCTGATGAAAGACGAAGTCTTTGATGTCTCTCATTTGATGAATGGATAGTCTGAATAGTTTCGTGTTGACAATACGATGAATAATACGTTTGCATCGTAATGTTATGCGCGTTCACTTCGCCGGTTCAATTGTTGTTGGTGTGGATCTTGCGTCCCGACTCCACGCCGGCGACGGATGAGGGCTTGAGTCCCTTGGTCTCCGACGTGGGCGCCTCCACCCTGTTACTACCCGGCCCCGCGATGAGCCTCCGTCCGTTGTCCATCAGTTCGACGTTCTCCCAGTCCAGGAGCTCCCGCGTGTGCGAGTCCAGCACGATGAGGATGGTCCACAAAATCTCAAAGCACAGCACGTCGTTCGGGTCCAGGAACGCCACCCGGATGTCCATCAGCGACCCCGTGACCTTGGTGATCTTGGTCTTGATGACGTACTTATCCCCGTGCGCCAGCTCCTTGTGGAACGTGGACTGGATCTTAGCCGCGAAGAGGTTACGTCGGTAGTAGTGCTCGACGTGCGTCAGCCCCGATTTCGCCATCAGCTGCTCCACGCCGTCCACGCTCCTCGCCACGATCATCTCCACGGTGTAGTGCTGGTTCATGTCCACGTCCCTAAACTCCACCACGCGGTCCATTCGCACCTCCAAACTGAGGTCGATCTCCCTCGGCGGGTTCATCAGGAACTTGTGCCCGCCGATGCGGAAAAACTGAAACGTCTTTCTCCAAAAGTTGTACGTGATGAACTTGAACAGGAACCAGTACGGGGTGCTCCCAACCGTCTTACCCGCAAGCCGTCTGCGCACAATCTCGTTCAGGTTGTCGTAGTCCACGTTGGGAAACGGCTTGGCGTCCGGGTCGTCCGCGGTGGACTCGAACGTCGTCGCGTGCTCCGCGACGGCGATTGCGAAGTCGCCCATCGGCGCGTCGCTCACCACGAGCTTGGTGGTCACGCCGGTGCCCAGCGTCTGGTTCAGCCTGGATAACAGCTCCACCGCGTTGAGCGAGTGCATCCCGTTGTCGAACACCGTCTTGCCAAAGTCCACGTCGGCGTCCGTCAGGTCGGAGACGATGGAGCCAATCACGGACCGCACCGCGTCCACGCGCTGCGGCTGCGTGAGCTGCCTTAATCTCGCCAGCGCCGTCTTCGGATCCAAAGTCTGGGACCCGAACGGCGACGACGTGGGGTTAGCCTCCTTCTGCTTGGTGGGCTGTAGCCTGGGCTTGACCCCCTCGACGCGCGCGAATCGGGCGCGGCCGAGGGACGCGAACACCTTGTTTCCGGTGGACGGGGCGTAGTTTCCGGACGTCCCTTTCGCCTTCTTTTTACCCTTTGACCCGACAGCCCCGGCGGACGCGCTCCCGGCGCCGTCCGTCTCGTACTCGTACCTGAGATCCGCGACGAGGAACTCGGGGTACTGCTCCAAGATCTCGCCGTGCACCACGCATTTGGCCTGTTCGTCGAAGGCGTCCACGCCGTGTGCGATTTGAAAGTCAGCCACCGCGACGGGGATGAACGTGTTGGCCCTGACTGACGCGCACACGACTTGGAGCCCCGCGTCGAGCACCGCCGCGAGGTGCGTCCCGGGCACGCACTCCGCCTTGAACACGTGCCCGGACCACGTGACGCGCTCGATCGCCCTGTACGCGCCGGTGTACTCGAGCCTGAGCGCGGAGCACCGGCGGTAGTGCTGGTCGCGGCTGGAATCGTCGGTGACGTTCGCGCCGCCGTCGACGTTTTTGAAAAGAATCGGTCCCTCGACGGACGCCGCGCCGTTGCCGTTGCCGACGCCGTTGGAGTTAGCGACGCCGTTCTCCTTGCCGCGAGCACCCTTCGTCGTCTTCGTCACCCCTTGGGTTCCTCCGATGGGCACGCCGCGGCCGAACGCGTCCGGCCCGATCGTCTCCGGCGCCGGCGCCCCCGCCACCGCGCTCGCCTTGAGGATAATCTCGTCACCCGCGCTCGCCTGCATCAGCCGCCGCCGCTTGACCACCCGTATGGTGGTGTCCGGCTCGAACACCCCGCGCATGAACGCCACGTCCGCGAGCTTGGACACGCCGCTCTCGTGCGCCATGAGCGCCAGCCAACCGGCGCCGGGGACGATGGCGCGGCCTTGGATGACGTGATCGCCCATGGTGTACCCGCGCCAGTACTTGGCCAAGTCGATGGTGGACGTGGTGCTCGCGGCGGTCAGCCTCCACTCCGCGACGGCGTCGGCGATCGGGGGCAACACCTCAGCTCGCGCGAGGTTACCCGAAGGAGCGTCTAACCCCGCCAGGAGCATCTGCAGCGTTTTCCGCGCCGTCTTGTTCGTGATGGTCTTCGGGAGCGCCTTCACGGCAAAGACGTGGTCGGGAGCCGCGTAGGATCCAACGCTGTCACCCACCGCCGTCGCAGCCGCGGACTTGAACGCGGCCAGGTCCAGATGCGCGGTACCCACCTTACGCTTCTTTCCACCTTTCGCCAGGGGCTCGAACACCACGAACGCCACCGGGGTGGTCCCCTTGACGAAATCCGGGGCGCCGACCACGGCGCAGTCCTTCACGCCGAAGCCGTCCGTCTCGAGGTTCCAGAGGCACCGCTCGATCTGCTCCGTGCCCACGCGGTTGCCGTTGACGTTGATGACCTCGTCGGACCTGCCGTGGAAGGTGAACCCGCCGCCCTTCTCCTTCGAGTGACGCGCCACGTCCCCTTGAACAAAGCCGCCGCCGTCCAAAGGCCAGTACGTCTCTGTGTACTTGGCGAGGTCGCCGCGCCAGTTATCGACGTCGTACACGTTGTCCACGTCGCCAAACACCGTGAGCGCGAGGGACGGGTAAGGCCCCGCGATGACCACGTCGCTGGACTCCGAGTCCAGCGCCGCGGAGACCCAGGGAAGCGGCCAGGTTCTGGCGTCGGGCGATATCGCGCCCTTCTTTTTTAAACCGTTCGCGACCGACACGTCCCTCGAGAACACCATGCTGCCGTGCTCGGTGGCCCAGTAGCTGTTGATGAACTTGTCGGTGATGTGATCGTGCGAGTACTTGTGCACCTCCACCGACACGGGCTCCGCGCAGAAGGTGGCGCACCGGAGCGTGGAGGTGTCGACGGCGTCAACCTTGGCCGCGTTGCCGGGGTCCGTCATGAGCTGCCTGACGACGGCGCTTCCCGTCTTCAGCAGCGTGCACTTCTCCCGCTGCACCGTCTGGATCATGCGCAGCGGAGTAGGGAACACGGGGGAACCCACCATGACCACGGATCGCACCGCCGCGAGCAGCGGGCCCATCAACATGTAGCTCTGCCCCGTGATCCACCCGGCGGAACCCACGGTGAGAATACCGCCGTGTTCGCCATCCGCCCCTTCGCCCGGGACGCACTCGAACACCGTGCGCATGGACTGCAACACCCCCGAGACGTACCCACCGTGACCGTGCACCACACCCTTCGGCTTACCCGTGCTGCCCGAGGTGTACGACACGAACAAAGGGTGGTCGCTCTCGCACGGCTCGCATCGACACATCTTCGCCGCATGTACGTAAGCCGCCTCGTCCGTCATGGCCGCGAACTTGGCCGCGTTCAATGACGCGACGCACTGCTTCATGCCCCACCGTGGTAACAGCAGCAGCGACGGGCGCCCATCGTTGACTCCCTTCTTTCCCCCGCTCTTCTTATCGACGCCGATCCCGAGCGCGGCTTGGATCTTTTTCGCGCAATTCACCGGTTGGCCCCCGTGGACAACCGGGTCGGCGTAGGCGATGACGAGCGCGGGCTTGAGATCTAAAGCTCGTGCGGTGAGCACGCCCTCGACGCTGTCCACGGCCGTGGCGCTGTAGGTCACGCCGAGGCGCTGGCACGCGAGCATGTACGCGAAGTGTTGGGCATCAGTGGGCATGTGGAAGAGGACGCGATCTCTGGGCTTGACGCCGTGCCGGTCGCGGAGGTCCTTCGCGGCGGCGGCGACGGCGCCGAGGAGCTCGCGGCGGGTGATGCTGAGCCTCGCGCCGTCGGCGCCCGCCTTCGGGTCGTCCTCCTCGGGCAGCGTGGTCAGCGCGCAGTCGTCGCCGCGGCCGTCGAGGACGTGCCGATCGACCGCGTTGAACCCGGCGTTGGTCTTGGCCCCAGCGAACCATCGAAAGTAGGGCGCCTCGGAGGTGTCGATGAGCTGATCCCAGGGCGTCCAGCGCGCGCGATCCTTCGCCGGCGTCGGCGCCTTGGTCCCGGACCCGGCCTGGACGAGCTCGTCCCTGGTGCGCCAGGTCCCGTCCGCACCGCCGGAGTCCTTCTTCGATTTCTTGGTCGGGGCAGCCCCGTTGGTGGCGCGGTCCGTGCCAACGGGACTCGGGTCCCACCACCACATCGTCTCCGCCGCGCGCGCCGCGGTGTCCATCGCGCCCTTGTGGGGTGCGAAACCGTCGCCGGAGGCCATCGCGACGACCATGTCCGCCGTTCACCGACCAGATCGGGGGGTCAACCGCCCCACCTATCTCCGCGGCAAAGTCTGTGGCCACAGCTGCGGTTCGGACAAAGGGCTTGAATTCAATCTTCTGAACTCTGCCGGAAATTAAGGATGGGCAAAAACTTTGTTGGAGCGTTGACATGGCATCAGCATGCGCGCACGACGACACCGCGAGCGTCCGAATCTTGACATAGCATGATATCATTTTATAGCACAATCACGTTGCCGTATTGTAATTCCCACCGTCGAACTCAAACTCATCCGTGACGTTCCGTCGTCGCTGCCGCCGTCGTTCCCCTCGTTGCACTCACAACGGGCCCACCTCCTCCTCCTCCTCCTCCTCGTCCCGCTCCTCCGCGTCCTCGTCCTCGTCCTCCTCCTCCTCCTCGTCCTCCTGATCCACGTTCACCGGCTCAAACTCAACCCTCGTCCGCTTCTTGGCGCCACCCGCCACAACGATTTGGACAGCAACGTCGTTGTAGGCCATCTGAAGCCTCACGGGGTCGCCGATGGGTTGGTCGAAGTGCTGTTCCGTGATCGGACCGGACACAGCGAAATAGATAATCCAACCCTCGACGTCCGGCAGCTCGTTGTAGTTTCCAGCGCCGTTTGCCCTCATCAGCTGGACGCCGAGCCGGCGGTGGATGTGCCCGTGGTCGCCGGGATCACCGGTGGTTCGGTGGAGATGGACGTGAAGTGCCTTCTCGAACGCCATCGCCGTGTACTTGAGCGCTACAAAGCCGACCTCGACGACGAAGAACCCGAGCTCCTCCTTGGCCTGCTTCATGGTGAAGGGGGTGCCGTTGCGAATGGAGCCGTACCGCGTGTTGTCCGGGGTGCCGTCGCGGCGGGTGATCACAGGGACCCCACTACGGGTGGTGATCCACGCCATGCCCTCCAACTGCGCTCACGACGGGATGGGAAGAGGATGACGTTGAGACGGAATAAAATCGCGTACGGGGAGCAGTCACGATTTGGGTGGAATAAAATTAATTCCCTGGAAATAACGAATATCCGGGAAACAATCGCGTACGGGGAGCAGTCACGATTTGGGTGGAAAGCGAGAGGGGACTCACCTCAATGTTACGGCACGTGATCCCCGGGTAGATCCCTCTCTTCTGCTCGGACATCACCACCTCCCACAACGTCCCCTCGGGGTAGCCGCATCGCGGGTCGGCGGGCGACTTAAGGAACTCGTCAAGCATCACCGCAATCTCCGCCGGAGACTTTAGATGCTTGATGTTATCGGGGAACAACTTAAGCCGCCTCTCCCGCTCCGCCCTGCGAAAACAAAGACGGCTTTGTTCAGAACAGAGTGGGTGGAAACGCGCGAAACGGGATCGTACCTGACGGCCTCCTTCAGCTTCATGTACCATAAGTCCGGGTTCCGATTTCGAGCCGCAGCCTTCTCGCTGTTGGTCTTCAGTGCAGACCCGGCGGGGGCGTCGCGGTCGCACTTCCGCTTGGGTCTCGCCCACGGATTCACGGCCATCATCGCCCTCATGTCCGCCCAGGCGTGGTCGTCGTCGGTGAATCCGTCGGCGTCGTCCTCGGCGTCGTCCTCGGCGTCGTCCTCGGCGTCGTCCTCGGCGGCGTCGTCCCACCGGGCGTGGTCGTCGTCGGTGAATCCGTTGGTGGTCCCCGCGGGCGCGAGGACAGCGCGGCTGTCCCACCCTCGCGATAACCTCCAGCGCATAAGTTGCCGCAATGACGTCCAGCGCTTACCCTCGGCGATGACGGCAGCATCGTGAGCCGACGCGACAGCCTCCGCGGACCGGGGCGGCAGAACCGCCGCGTCAGCCACCGCGAGGGCCGCCGCGAGGGCCGCCTTCCGTGCATCCGCGTATGCTGCTCTTTGAGCAACCTCGGGCACCGCCAGGGCGTGTGTGAGCGCCGTCACAGCCGCCGTCCCTTTCGCCGCGACATCCTCCGCGGAGGGCGCTGGCGGGGGCGGCGGGCGCGCGGGCGCGTCGTCCTCGGGCGCCTCCTCGTCGGCGTCCTCGTCGGCGTCCTCGGCGGCGTCCTCGGCGGCGTCCTCGTCTTGCTCGTCGGGCTCGTCGGGCTCCTCGAGCTCGTCGGGCTCGTCGGGCTCCTCGGGCGCCTCCTTCTCCTCGCCGGTGTTCTGCGCGGGCGTCGCGGGCGCGGTCGCCGCGGGAGTCGCGGGCGCGGTCGCCGCGGGAGTCGCGGGCGCCGCAGGCTCCTCCTCGGGCGCCTCCTCCTCCTCGGCGTAGTCCTCAGCCTCCGCTTCTTCCTCTCCCTTTCCCCGGTCGAGCACGTTAATCCCGATGCGTGACGCCCACGCCCACGCAACGATGGAGACGGTGGCGAGGGCGAGGTAGACGCCCGCCACGAGCCACCCATCGGCGTCGACGTTCGCGCCGCCTCGCTCCATGGGCTATGGAAGACAGGGATGAAATTCGCGTCAGTAAAAAAGAGATCTCGTGGTCGCGGACCGGCGGAGCGACGACGGCTCCCTCGGGTCGTGGTGCGACTCCAAGGAAGGAGCGCGCGGGTGCGGAGTGGAGTGGGGGTGACGGGGGAGTTTGCGCACCTGAGGCAGTCGTCCACGTCTGCGCCGGGCCGTGTGCGGGCTCTCATCGATCGCGTCCCGTTTCTTCAGTCGTTGTACGGGTTGGCGTGGAGCGGGGCCAGCGTATTCAAATTACCCCCCATACCAAGCCCGCGGAATTCGGGGACGAAAGAGAAAGAGCGGGGACGGAACCCGGGCGCCGTGTTTTGGCAATCGTCCCCCAAGAGGAGCCACGAAACCCGGGGGATTCATCGCCTCTGTCCCGCGTGACCCCCGGCCGCTGAGCTCACGGGGCGCGACGGTGCGCGTACGCATCGCGATCGGAGGACGGATGCCGCCACCGCATCGCCCACCTCCGCCAACGAGCTCCGCTTTTTTGGTTTAAAACCAAAGAATGGGGCACGCGCGGCGCGATCAAGCGCAGACGGCGACGGATCCCGCCACTGGACGCGCGCGAAAGACCGCGCACGCCACGGAGCGGCTCATCCCTGACCACATCGGTCCACGTGAACGGCGTGACCCGACGCGGGATCCGACATCCCGTCACCGCCACCGCGCGCTCGAGTTCTGCGGGTCAAAGTTTTCCAGTTTCTTTTGGGTTTGGCCTTTGGCGTCTCCGAAATCGAAATCGAGCTGTGACTGTGGGATTTGGCGCTTCAATATGATAATAAATCTTCAGACTGCTGGATTTGGCGCTGTCGCGACGTTCGAGTTAGGTGTGCCCGCACGAGACGCGTGTTCTCTCCCGATCGCACTCTTGGATGTCCCTCCTCCTCGCGCGGACTTTCAGCTTCTTGGGATCCACCCAGAGCACCCGCACGCTTCGCCTCGCGCCACTCACCGCCCTTCCGCGCGGTCACCACCTCGGCACCACCCGGCGCCACCCCTCCACCGCCAGTAACCGCGTCCCACCCTTCGCCACTCGCGCGATGGCATCCGACACGTCGACGCACGTGCCCCCCGCGCCGGGCGTGAGCAAGCTCTACGCCGCCGAGCCCGTCGCGGGCAGGTGCGCTCTGATCACCGGCGCGTCCAGCGGCATCGGCCAGGCCACCGCGGAGAGGCTCGCCGAGCTCGGATGCCGCCTCGTCGTCGCCGCGCGACGCAAAGATCGCCTCGACGCCCTCGCGGAAAAACTCGCGAAAGACTATGGGACCAAGGTGCACTGCGTCGCGCTCGACGTCACCGACGTCGACGCCGTCATGTCCCTCCCATCGCAACTCCCCGATGACTTCAAGGACGTCTCCATCCTCGTGAACAACGCGGGCGGCGCGCTGGGCACCGCCAAGTGCACCGAGAACAACATGGACGACGTATCCGTCATGCTCGACGCAAACGTCAAGGGTGTCATCGCGTGCACCCGCGCGTTTTCACCCGGCATGGTGGAGCGCGGGTGCGGCCACGTGGTGAACATCTCGTCCATCGCGGGCGTCGAGTGGTACGGCGGCGGGTCCGTGTACTGCGCCACCAAAGCCGCCATCAACGCGTTCACCTACGCGTCCAGAAAGGACCTCCACGATACCCCGTGCAAGATCACGTCCGTCTCGCCGGGCTTTGTCAACACCGAGTTCGCCACCGTTCGGTTCAAAGGGGACACGACAAAGGCGGAGAACGTGTACGCGGGAATGAAGTACGGCGGGCCGCTGATCGCGGAGGATATCGCGGATAACATCGTGTACGCGCTGACCAGGCCCGGGCGGGTGCAGGTGTGCGACGTGCTCGTCTACCCGACGTGCCAGGCGTCGGCGAAGGAAATCGCGCGGGAGTAAACGTCCCTCGGCGTTCAGAGCGTTCATTCATTCGTTTAGAGCGTAATTCGATTCATCTATTCGTTTCGTGACGTGTAGAAGCCGTCTATGGGTGCGTCCGCTGCGTCGTCGTCCGCGGGATCGCCGCCGAACTGCGTCGAGTTGCCGTTCCAGTACCGGACGCTGGAATCGTCCTGGCCCGCGTCGTCGTCAGATCTCAAACCTCCGAGGGTGTGAACGTTCGAGACGCCGCCGCCCCGCGATCGTCTCTCCGCCGCCGCCGCCGCCGGGTTCGACCCGCGGGGATCCCCGGGGACGTCCGCGACCGGAACCGCGGGATCCGTTCGCTGAGAGGTCGCCACCAGGTTGAGACCCAGGAAGGCGTACGCGAACGCCCAAATCTTGCGGAAAATTTCAAGCAACCGCTCGAACCATCCGCCGCCGCCTCGACCGACCCTGTCCACGCCCGCGGCCTCCTGCTGCCGCTGCGTGTACCTCCTCGCGCCCCGTACCATCCCGCCACTCGACCCCCCCGACTTCACCAGCGCGAGAAGCGAAGGGCGCGCGCCGAGGCCGAGGTCCTCCGCGACTGTAGCGCCCTGATCTGACTCGTCGAGCACGGACCTAGGCCATGTGTTCCACAGCTCCATGCCCTCGCCCCCGTCCGCGTTCGCGACGAGAAACGCGCGCACGTCGCCGATCGTCGCGCCCGCGGGTAACCTGGCGGTGAGTTGGGAGCCGTCCGGGAGCTGGATCCTCGCCGCCACTCCCAGCTTCACCCGAGCCTCCTCCTCCGCCCGTTTCTTCTCCGCCGCCCGCGAAGTCTCAGCCTCGACGCGCTTCTTCTCAGCCTCAGCCTCGCGCTTGGCGCGGTCCTCGATCGCGGCGGCGCGCTTGAGCGCAGCCTCGGACTTGATCTTGGCGGCCATCTCGGCCCTGGCGGCGGCCATCTCGGCCTCGGCCTTTGCCTTGGCGAAGATCGCGTCGGCGTCGTCGGATGCGGAGGCGTTCTGGGCGTCATCGTCATGATTCCTCGGTCTGGGTTCTTCCTCCTCCGGGGGCGAGGGCGTGACCTCCGCCGGGGCTGCCGGCGGCGCGGGATCCGCCGTGGGAGGTGGTGCGGATGCCTGCGCGCCGGCGAGCTGCGCGAGCGCGGTCATAGTCCGCAGCCTCAGATCGGCCTCGTGCGTCTGCCTAAACACCTCGAGATTCGCCGTGACAAAGGAGAGGTCTTCGTTGCTCGCCTCGCCGATCTTCGCGCCCGTCGTGGTGTCCACCGCGACGGCGACGGGCGCGGGTTCCGCGGGGCACAGTGCGCGGAAGTTCGCGGCGTCGGTCCCGCCCTCCTCGAGCCTCACGGCCACCCACCCGGCGTGGCCCGCCTCGTCGCGCAAATCGCCGCCTTCGTCGTCAGATCCAGATCCGTCGAGCGCTCGTTCCATCGCGGCGCTCGCGCTGTCCGTGCCGAGGATAAAGACGAGGAGGGGCGTGCCCTTGGCCTTGGCGGCCGCGATGGCGCTCGCCACGTCGCCCTCGTGAAACAGTCCCATCTTCGCGCGTTCGTGTGTGAGGCGACTGGTCAATCATCGCGAGCATAAATAGGATACATCAACAACGCTACTTCTCCTTCTCCTTCTCCTTCTCATCCTTCTCATCCTTCTTGTCACCTCCCAGACCCAGCGCCCGCCCCGGCAACGTGTCGCCGAAGAACGTCTCCGTCATCCACGCCAGCGTCGCCGTCGGAATCACGTCCGTGAACGGCAGCGCCTCCTCTACGAAACCCAGCCCGCTCACCACGTTGCTCCTGAACAACTGAGCCAACAGGAAAGCCTCCAGGGGCGCGTACGCGATGTCCGTGCCCTCACCGAGGCCCGGGAGCAGGAACGAGCTGTCGCCGAGGGCGTCGATGACGAGGCACACCACCAGCTTGCCCCAAACCTCGGGGCCCATGGACTCCACCTTGCGCTGCGCCGCGTCCTTCGCAGCCTTGGCCATCTTCTCCCGAGCCTTGGCCTCCTCCCGTTGCCTGATCCGCCGAACCTCGCGCAGCACCAGGACGTACGCGATGAACGAGAGCGCGGGGAACCAGCCCGGGAGGCTGGAGTCCACCTCCGACGCCGCCTTGCTGAACGGGTTGTCGAACAGGTCGGCGACGTCGGCGATCGGGAGCGGGGACGCGGCGACCCGGGCTCCTCTCCGGCGCGATCGCACATCGATTCGGGGTCTCGTGCACAGCTGGCGGGGGCGCGACGTCGACGGGCGGTGTGGGGTGGGCGCGCCGACGGCGGCGCGGGAGCGTCCGAGTAGGGAGTGGCCCGCGGGCGCGATCGAGACGCGCGTTAGGGTCGCGACCGGCGCCATGGCGACGGGAACGTGCGCGCGTTGATGTGGTTGCCAAAAGAATCGAGGTGATAAGTTCCCGCGAAGACGTCTGGCAAATCTGTGATCTCGGCCCACAGTGAAGGGGCGCGGCGAGTGGCGTGACTCGACCGCCGGCCTTTGGAAACAGGCGGGGTTCGACGGCGCGGACGCGAGACGCACGGCGAGTGGCGTGACTCGACCGCGCGCGTGGACGCATCGAAACGGAATCCGAGGGTCGAACCCACCACGGTCGAGGGTGGAATCGCGGCGTAATCCATAAACGGGAGGCGATTGAAGCATGTCTCCCGTGCCCCCCGCGCTGTTCAAGGCGAAGGGTACCACCCTGCGCGCGGACGAGTACCTTCGCGGCGTGAACCCCGTGGGCACCGTGCACAGGGGCCCGCTCAGCGCGTTCGGGCGGCAGGAGTGTAGCGCGCTTCGCACCGAACCGTCCGTCGCGTTCTCGAGGACCGACCGACTGGAGGCCATCCGGCCCTTCTCGCTGGAGTACTTCCTCCCGGGCGAGGGCAACAAGGCCTACGCGGCGTCGCACGCGCGCGAGTACCTCGCGAGGCACGAGGCCGAGGGCCTCGACCGCTTCCGCCGCCCCGCGGTCAGCGAACCAGGGGAGCCGCGGTGGAAAACCTTCGGCGCGTCGGGGCGGCACCAGGACTTCGCCAAGACCCCCGCGCGCGGCGGCCACCTCCCGCTCAAACCCGACTGGCCCAACAAACAGGAGTCGCGGTGGGGCGCGAGCGAGCGCCTGCACCGGCCCCTCGACGGCGGCCACGACGTCGTGCAGTACAGCAGCTTCGCGAAACAGAAGCTCAGCACGACGTCTTCACGAGAACGGCACCCTTACGTGAACATAGGCGCGAGGACCACGCGGGCCGAACGCGGCCGCCAGACCCTCGGCCGCGCACGGGACGAGCGCTCCCAATCGCTCGGCGCGTCCAGCCCCGGGCCGCAGGCTCCACGAGACGTGGACGGGTTCAAGCTCGGCGCCGTCGGGCGGCAGATCGAGGCGAGGCGGGCGACGGAGCCGAGGGCGACGGTCGGGACGCACTCCCGAATCACCGCGCCAACGTGGCAACCCGCGGGGGTCAAGGGCGGGGACTGGACGTCGCCGGTGCGGCCGGACCCGAGCATCCCGGGCCCGGGGGCGTACCACGAGACTTTCGATTTCAGGCGACAGGCGACGGGCCGGGGGAGCCCGACTGATAAGCGTTCGACGTTTAATCCGAAGGCCGCGTCGACGTACTGGGGGTCTACGTCTCCCGGGCGCGGGTCGCCGATCGTGGGGTCGAGCGGGAAAGGGTCGCCCGGCGCGGGCCGGACGTACCCGGTGAGCGGGCGGGAGGTGCGGGCGAGGACGATGAGCGGGCGGTGGACCCCGCGGGACGAGGCGCGGGGGCCGAAGAAGCTGTTGGGTCGGGCATCGCCGACTCCGTGACTGTTCGCTCGTAGGTAGTGTATTTCGAAATACAAAGATGTAACCACTAACTCGAATTTGCCTGACTGGAATTCACATCGTGCGACTGTCTCTCGAGCGCACGAGGGTTTCAATCCGTTCAAAGCGATGTCGAACGCAAAATCCAACCACGAAATCGGCCACATTCGGCAGCACGGACTCCGCGTACAAAGCCTTTCGTGACCGACAGCGGTCACGCTCCGCCACCACGTTCGGAGACTTACATAACATGCCTCCCCGTATGATGGCACCTCGCATCGGTACCGGCGAGGTCGACCCCGAGGACGAGAACGACGAGGACGAGAAGCAGGGCCTCTTCATCCCGCTGTTGACATTCTTTGGATTCGTCTTCGTCTTCATCCCAATCACGGTGATGATAATGGGCATCGTCTTCGGGTTCATCCTCGCCGAGGTCGAGGGCTGGAGTGTCAAGGACGGCTTCTACTACATCATCTCCATGCTCTGCGGCCTTCCCACGCCCCTCACTGAGGTGGACCCCGACACGGACGAGGGCAAAATCGTTGACATCGTTGTCGCTCTGTGGGCGCTCGCGCTCGCGGGTACGATCATCGGCGTCGTCGGCGGTCTGTCCGTCATCAACCGCCTCGTCGACGCGGCGGAGTCGTTCGGCCAGAGGTTCAAGAGGGCCGCGAGGAAGGCGGTGACCGGATCGGACGAGGAGGCTCCCGCGTCCGCCGACCAGACGGAGGAGGAGAAGAAGGTCAGCACCACGCTGAACATCCTCACGTTCATGGTCTTCATCTTCGTCGTCATTCCCATCGTCATCATCGTCGTCGCCCTGATCTTCGGGTTCATCCTCGCCGAGGTCGAGGGCTGGAGCTTCAAGGACGGCTTCTACTACATCATATCCATGCTCTGCGGCCTGCCGAACCCGCTCACCGACGTCACCCCGGAGAATGACGAGGGAAAGATTGTGGACATCGTCATCGCGCTCTGGGCCCTGTCCCTCGCCGGTACCATCATCGGTATCGTCGGAGGCATGTCCGTGATCAACTCGCTCGTCGATAGCGCCGAGGCCCTCGGCGAGAGGTTCGGTAAGAAGAAATCGGAATAAAAACCACGGCCGAGCGGGTCGTGTACATAGACGGAGAAGGAGCGAAGGTTGTTTCTGTTTGTTGCTGAAGATTTTGATTATCAATCCATTCTCACACCAGCCGCGTCGACATCGCGCTCACTTAGCACCACCCTTGGACCCACGCCCGCCGCGGGGTCGCCGCTTACCGCCGCCCATCGCCTTCTCTAGCTCGGCGTCGAGGACGTCGTCCAGCTCATCCCTCTGTTTGGGCGGCGGCGAAGACTTACCGCCCGCGCCGGACCCAGGCTTCGTTTCGTCAGAGGTCATCTTGGGCGCCGGGATCGGGGACTTGGGCACCGGGGGCGTCGTCTTGGGGTGCGGAAGCTGCTTGGCGGACTCGGAGTCCGGTGCGGACACCGGCCTGGGCGCGGGGACGGCGTTGCCGCCGCCCGCCGACGCGGGGGAGGCGGCGGGCTTGGGATGCGGGAGGTCTCTCTCCTTCTCCTTCGCGTCGCCGCCGCCCTTCTTCCCGCCCTTCTTCCCACCCTTCGTCGCCTTCGCGAGCTCCTCGTCGAGGGCATCGTCGAGGGAGTCGCGCGCGCGGGGCTTGTCCCGTTCGCCCTTGCCCCCGTTCTTGGGATCGGATCGCGGCTTGGGCGCGGGAGCCTTGGGATGCGGTAGTTCCTTGTGGTCGTCATCCTTGCGGACGACCACCGCGCGCTTGGGATGCGGAAGATCCTTCTCCGCTGACTTTGGATGCGGGAGCTCCGCCTTGGGCGTCGGTACGTCGGACTTGCCGTGGGGCTTTGGCTTGCCTTCGAGCCGCGAGAACACCCCGCCGCGGGCGGGGGGCGACTTGCCGAGCGCGCTCGAGCCGGACCCCGCGGCGGGCCCCCGTTCAAACGGCGAGAGCTTCTGATTCGAACTCGGGGTACCCTTCGCGGTTTTACCCCCCGGGCCGACCTGCGCGGGCGACGGCGTGGACTCGCGTGTCTTACCCTCGGAGAAAGGCCGGTGGATGACAACCTTGGGAACGACGCGGGGCTTGACGTGGGAGTCGTGAACGCCTCCGTCGTTTCGTTTATCCCCGAGCCTCGCGTTCACGCCGCCCCGTCCGTCGCCCCGGCCGCTGGGCGCGCGGTACACCTCCGGGCCGGGTTGTTGCGGGCGGGTGTCCTTCTTGCGGTCCCACCGATCGGCGTCCGTGCCGCTCGCCGGCGACGGTTTGGATCCCTTCGACGATTTGGATCCGCCGATGGAATCGCGGCGCGTGACGGTGGTTTCCTTATCCCCGCGGCCGCCGCCCGGCGCGCGGCCGGCAAGTTTGGCCGCCACCTGCTCGCGCACGATCACGATACCCTTCGCGGAGTCCACCGCCTTCTTAGTGGCGTCGCCCTTGGAGAGGATATCGAGCGACGACGCGAGCAGTTTCACCGCGGCGACGTGCATCTGCTCGGCGATGGTCTCCGCGACGGAGCTCGGCGGGGCACCGTCGGCTCCCCCCGGAGCCTTGACGCCGTAGGTGAGCAGGTGGTACAGCGGGTTGACCACGCCGCGGACGAGCGCCTCGACCTCCTCGAAGGTTCGCTCACTGCCAGTCTCCTTCGCGGGCGCCGCGACGAGCTCGAACGCTTTCCGGGCGTTTGGCGCCAATCGACCCTCAGCGAAGGGCGGCTCGGAGAGTTCGTTGAGGAGCTCGCGTATGGTGGACGGGGAGATACCCTCGCCTTTCACCGCGTGTTCGAAGAACTCCACCAAGGGCTTGGTGGAGAGCCTCCACGCGGCGCGCTCCTCCCGCGCCTTGGCCTCGGCTCTTTGCTCGTCGCGGGTGGGGTAGTGAACCTCGGGCGGCGGCGGAGCCTGCTTTCGGACGGGGGGCGATCGATCGCGCGGTCCACGGGCGTCACGGGCGGGCGGTCCGTCATCCACGCGGCCGTACAGTCTCTCCTTGCGCTCGGTGTAATCGGATCGCATCCCGCCGCCGCCGCCGCGCCGGTCGGAGTCCCTGTAACCCCCGCCGCCGCCGCCGCCGCGATGATCGTCCCGATAGCCGCCGCCCGGCGCTCCCCACGAGTCCCGGAACCCGCCCCCGCCCCGGTCGCCGCCTCGTGGCCCGTAGTCCTGGCCCGGCCCCCGGTCGTACGACGAGCGCCGGTCGCCGCCGCCTCCCAACCGATCCCGCAGGTCCACGTCGCGGCCGGGCGGCGGTCCCCTATTGTTCATAGGCGCGTCGCGCTGGCTCGAGTGCCCCCACGCGTTGCCCCGAGGTGGTGACGCGTCGCGTGGCTTGAACGCCGCGGCTTTCTTCTTCGGGGACGGTGGGTTAGGGTTCGGGCCGGCCTCGGCGTCCTTTTGCCACTCGCCTTCGAGCGGCGGGAGGTCGTCCTCGTCGTCCTCCGCCCAGTCTCCGCCCAGCGGGGGCAGATCCTCGAGGTCGGATTCGTCGTCGGCGGCCCAGTCTTGCGGGTTCTTGGCGTCGTCGGCGTCGGCGTCGGCGGCGGCGTCGGGAGCGTCGGGAGGCTTGGCGGCGGCGTCGGCGGCGGCGCGGTCGAGGTCCGACGCGCGCCCCTCGAGCCACTGCAGCATCTTCTCGGCCGCCGATCTGGAGCCCCGGAGCCGCTCGCCGAGGTGTTCCCGCGCGGGATCGAAGACGGACGCGACGACGGTGGCCACGTCCGCGCCTTCATCCCCCGCGGAGGGATCCGAACGCGCGGCCTTCGCCACGACGCCGATCTCGGCGCGCTCCTTCTCCACCGCGGAGGTGAGCGCGCCGTCGAGCTCGTCGATCTTCTTCTCAAACTCGGCCCGCGCTTTGCCGTACTCGGAGTCGGGCGGAGCGTCGCCCGCCTTCGCGTCGGCCGCCGCGAGCACCGCGCGCTGCTCCGCGATTAGGGGAACCGCGAAGTCCTCAGCAGCCTTCACCAGCGCCTCGAGGGTAGCCTCCGCGGCGGCTATAGCGTCCTCCATCGGGAGAGGGAAGGGATTCCGGCGCGTCTCCTGGCTCAATTAATTCCCAAGTGACGTCGCTGCGGATCCTCGCCTCTCTCTACCTCGACCGCTGTGCACGGACGGCCCTAGGAGACCTCGCGGGGGACTCCAGGTCGATCGTTCGATCTCGCCAGCCTAGCACGCCTTGGGTTCGTGCGCGTCACGGTCTGCTATCGGGGACTCAAACCTTCGCCGCTGAGGACACCTTGGAAACTTCTGGGCGGCGTCGAAGCGTCAGGAGGTAATTACCCTAATTATGTTTATGCGCCACTGTCAATCAGTCACGTAGTTCTATCATATCTGCGGGCCCTCGGCTAACTGATCTACGTACGAAAATATTTCTTCATAAAAGAACACCGAACGAGATAGAAAATCTCTCGATAGCCAATAAACTGTCGCGGTGCGCCCCCACAGTATCGCGCGCGTCCCAGGTACTTCACCGCCGAACCAGGAACGCGAAGAGCCATGGCGTCCTCCATGACGTTCTCGTGCATCGCGTCCGCCGTCCGCGCTCCGACCGCGTCCGTCCATTCACGCACCGCATCGCGCGATGTACTCTCGGGAGGAACGAACTTTCGCGGATCTTTCGCTCGAGCTGACATCGCCCCTCGGAGACACCGCCGCCGGAGGCTCCAGAGGCTCGCGGCCCCAGTCCGCGCCGCCGACGACGGCAACTTCCTCGACAAGCTCAACCCGTTCAAAGCCATGGAGAAGGCGCAGGAGAAGAACGCGTTGGCCAAGCGGGAGCAGGAAGCCAACCAGGTCATCAACGACGATATGCGAAAGCAGCTCTTCGGCGACGGCCTGGGCGGACGCGTGCTCGCGGGGATGGTGAACAACGTCGCCGGGGCGCTCAAGGAGCAGATGGGCGCGGCGGCCGCGGCGTCGCAGGAGACGTACTACGCCGCCGAGCGCGCGGTACGCTCCGACCCGAAGATGCGAGCCGCGCTGGGCGACGGCATTCAGTGCACGCCGCCCATGTCGCAGATGAGCAGCAGCCAGAACGTGAACGGCGTGCAGACGCAGTCCACGACGATCGTGTTCATCGCGCAGGGGAGCAACGGGGCGCAGGCGCAGGTGCAGGCCACGGGGACGGGCGGCGGGGAGCAGGAGCTGCGGATGGACATCAAGGGGGTGCTGGCGAACGGCGCGGTCATCGACGTTGACGGCCTCGGCGGCGGCGGCGGGGGCGGAGCCGACGGCGTGTTCGACGTGGAGGCCACGACGATCGATGTGGACGACGACGGTGTCATAGACGTTTGAGCGCGTAGCGGTAGTGTAAATTCATGCGATGAGTAGCACCAGTGCTGAAACCCTCAGTCGAGTCGAAGCTCACGTGCGGGAAAAGTCACGCATACCAAAATTCCCAATTTCTGGCTTGGCAGCTTTGCAAAAGTAATCGCCGCGTCCTCGGATCTTCAGTCCAACTCAGCGCGAGCACACGCGCCGAGACAGTCACTCAAACCCCCCAGATCGTATAAGATGCCCCGCGGCAAGAAGAAGGCTGACCCCGAGCCCGAGCCCGACGAGAACGAGCTCATGGAGGACGCGGTACGTGTGCCCCCCGGACCGGACCGGAATCCCCTCGACAATTCCCAGAATTTCGCGTCACGGCACCCGCCGCCGCGGTAGATCGCACGCCCGATGCCGCCCGGCCTGCGCGAGACGCCGCGAGTCGACGTCGCCGATTCATGATCATCGGGTGGATCGACGCCGGTGACGCGTCGCGGTCCAACCGCGCGCCGGGCTTCGCGACCCGATCCCGTCGCGTGGCCTCGCCGGAGCTCGAGCCCCGATTATCACAATTACAATTACGTGGCACTTTTCTGACGATGATTCCCGCCCTTCCCCAACGCAGCCCCTCGAGGACGACGACGAGGAATCGGCGGTGAGTGTTAGTTGACTTCATTAATTCCGCGGTTTCCCGAGGGTTTTTTCCTTCAACGCATCGAAAGAGGCTGCGACTAGCGCCCACCCAAAACAAAAGCAACTTGATGTGTATCGAAAGAGCTCTCAAGAGGCCACAGCGCCCACCCGAATCCACACCAAAAGAGGCCTCCGAAGCCCACTCGCACAAAAAAAAGGCAAAAATGAGAAAAGGCGAATGAAAGGCGTCGGCCGTCGCAAAGGCAAACACGACCATAGTGAAAAGCCAAAAGACGCCAAGAGCCAAGAAGCCAACTTTGATTATTGAAAAGCCAAGCGAGCGAACGTGATGAAAGAAAAAGAGCCAAACCGCAATCCCCAAACTCTCCTCCCTATTTCCCGCAGGAGCTCGAAGAGATGAAGGCCAGGCTCGCCGCCATGGAGGAGGAGGCCCAGAAGCTCAAGGACGAGGCTAACGCCATCGGCGACGACATGAACACCGGCGACGGAGCCGGCGCCGGCGCCACCGACGCCGACAAGGCTGAGGCTGACTCCCGCTCCGTCCACTGCGGCGGCGTCGACTACGCCACCACCCCCGAGGAGCTCGCCAACCACTTCCAGGCGTGCGGCACCGTCAACCGTGTCACCATCCTCACCGACAAGTACGACAACCCGAAAGGATTCGCGTACGTCGAGTTTCTCGAGGCGGATGCGGTTCAAAACGCGGTCAAGCTGACGGACACCGAGATCCACGGGCGCAAGCTACGGGTCTCCGCCAAGCGCACTAACGTCCCGGGCATGCGCCAGGGCGGTAGGGGCGGCCGCGGCGGCCGCGGCGGCTTCAACCCTTACATGAACCCGATGATGATGATGATGAATCCGATGATGATGGGATTCGGGGGAAGGGGCCGAGGCCGCGGAAGGGGCCGCGGCGGCGGCCGCGGCGGCCGCGGCGGCCGGGGCGCCCCCTACTGAGAGGATGATGGAAGTGAAGACTGAACAGAAAAGGCTATCAGCGCCACCCAAAAACAAAAAAATACATACTTGTTTTGCCAGACGCTCCGCTCCGCCACTCCTCGGTGTTCAAAGAGTGTAAATTGACGAGTGCGTAGACGGTAGTTGTGAAATAATACTCCTTATTACGTGTCATTATCCTCTTCCTCTCACTGCTGCGCACCCCCGAACCCTTGCTGCCACTGTTGTTGCTGCTGCTGGGTCGGACCCTGCGGCGGGTAGTGCCCATACGCCTGCTGCTGCGGGGGGTAATGCCCGTACGCCTGCTGCTGCGGAGGGTAGTGCCCGTAGGGTTGCTGGTAGTGCCCGTAGGGTTGCTGATACGCCATCGGCTGCTGGTACCCCATCGGCGCGACTGGTACCCCGGGCCGCACGCCCCCGAGCTTGGCGTACTTCATGTAGATGGGCTTCTGCGTCGCGTGGTTCGGCGCGATGAGCGTGTACTTGTCGTTGATGAAGTGAATCGCTCGCTCCGTCGCGGCGACGTCGGCGTAAGTCACAAACCCGGAGCCCTTGTGCCGCCCGTCGTCGGGCCTTCGAAGGATCTTCACCTCCTTGATCTCACCCACGCACTCGAAGATCCGCCGAACGTCGTCCTCCTGGTACTCCTGCGGGATGGACCCGATGTAAATCTTGGGCGACGGTTCGCCGAATTCGGGCCCGGGTTTGGGCGCGGGGGGCCAGACGCCGGGGGGCGGGGACGCCGCCGCGGCTCTCTTCCGCGGCCTTAAGTTCACGTCGCACGATATCCTTCGTAAGGTCACCGGGCACGGGTTCCCCGCGGGTCGGAGCGTCCCACCGTGTAGATCCAGCGCCATCGTCGCGGCGTCGGCGGTTGGAAACGCGAGCACCGCGCACCGACGTTCTTTATCCAGGAAAAGACAAGCCGCGCCCTCCTCCGCTAACCAGCCGCCCACCTCCTCCTCCGACGCCACCGTCGCCGGCAGACCGATCGCGAGGAGCTGCTTCGTGGACGTGGCCGCCGCCGTCGACTGAGCCCCGGTGTCCGGCCCGTCCTCGCCGTCGTCGCGCTTACGCTTCGCGCCGACGGCCGCCCCGTCGCCGGCGGCCGTTGGCTCAGTCGCGCACCACGTGATTCGAACCGGGAACTCCTGCGCCTCCTCGAACCTGTACACCCCGGAGAGCGCCGCCATCGCCGTCTCCGCGCCCCGCCGCTCCGCCATCTTCACGTGTACCGTCGATGCTCCGTCGCCCCCGACTCTCGTCGCGGACATCGCGACGCCGTACGTCCCGAACACCTGCCGCACGATGGACTCGTGAATGGCGGATGACACGCCGTCGACGTGCAACGTCGTGGACGTCAAGTCGGCGTCGTCCAAGTCGTCCTGCCACAGCGTCCGCCTCGCGATCTCCGCGTCGCACTGCTTCGACGCCAGCGCGGTCACCGCGTCCCGGGCGCCTCGCTCGGACTCGAACTCGAGCAGCGCCATGCCGCCTCGGATATCCTCGACGGCGACGCACCCTTCGCACATCGACTTTAAGGATTCGATCGGCGTCGGGGCCGGCGCGACGAGCACGTACTTCTCGCCTCCATCCTCGTCTTCGTCGGCGTTCTCCTCCTGCTGCGCGGACGCCGCGGCTGCCGGGACGGGCGGGGGAGGGGGAACCTCGCGGACCGGGGGAGGCGGAACCTCCCGCGGGGCGGGGGCGGCCTCGGGGTCGGCTGCGGGAGCCGGCTCGGGGTCGGCCGCTGGGGCTGGCTCGGGGTCGGGTGCGGGAGTCGGCTCGGGGTCGGGTTCGTCGGCGCTGTTGGTCTTCGCGACGTGCTGATACATCGGGAGGAAGGGAGGGATGGGTCAGCGGCGGGTCCTTCGCCGGGATCCGGAGGGTTAGGGATTATATCATCCGCGGGTAAAATCTTGATCTCACCTCCTCGAGCCGCTCGAGCAGCACGGGTTTGGTGCCGTCGGTGGCCAGGCCGGCCTCCTCCAGCAGCGCCTTGATCTCCGCCACCTTCAGCGCCCTGCGTGCGGCGGCAGTCTCCGGAATCTGACCCATCGTCGTCTAGGTGCTGATCAGAATGAGTGAAGAATCTCGAGAGCCGACGCTTTTTGGCAGCAAAGTCTAGTCGGATTCCTCGGAAATCACAACGAACGAGGGCACGGGGCACGTCCGATGCCCGTCACGAACGAGGGCGAGGGGACGCGATGGTTCCAGTGCGGTCAGCTGTATCGCGACATGTTCAACGAGCTCGGCGATGACCCGAGTTACCTCCGGCGGTGCCCGTGGGACACCCCAGGCGACCACAAGCATCGCACCGTCTTCAGCATCGGGGAGGTTGACGTCGCGCCGGGCGGGTACGGCTTCGGCATCGCCACCGACGCGCGAGGACGGATGTACGTCTGGGGAGATAACCAGGACTACTTCGACCACCCGAACATCGACGAGGAGGACAAGGGCGGGCTACGGGAGATCGCCAGGAACATCGTACCCGGAGTCGCGCACGGAGGATGGGCGCACATCGTCACCACCAGAGCATGGCCACCAGACAAGAAGGAGAAGAAGGACGCGGAGGATCCAACGGACGAGGAGATCGTGCGAGAGGACGACAGACAGAACCGACGGGGCGTGCGGTGCTTCGGGTGGAACAAGTACGGCCACGCGCAGGGCTGGGACGCGCCCCTCGAAGTCGTCGCAGTCGCCGCGGGGGAGAGGCACTCGTTAGCGCTCAGCGCCGGAGGCACAGTGTTCGCGTGGGGCGATAACCTCACCGGGCAGCTCGGCCTGGGCGGCGAGTATAAAACAGACGGTAAGACGTCGACGGACCAGTGGGACAGCACCATGAAGGGCGCGCGAAGGGACCCGCTGCCGATGGACGTGCCGACGGTATCCGCGGGGCACGAGGTTAAGATCGTCGGGCTCGCCGCGGGCGCCAGGCACAGCGCGTTAGTCTCGTCCGCCGGCGATGTGTTCACCGTGGGATGGGGCCTGTACGGACAGCTGGGACATGAAGACTGCGAGGACATATTCGCGCCACGGCGCGTGGAGCACCTGGCGGGGCAATTCGCGGTGTCCGTCGCCGCGGGGTCGGCTCACACCGCCGCGGTGACCAAGGACGGAGCGCTGTACACGTGGGGAAGTAATCGCAAGGGTGAGCTGGGCACCGCCACCGGGGACGTGACGCGCAAGCACGACGACATAGGGTGCGAGCCAGGGGACACGGCGGCGATTCCACAGCTGGTGGACCTGGACCGGTCGGGCGGTGACGAGGCGGGGAGTTTGGCGGTGGCGGTTTCGTGCGGAAGCGCTCACACCATCGCGTTGGCGAGGTTGGAGACGGGCGAGGCGGGTTTGTTCGGTTTCGGGTGGAACAACGTGGGTCAGCTGGGTGTCGGTGACTACGAGGACCGGGGGATACCCGCGAGGATACGACTGCCGGAGAACGAGAAGGGGAAGACGACGAAGCTGCGGTGCGGGTGGTGGCACACAGTCGTGGGCGTCGAGGAGTATTGAGTTTCGTGAGCCGCGGCTGGCGTACCAGGTCAGCGGCTGGTTCGATAGAGCTAATTGTACCCTCATTAGTCGTTAGAAGCTATCCGTGAGGTCCACGCAGTTGCCGCACATCGTCTTCTTCTTCCCCGAGCACAGCCAGCAGGTGTCGCCCTTTGTAAACTTCCCGCCGAAGAGGTCCTCCTGGTTGACTCCGGTTCCCCCGCACTGCCCGCACGGCTTCCACCCCGTGCCCCTGCAGACGGGGCACCCCGCCGCCGGGTCGTCGTTACCAGCCCCGGCGCCGCCCTCGGCGCCGTCCACCGGGGCTCCGCCGGCCCGGGGATCCAAGCCGATGTTCGCGGCCGATATCGGGTCAGCCTGCCCCCGCGGGTCCATGAGACTCGCCCACCGGTCCACCTTGGGCTCCGACTCAACCTCGGGCGTCTCCTCCTTCTTCGACTCGCTCTCCTCCTCGGCGCTCGCGATGACTTTAACGGCGGTGGACTCCTCCATGGACTCCTCGCGTCCCGCCATGAGATCATCGCGGTACCGCATCGACGCCTCCCTCGCGTCCAACCTGGATAAAGCCATGATCGGTATATCCACTCTGTAGGTGACCTGTTGGGATACCTCCCGTCGAGTCGCCGTGGCGGAGGTGGCGTTGGGGATGGCGAGGTTACGTGCACGGCTCGATCGAGCGCGGCCCGCGCTCGGCGCGGCTAACCCCGCCGGGGTCACCGCCCGCGTCGCCATGGTGCCATCAATGGCCATTCCTGAAAACCGGCCGGCGAGTTTGTCAGTTTCTGTGATTTTGTCTTTCCATCTTGACGCACGTGCTACTCAGTCTCGCTACCTACCCCGCTTCTTCACCTACTCCGCGTCCACGTCCCCCGAGCTCTTCTTAAGCCCCTTGATGCTCAGCGTGATCCCCTTGTGCGCCACCCCGATCATGTCCCCGACGGTCGTCGCCATCAGCAGCGCCGGTCGAATCTCGTAAGCGACGCCGAGCGCGGGTATCGGGTTGATGAGACCCGCGACCCAGCACGCTAACCGTGCTGGTTCATCCACCCCCGGCATTTGGCCCAAGTGCTTCTCGATGAGCTCCAGCTGGTTGGGCTGCCGTTCCCGCCCGGTGACACGAACCAGGTCGCGCCACGTGTCCACCAGCGACGGGAGTTCTGCGCACAAGCGTTCAGATTCGGCGTCGTATTCGGAGGGATCCCGCGGGGAGGGCGCCTCCGGGTGTATGACGGCCGGGTCCGCGCCCTCCACCGTCTGTTCCCCCGCGCCGGAGTCCGGGTCGATCCACACCACCCGTCCGCTGGGCGCGTCGTCGTTCGTCGCATCCTCGAAGGGTTGCCCCGATACTTTGAACCTTCGCCCGGCGGTGAGTTCCACCAACGAGGATCCGTCGGGCTTGAGGAGGACTCGCGTGACGGTCACCTCGACGCCGTTGGGGAGGATCTGGCCGTTGATGGGTGCCTGTCCGAGCATACCGAAGCGATCGCCGAGGTTCACGTCCTCTCCGACGTACGTACCGCCGTTCAGAGGTCGCGTGGGATCCGACGAGGCTTCAAACTGGAGCGGCAAGACCTGGCCCGGCACGGAGGCGTCCAAGACCAGGAGCCGCAGGACCTCCATCTTCGCCTCTTTCTCGCGGATGGACTCGAGACGCTGCTGGAGGACGCGGAGGTCGTCGATGGAGATGCCGTCGCCCTCTTCCTCGGCGCCCTCCTTACCCGCGTCGGCTTCCGGATCGTCCGACGTGGCACGAGCGATACATCGACGCCTCGCGAGAACACGCGCGGGGCGTATCGACCTGTGAAGCGACGTCGGGGGCGCGATCGCGCGCATCGACGTCATCGGCATGACGATGATCATGCTGCTCGGCGGACGCCTGTTGCGACGTCGCGCGCTGGTCAGTGCCGTCTCACATTTTGGCGCGTAAACTCTCGTCAAAATGAAATGGTTGTTACGAAGGTATTAATCACGAGCGCGGCACTCACGCGCCGTTGTTGCTCCTCGGTCTCAGCGGCTCGGATGGTCTATTCGACCTGTCCCACCCTTGTCCCGACGCCCTCACACCCCCGCCCTTGTCCCCGGCCCTCCCTCCTTCCCGCTGGTGCGGTTGCGCGCCCCCCGCACCGGACCGATCCTGCGTCTTTGAGTGGCCGTGCGTCAGACCCGGGTTCACCGGGGACCGAAGGCGCTCGGGCGCGGTGGCCTGGATGATGGTCCTCAAGCGCATGATCTCCTTCTGGTACGCGAGGGTACTCTGCGCCATGTACGCGTTGATCTCCTTGATCTGCTCCTCGGCCATGGCGGCGCGGGTCTGAAGCGCGCGGTTCTCCTTCTCGAGCTCGGCTTGGACCCTGTCGGTGAACTCCTTGATTGCCGATTTTTGAGCCTTGAAAGCCTCGCGCTGGGAGTGGTTCTTGTGCTCCTTGAGCTCCTGCGTGCGCTCCTGGAGCGTAACCTTGAGCACGGAGATCTCCTGCGTGAGCTTGGCGCGGGTGTTGTCCTGGTTGGACAGCGCGTGGAGCTGGATCCGAAGTTTGGACACCTCGGCGCGCATGTCCTCCTCGGTGGTGTTGGGGCGTCGGTGCTTGAGCTCGTCGATTGTCTTTTGCAGATGGGCGTTTTCTTTGCGTAGGCGCGCATTCTCGCCAGCGCTGGCCATCGCGCCGCCGAACGAATCGTCCGGCGCGTTCTTCTTGACGACAATCTCGCCCTTGCCAACCTGCCCAAAGCCCCCGTCGCGGTCCTGCTTTATGTTATCGTTGTAGTAGGCGATCTCTCCATCCTCGCCGGTGCCCGGCCGGGAGCCACCCTTCGCCGCGGCTTCCTTCGCCGCGCGCATGTTTTGCGGCGCCAACGGCCCGCGACCGTCCAGCGCAGCCATGCGGAGCTCCTTCTGCAGCGCGGCGTTCTCATCGCGCAGGTCCGCGAGCTTCGACGCGAGTCCCCGCGCGTCCATGTCCCGCGCCTCCGCGGGAGTCGGCGGCGTTCCCACGAGTTCATCTTCGTGCGGCATCGATGAACCTCCGCCTTGAATCTCCGGCGCGACGTCCTCGAAACGGTGACGGAGCGTGCGGTAGCCCGCGTGTAACGCCCGCACGTCGCGCTGCGCACGGGTGAGCCTGTGCTGCAGCTCCTCGGTGGTGCGGCGGTAGTCGGTGACCTGGTCCTGCGAGGCGCGGTGCAAGTCGAGCGCCAGCGTCTGCGCCGCCTCGTACAGCTGCGAGGGCCTGAGCACGTGATCGGCGTTTGGGTCCGTGGCGAGCACCTGCGCGCCGCGCTCCAGGTCGCCCACCTGCAGCATGTACTCCTTGAGCCGCTCGGAAAACTCCGCGCGCACCGACTCCAGCTTCTCGCGAAGTTGCGTCATCTCGCCGACGGCGCGATCCGCCTCTCTGCGAGCCATGCGCTCCGCCGACCGCGCCTCCTCCATGGCCCGCGTGACGCCCTGGATGGACCCGTTCGCCTCGTTCGCGGAGTTGGTCAGGCGCTCAGTCTCGAACTTGAGGCGCTCCTGCGCGAGGTCGCGGAGCCTGTGCGCCTCCGCGACAGCCTGCTCCTTGTCCTCCTGAGCCGCCGCGGTGGCCTCGGAGGATCGTCGCTTCGCCTCTGACACCGCCTCGTCGCGCTCGCGCAGAGCCTTGGCGATGGCCTCGTCCTTGTCCTTCTCAGCCTTGGCGACGCGGGTGTCCCTGTCGTTCTCGAGGTACAAGGTGCGCTCCTCCTTCTCGGAGTTTGCGAGGGCGACGGCGTCGTCCTTCTCCTTGCGAGCCTCGTAGACGGCTTTTTCCTTCTCCATTCGCATCTCGTCGAGGGCTCGATCGCGGGCGGAGCGAGCCTTGGCAACCTCCTCGTCGCGCTCCTCCTGCGCCATGGAGACAGACTTGTCCTTGGAGGCCCTCGCGGCGGCGACAGCCTCGTCGCGCTCAGCCTCCGCGGCTGCGACGAGCCTGTTCTTGGTCTCCTCGGCAACCTTCACGGCTTCCTCCGCCATGCGCTCGGCGGCTTCAACCTTCTTCTGCATGTTGGACTGGTACATCTCCTGGTTGGCGCGGAATTCGTCGCGCTCGCCCTCGGCATCCTCCGCGCGCCTGCGCTCAACGTTGACCTTGCGACGCATGTCCTCGAGCTCCGCGGAGAGGTCCTCGTTGCCAGCCTTTAAAGAGCTCACCTCGCCGTTGACCTCGGCGTGTTCGGTGCGAATCTCGCGGAGCTCCTTCTCCAGTTCCGCCCGCGTCTGGTCCAGCTCCTCCTTGACGCGCTGATTCTCCACGTTGAGCGAGCCCGCCTTGTTCTGGAGCTCGCCGTAGCTCTGCTCCGCGCCCTTGACGCGAACTTCGCTGGCGATGGCGCGGGCTTCGAGCTCGTGCACGCGCTCCACCAGCTCGTGTCGGGTCTTCTCCGCCTGCAGCGCCGCCTCGTTGGACTCGAGCTGCGCCTCGACGAGGGCGCGGGCAATCTCGAGGCGATCCTCTTCCGACGCGATGAGCGCCTTCTGGAGCTCCTCCTTCTCCGCGAGGTTCGCCTTGTCCATGCCGTTGAGTCGCTGGAGGCGCTCGATCAAGGCTTCCTTCTCCGCGAGGAGCTCAGCCTTGTCCCCGCGCTCCCCCAGCAGCTGACCTTCCAGCTCGTGCAGCTTGGCCATCTGCAGCCCGATGTTGTTCGGGTCGACGCCGTCCGCGCCCGTGCTCTGGATCTGGTCCCTGTACGTCTCCCTCGCGTCGTTGATCTGCAACATACGCGACCTCAAACGCTGTTGTAAGCCTCGAGCGGCGTCGTCCTGAACCACGGGGAAGCACGGAGCTCGCCTGGCGTGGCCGACCAAATCCATCACCGCGCTGCTCCGCTCCCACTCCCCGAGCTTCAACGTGCCGAGTATCGTCGTGGAGCAGTTACCGCCCAAGGGTTCGGAGAGGATCTTCGTGAGGACGGAGTCACCGTGGCCCGCGAATTCCCTGCGCTGCGTCGCGAGCGCCCTGACCACGCCGGCGAGCGCCGTGATCGCCTTGTTGAGCCTGGCGCCTTCCCGCAGGCGCAACACCGCGGGGTCCATCGCGAGGGGTTCCGCCCCTGGGTTATCCGCGATGACGATGGTGGACACGATGTGCTGCGCCGGCGCGATCTCGCCAGTCGCGGAGGGCAGCCCGGGGATGTACTGGCTCACCTTCAGGGTGAGCACCGACGCGGCTCTGTCGTGTTTGGAGTGGCCGTACTCGGACAAGCCGGTGACCCTGTGGCCGAGCGCGCCCGCGTAGGCCGTCTGCAGGGACGCGGCGTCCGGCGCGGACCTCTGCGATAGCCCCGCGACGTGCCAGCCGTCGTCCGCGGTTTCCTCAACCTCGAGGTACTCCGTCTTGACCGAATCCTTACCCCCCGCGGCTTCCGCGTCTCGCGCCGCGGCGAAGAGATCCCGCACCTTCTCCTCGTAAACCTCGCAGAAGGAGGCATCCACGGCGAACTCCATGGACTGCCCGCCGCCGCCCTGCGCCTTGTGCTGGGACAGGAGGAGTCCCACCTGCGCAGCCTTGTTGTGGAGGCCCTCGAAGAGTGCCTTGATGGCGAGTCGCACTACGCCGTCGCCGGAGGTTCGGCCGTGCAGGAGCGTGGTCTTGCCGCTGCCCGAGCATCCGAGGGTGATGCAGGACGAGTTGAACCCGTCGATGACTTGCTTGACCGCGGGATGAAGCACGCGCTTGTACGCCTCCGTGTTTCCCAGGTCGCTGCCGAAGCAGTCGTCCACCTCGTACGTGTCGTCCGTCTGCGCCTCGGTGTACCCGGGGCGGATGAGCGAGACGTGCCGCGATGCGACGGAGACGTCGCGTCGGAGGTTCTTGTTGCCCGCGGTGAGGAGCTGGACGACGGTGCGCATATTCTGGCCCTCGGGCCGAACCTTACGCGCGCCCGCTCCTCGGGTCGGCATCGTCTCCACGCGCTACGCCGCACCGGTCTCGGGGGATTATCCAGCTAGTCGTTGGAATCGACGATTTCCTTAACGCCTTTCGCTCGGGCGCGGGCGATGGCCTGGGTGGCCGGGAGGTCGAGTGTGTGACCCTCGGATACGCGCCGCGCGTCACTGTACCCACGCGACTCTATCGGCGACCGCGGATACACCTGCGGGGTCGTCACCGAGCGCCTCGCGCAATGCCCACCCTTCCGAGGGCTTCGGCTTTTTGGTTTTCGAATGCCAAACGTTGACTTTGCCAAAACGTTGACCGGCCGCGGCCTCCTAATTATGTTTAGTCGTGTATAGAATTCAGTCAGAGAATGGAACCTAAATACCACATAATCCCAGTCACGCAAGCCCATGATGAAATGCCATTGAAAAGCTCATCCCCGCCTTCTCGGAAATAACAACCGCCTCATCACAAACTCGATCGCGTGACCCGGGTCCTTGTCGCTGAGGATGAAGCGCAAGGCGCCCGCGTCGTCGCCCGGAGGGGATGACGTCAAGGTCGAGACCTTCGTCCACGACGACTTCGCCGGCAGATACGACGGCGAGGCGGACGACGAGGGTCGCCCGCACGGGGTGGGCATCCTGCGCCTGGACGACGACGGCGCGTGGTACCAGGGCGAGTTCAGGCACGGAGCGAAGCACGGGCAGGGCACCCTCCACTTCCCGCCGGACGACGACGATAGCGACGACGATGAGGATGCCGATGACGACGATAAAGTTGGTCCCGAGACGTCGCTGGAGGGCCTGTCGACGCGAGGGGATCGCGTCCGAGGGTCCTTCGCCGACGATTGCATCGAGGGCTACGCAGAGTACCTCTCCCGCAGAGACGGTACCCGCCGCGCGGGGCTCTGGCACGACGGCGAGCTCTCCGGGCTGATCGAGGAGTTCGACGAGGACGGCGAGTGCGTCTTCGGCGGGGAGATGGACGCGAACGGATACAAGAACGGCCGAGGGTGGTTCACGCGTCCCGACGGAGGATGCTACGGCGGCGAGCTGGTCGACGGCGAACCGCACGGCAAGGGCCTCTACCTCTTTCCCCTCGTATACGGCGTGTGCCCGCCGGAGAGCAAGAAGGATGCCGCCACGTTCGCGTTCTGTGGCATGTACGAGTCGCAGACGAAGGAGTGGGAGGAGTGGGACGCTCGAAGGGACCAACACGAACTCGAGTGGCTTAAAGTCGCCGACGGCAAGCGCTGCCCGACGTTACTGGCCGCTAAGCCCGACATTGGGAACGATTGGAGAAACGAAAAGCCCGGGCCGTGGAGCGAGGACCCAGAGATGTGCGGGGACGACCCGGAACCCCCTGCCGGGATGACCACGCGCATGTGCCTCTACGGCGATTGGCTCGATGGCAAGTGCGTTCGGTGTGGGTTTTTCGAGGGCACCGCCTTTTGGAAGGAACACTTCTGGGCGCAGCCCCACCTCTCGCCGGTGCTCGCGGACATATTCATGTGCTTCTTCGAGGAGGGCGACACCGCGGGGCACGGCGAGGAACGGTACGCCATCGCCAAAGCCGCCGGTATGTCGATGCGCGACGAGTTTGAGAAGTTTCAGCTCTACGACACCGCGGAGGGGTACCACATGCCGCAGGAGGGCCCGTGGGGGGTGGTGCGGAACGGCGCGAACACGTACGACGGACAGCACCCGAGGGACTTCGAGCCGAACGAGCTGATCGGGTTCGTAACGGGTCGACGAAGAGCACTGCGCGGGTGGGGGGAACGAAGGTGGCTCCCGTCGGACAAGGTGTTTTACCTCGGCGACGACGAGGGGGTGCCGGATCCGCCTCCAGAAGGCTCCGGAGCCGACCCAGAACCCGCCGGTCAGGGCGCGGGCGGCGTGTTCATAATCGCGGACGACGTGGACCACCTGCCAGGGGAGGCTAAGGTCCCGGACTACGACTCGGAGGCTGACGAGAAAACCTTCCTGACCAACATCGACGTCCCGCTGACCAAGAAAGACGGCACTCGACGGCGAATATACACCACCCTGGGCGAACACGCCAAGATAGCGCAAGGCCGGGACCCGCCAAACTCCGAACGCAAGCCTTACGTCCACCCGGTCCTCGGCAACATCCTCGCACTGGTGGCCACCAGAAAGATCATCCGCGACGAGGACATCACCGTCCCGCCGTGCTACGAGACTGGCTGGAGGCTGAACCCCAAGACGGAAGCCGGGTACTACCACCACCTCAAAAATACACCACCCGTCGAGCTGTTCGAGTCCGGCCGCGCGGGCGAATCCGGCAAGGTGTACGTCCGCGCGCACGGCCCGTGGAGGGCGCTGTGGCTGGACAAGGTGGAGCAAGGCCTCGCGTACGACTTCAACGCGGGTGCCAACTTTGCGAGGGACCCGAGCGCGGGAAATTTCACGCACGACCCGACAACCATCGGGTTCGAGTACGTCAGGGCGATGGCCACGTCCGCGGTCGCGGCGATTCATCTTCGCGGTCGTTTAAGTAACCCCGGGAAGACGCGGGTGCTGTGCGTGGGTCTCGGCGCGGGGACCCTGCCCGCGTTCCTGCGCCACGCCTTTCCTTCCCTGGACGTGTTGTGCGTGGAGATTGAGCGGGACGTCGCCGACGCCGCCGCGAATTTCATGGGCGTCAAGTTTGAGGAAGTCGCCTCGGAAGACGCCCTCGACGCCTTCAACGAAGCCGCCGTGAATCAATCCAGCGGCGGCGATGGGCCCATGTTGGAGAAGACGCCGTTCAGGCTGGTCGTCGAGGACGCCGCGGAGTTCCTTGATAAGGACGAGTGCGTCGGGGCTTTTGATTTGGTGTTGTTGGACGCGTACGACGGCGCGGGGCGGGTCCCGGCGCACTTGCGCGACGCGAACCTCGGATTCGTGGGTAAACTGGTGAGGTCCCTTCGTTCCCCCGGCGGGTTCGTCGTGGCGAACTTGTGGAACAGCGAGGACCGGGTCGAGTTCAGTCGGGAGCGGCGGGAGCTGGAGGAGTTCCGGGCGCAGCTATCGAGCGCGGGGGCGAGTTCGCGGGTGGACGTGAAGGTGCGGGGGCAGGAAGGTAACGTGGTGGTGCTGGCGTCGACGGGGAAGGTGGGCGGGGACGAGGCGCTCGTGACGTCGCTGCGCGGGGTGTTGGAGGCGCATCCGGGGATTGCGACGTCGCTCGTGCCGCCGGAGCATTTCGCGGCGAGCGAGCCGTATTAGCGTTAGACATTAGCGGCGAGGCTGAGATTGTTAAAACTCTTAACATCAGCACCACTGATGGCCTTCACAGAACCCTAAACCCTCATAAAACTCGCAAAACATACCCCCAGCTGTTTCCGGCACGGCGAGTGGGTCGGAGTCCAGCAACCACACCTGACACGGTGCCTCGACGCACTGGCCGTGCACCTGGTGCGCGTGCGTCGGGCAAGTCTGGCACCAGCACTTGCCGTTCAGAGCGAGAAAGGCGTGCACATTTAAATTATTAGCCTCCGAGCACGAAACCGGATCGTCAAACGCGCGTCGAGCTTTGATGATTTTGCGCACGCCTTTGCTTCCGAACTGTGTGCACCGCATCGCGTTGCGCCACGTCTCCGCTTTGGTCTCGTCTTTGCGATCTGTACAACACACGTGAGCCTCACAACACCCCCAGCAATAATGCGAAGACCCGATCCACGCATCCGCGGCGAACCAGCTCAACACGCCGAGGACGTACGCGGGGACGGTTAATGGAAGTAACGCTGTTTTAGCCAGACACGAACAAAGCCCTCGTTGCATGACCGGGACTCCGCACCAACACGTCGTGGGTGCGTTCCAATCTGGAGGGGGATCGTCCCTAGGCACGCGAGACATCTCCCCCACGTAAGGCGCGGCGTATCTGCTAATCACGTGGCCTCCCACGCCGATCGCTACTGCGTTGTTTTCACCGATTGCGTCCGCCACAATTTTTCCCGCGATGTCAATCGCTTCCACCGCGGTGGCGGAAGCGGTCTTGGCTTTCTCCTTGGCCGCGGCGAGCATCGTGAATGAAGAACGTCTGCGGATCGGTTCGACCTCCTGCACGACCTGACTGGTCGAACATGGGTCGAACAGAACTTTCACACGGGTCCAGTCAGCCAATTTTCGGAGATGTTGGATCGTGGAAAGCTGATCGTGGATTCCATTTTCACAGCCTGTCTGCCTGTTCGCCTCCCCGATTTTCTTGGGGCGCTCGTGCGTTTTCTCCCGGATGATGAATCTTCGTGGAGATGCCACACCCGCGCCGCGCCCCGCACGTTCGCGACGATCCGCGATGCCCACTCACGGCACACACACCCCCGATGTCCTTTATGTGCCCTCGAACATCATGGCGTACGGATACAGGGGCGCCACGCCGGTTCCCGGTGTTCCCGGAATGTACCTGAAGACCGCTCAGGATGCGGAGTGGGAGGAAGCGGTGAGATTCAATTCGATCGCGCAGTCCCGTTCCCGATAGACCCGCGCGTCTCACCGTCCCTCTGACCCCGAACCCTCCCATCCCGCAGCAAGCGGACGGTATGGCGGGATTCCACTGCAACAACCACTGGAACGATAAGGATGTCGCGGGCCGCTTCGGGTGAGTCACCGATACTTTCAACCGCCGGTGAGTTCGCGCGTGACGCCGGTCCCTCTCCCGAATGATCGCGCAGGAACGTCGAGGACAGGGTCCCCGACAAGCACTGCAAGTACCGCCCGAACGTGGCAAACATCTGCCCCCGTCCCAAAGACTGGAAGACCGGTAAGTACCAGAGCAAGGGCGTCGACGGCGTCGATGTCAACTACCCGAGGATCGACGAACGCAACAGGAAATACTGGGGCTCCTCAGGCGGATCCGAAGCGGTGGGGTTCCCATCCGACGAGTAGTCGCCCCGTTCTCTCCTTGACATTACACAGCTTCGCTCTTGTTACAAGTACACGACCGACGGGTGTCTCACCCGCGGACTCTAGTCTATTTAATCACAACGACCATCCATCGGTCTCATCACCGATCGACGCCCTGAAGCGTCAGCACAACCTTGCGGTTGAGGTTGCAACCGAAACCCCCCGTATTCCGGTGCTCGCACAAAAACAATCCTTGCCGCGAACCCAAACCCAACACCCCGTTCACGATCGGTACCGTGATGGACGGACCCATGATGGACGCCTTGACGTGCCCTGGCATGTCGTCCGGGCCCTCGTACGTGTGAACGAAGAACTCGTCGTTCCATGATTCGGGAACCGTGTCGTTGAGCGCCCTTTCTAGACGATCACCGGCGCCGCTTCCGGTTGAGCGTTCTGAAACCGTGAGGGACGCGCTGGTGTGCTGACAAAAGAGATTGAGCCAGCCCGTGCGTACCTTCGAGCCCATGCCGATGCCCTCCGCGGCGGCGGCGATGTCCGCGGTGAAGTCGTGGCATCCCCGTCCGGGCGCGGTGAGCGTGACGGTCCCTTGTCCCGCGGTGTTCGCCGCGCCCGAGCCGTCGAGCATCGCCGTCGCGATCTCCCGAGCGTGACCGACGCCCATCCCTCCGATATTTCTGTGTTCGCATAGGTAGACGCCCTGCCACGTGCCGGTTCGCATCCGGCCGTTCGCATCCACCGGCACGGTCAGCGAGCTCCCGAACAAGGTGGACTTGACGTGCGCGGTCATGTCGTCAGGTCCCTCCTCCACGTGGGCGAAGAGGTCGCGATGCCATCGCTCGGGGACGATGCGATTCAACGCCGCTTCCATGTCACCGCGCACGGTCGGGTCCGCGTTCTCGTTCATGGTCAAGGACGCGGACGTGTGCCTGATGAGGAGGTGGGCGAGTCCGGGCTTCGTACCCGAGAGGCGGCCGCGCGCGGGTGCGAGCGCGTCGTCGACGTCGTCCTGAACGAGGTGGCATCCCCGCGCCGGAGCCTTGACGGTCACGTTGCGGGTGCACTTGACGTCCGCTGAATTGTCCACGAGCGTGGCGACGACCTCGATGGGAGCGGACCCGTCGCCCCACTCGCAGAGGTAGAGGCCCTGCCACGTGCCGAAGGCGAGCTTGCCGCCCTGCACGGGCACGTCCATGGAGACGCCGACGAAGCTGCTTCGGGCGACGGCGTCGAGGGATTCGGTGCCGGGGACGATCCTGTCGAGCGCGTTCTCGAGGTCGGTCCTGACGTCGGGATCCGCGTTCTCGTTCACGGAGAGAGCCGCTGTGGTGGAGCGGAGGAACAGGTTGAGGACGCCCGCCTGGCACGAGGAGATCTCCGGGACGTTCCGGCGCAGGGAGTCGGTCCAGATGAAGATGCCGCGCTGTTTGGGACTGAGCGTGAGGACCCGCTGCGTCCATCCCTCACCGCCTTTGGCCGTGGACGCCGGGGCACCCTTCGGGACTGTGGACGTCGCGGACGTCATGATGCGGCGGGTGGGTGTGCGTGCGAACCCGACGATTGAGGGTGCCGCGCACGACATCGAGCCTCGGTGCGGGCCGAAGTGAGCAGATGAGCCCTTCAGTCGCAACAGAACTTTTTTCTCGGTGATGACGTTTCGGCGAGCCAGTGTGCGTGCACACCGGGATCTCACCATGGCGCCGCGCGTATCCGACCAATAGCACCGCGCGAAGATGACCGACGGGATCCACGTGCACGCGAAGGATATCACGGGTGAGCGTCTCACCCCGCGTCCCCTCGCCCTCGCCACGCCCTCATCGCCCTCACGACACTTGTCAATCGCGTTTTCCCACCCCGGGCGACGCCCTTCTCACCGTCCCCGTCCTCACGCGACGCAGGTAAAGCCGCGGACGTCACCGTGGATGTCGACGCGTCCATAGACGATGCGCGCGCGGCGATCGCGGCGGCGCTCGGCCACCCCGGATGGTTCGCGCGCGTGTACTACAACGGTATCGGCGGCGAGCTCGAAGGCTCGACGCCGCTTCGCGAGTCCGGGTACGTCGAGGGGGACACGTGCGTCGTGACCGCGTACACCCGCCCGAAACCCCCGCCCCGCCCTCCGCATCTGCCGGTGTCACATACATCCCCGCCGCGCGCGCCACACGCACACGTCGCGCGAAGGCCGATGCCCGCCAGCCCGGGGTTCAGAACGCGCAACTACATCAGGGAAAACGAAGACGACGGCGACGATGACGGCGACGAGTGGGAGGACGTGGACGCGGACCCTCTCGCCGCGCCCGTCGGTCGCAACCCGCGGGCGCCCGCGCACTGTCACGACGTGGACGACGACGAGGAGGGTGCCGCGGAGGGTGCCGAGGAGGGTGCCGAGGGCCACACAGCTGTGCCCACCTCCGCGCTCGCGGAGGAAATCTGGGCCGAACTCGCGGCGGAGGCGAGATCCGCATCCGCGAGAGCGCTCGTCGAAGACGCCACTCCGGCGCCGACGGCGCTCGAGGTATCGGACGATGACGTGGATACCTTCGCGATCGCCGAGACACCGCCGGAGTCATCGGTCCCGAAGAAGCGACGACGACGCGGAAGGACCGCGGCAAAGCCCGAGCCGGAGCGTCTAAAGCGTCTAAAGCCGGACCCAGAGGAGCCCGCCGACGCCGAGACGCAAGGACTTCCGCCGGCGCTCGAGCGCCTGGCGGTCGGGTACCACCTCGTGGCCACCATGTCCGCGCTGGTTCAGTCGCAGCGCGTGCGTCCCACGTGGAGACTGGTTCGATCCATGATCCCGGATGACGGCGGCGGGTGCGCCACCGTGACGGAGACGGATCTGACCCTCATGTCCGCGCTGTGCCCGGGCTCGCTTCAACTCACGCACCGTTCGCAGATAGCGGACGTTCACGACGAGGACGCCGCCGACCCCTTCAACGAGTTCATGGATCGCGCCGCACCAGATGTACCCTCCCGAAGCAATGCCGAAGGGGAGGGCCACGAAACGGAGACCGACTTGCTGCTGTCCGTGACGGAACCCGGGCCCGGCCGGACCGCGTGCGACTTACCAGGGAGACACGGAAGGTCCGAGCCCGGGGAAGGAGCTCCGAGCCCGATGCAGGACGTCGTGCACGGGTACAGGACCGGCCGCGCCACCTACGGCTTCGACGACGATCCGCGAGGAGGAGCCGACGATCGAGGGTTCCCCCGCGATGAACCCCCGACGATGAACCCTGCGCGCAAGGCGAACGCGCGAGGGGACGGCGCCGTGCGTCGCAGGGTGGACGCGTTTCGAGCGGGTTTGGGCTTGTTGGTCATAGCGCAGGCGGACGCGACACGCGCGGAGACGGGAACTGGGCACGATCCGTGGGAGAGTGTGAACGCCGCGCCCGTGTCAGTATTCGTCGCGCGAGCGGAGGCTGAACGGAAGTCCAAGCGGGTGGCTGAACCGCTCATCCGGGAGGAGACGATCGCCAAGCGGAAAGGACGCGGGGGATCCAAAAAGAAAGGGGGACGGGCGTGCAGGTGCCACGGGTTGGAACCCATGTCCGTCGACGCGTTCATATCGCACCTCACCGCCGGGACGGATTCGCTGGGCGGTCAAGGACAGTGCGAACACCGGCTGGACATACCCGCGAGAATAACCGCGCTCGCGCCGAAGGGTTCCGATCCCCCGCCGCTTCGACCCGCGACGGTCGCCGCACTCGCCGCGACGGGTGTCCCGCTCGACCCCGACGACCCGAACCGACTCCGGCTCTTCTCGCATCAGCACGAGGGAATCGCCGCGGCGCTCGGGGGTGCCAACGTGTGCGTCGCCACCGGCACGGCGAGCGGTAAGTCGGTGTGCTACAACGCGCCGGTGCTCGACGCGCTGTTGCACGACCCCGACGCGACGGCCTTTTACCTCTTCCCCACCAAGGCGTTGGCGCAGGATCAGATCCGGGCGCTGCGGGTCATGCTAGACGGCGCCTCCACGTACGGCGGCGAGACTCACGCCCCGGAGGTTGGCGTGTACGACGGCGACACGCGAACGGACGAGCGCGAGCGCATCCGAAACGAGTGCAGACTCGTCATCACCAACCCGGACATGCTCCACGTCGGTTTCCTACCCGCGCACAAGCGGTGGGCGCGCGTGTTTAAGGGGTTAAAGTACGTGGTGCTCGACGAGGCGCACGTCTACCGCGGTGTTTTTGGGTCGCACGTGAGCTTGGTGGTTAGGCGGTTACGGAGGATCGCCAGGGAGCTGTACGGCGTGGACCCGAGGTTCATCGTGACCAGCGCCACGATCGCGAACCCGCGCGAGCACGCGGTGGCGTTGGTCGGGGACATGCCCACGATCGAGGACGAGGACGCCGTTCGCGCCGGCGGAGAGGAAACGAATCATTCTTTTCGCGGGACCGAGTGGGAGATCGTCGACGAGGACGGATCGCCGTCGGGGGACAAGACGTTTTTGATGTGGAACCCACCGGTGCGGGAGGCGATCGTGTCCAAGTGGGTCAAGGCGGCACAGAAAAAGGCTGAGCGAGCGAAGCCCCGCGGTAAGGCTGCGGTGGCCGCGAGGCTCCGCGCGGGTGACGGCGATAAAACCGGGGAGGATCCGAGGGACAACCCCGGTGCCGCGGCGGCTGCGGCGATGCGCGCCAAGGCGAGGGCCGGGGGCGCCCACGAGGACGCCGCCACCGCCGCGATCGTCACCGGCATCAGGGCCAAGGCGCCGAGGTCCTCGCCCATCGTCGAGGTCGCCGCGCTCCTCGCCGAGTGCGTCCGCCACGATCTCAAGTGCATCGCGTTCTGCAAGACGAAAAAATTGTGCGAGCTGGTCCTCCGGTACTGCCGGGAGATTCTGCGCGATACCGGCGCGGGGCACCTCACGGACTCCGTCGCGGCGTACAGAGGAGGGTACAGCGCGCAGGACAGGCGCGCGGTGGAGGGTGCGCTCTTCGGCGGCGCCCTTCGCGGCGTCGCGGCGACCAACGCCCTCGAGCTCGGCGTGGACGTTGGGTACCTCGACTGCACCCTGCACCTCGGGTTCCCGGGCACCGTCGCGTCGTTGGTACAGCAGTCGGGGCGGGCGGGGCGCCGGGGTAAACGCGCGCTGGGAGTCTACGTCGCGTTCGACGGCGCGCTGGACCAGTACTTCATGCGCGATCCCAAAAGGCTGTTCAAACGGCCGATTGAACGCGCGGCGGTGGATCCGGAAAACGTCAAGATCATGCGAGCCCACGCGCAGTGCGCCGCGCACGAGATTCCGCTCGACCCGCGTGTCTCGCAGGGTAATAAACCGTGCGGGGCGATCGGGGTGGACGCCCGGGTGTACTTTGGGGCTGTGCTTCGGGACGTGTGCGAGTCCCTAAGACACGAGCGCAAGTTGACTCCGGCGGATCCGACGTTTGGGACGAGCGGGGGCGGCTCCGATCCCCGGCTGGTGTGGTGCGGCGGGCTCGTGAGCGACGCCTCACGCGGCCCCGCGAACGGCGTGAGTATCCGCACGATCGAGGAGGAGCGCTACCGCATCGTTGACGAGGCATCCGGCGCGGTCATAGAGGAGGTGGAGGCGTCCAAGGCTTTCTGGGAGGTGTACCCAGGGGCGGTTTACCTGAACCAGGCTCGAACGTACCTGTGCAAATCGTTGAACGTCGGGTCGAGAACCGCCGTCGTTCGACTCGCGGATGTCAAGTACTTCACCGGGACCGTGGACATGACCACCGTGACGTTGGTGCAGCACGGCGCGCAGACGCACGCCTACCCACATCGACCGGGCCCCACTCACCGCCCCGCTCAGTTTGACGGCACCACCGCGCAATGCGCCGAGTGCGAGATTCGCGTGGCGTTCAGCGCGTACCATAAAATCTGGCAGGGCACCGGCCAGGTGTTCGACACCGTGGGTTTAAGCCTGCCGGACGTGGTGTACAGGACCAGGGCGGCGTGGATCCGCGTGCCGGACGCCGCGAGGCGCGAGTGCGACAACCTGGGACTCGATTTCCGCGCCGGCGTTCACGCGGCTACGCACGCGGTGATCAACGCTTTGCCGCTGTTTCTGATGGTGAACCAGAGCGATTGCGGCGCGGAGTGCGACGATCCGCAGCGTAAGCACTACAAGCCCACGCGGGTTTTGATCTTCGACAGGCAGCCCGGCGGCGTGGGCATCGCGGAGCGCGCGGCGCCCATGTTCCCGAAGCTGCTGCGAGCGGCGGCGGAGCTCATCGAGGAGTGCCGCGACTGCCGGGGCGAGAACGAAGCCGAGGGCGGCGGCGACGGTGACAAAGCCGAGGGCGGCGGCGGTGACGGGAACGGGGACGGGAACCCTAAAACCTCGGCGTCCCTATCGACGCCCGCGGGGGATCGATCGGGTTGCCCCGGGTGCGTGCACTACCTCGCTTGCGACGTGTACAACGTCGCGTTGGACAGGGCCGCCGCGCTCGTCGTCCTGAGGTCGATCATGGACGCGGAGGAAACGACGTTCGGGGCGCATCAGTGCGAGGCGGACGACGGCGGGGGGACGCATCAGTGCGAGGCGGACGACGGCGGGGGTGGGTTCGACTTCGCCGCCGGGTCGGACCTCGATCGATGCGCGTGCTGCGCGAACGGACGGCGCGGAAAGAAGACGAGAGGCGGGGTATAGCCGGTGGACCCGATACTCGTTCTGATTAGTGATTTGAAATTACAACGATACAGATGCGGTAGCACTCAAAGTGGCTCTCACGCGGCGTTCAGAATGGATCAGGGACTCGCCGCGTTCAAGTTGTCCTTTTCATCCGCCCACACCTCCCTCGACTTCGGCTCCAGCTTCTTCTTGAGCTCGAACGCCAGGGTGATCGGGTCCGGCGCCGACGGGTACGCGGACAGGTAGAGCTGCGCCGCCGATCGCACCGGCAGCTTTTGCAGCAGATCGCGAATGCCGTTCTTGTACATGATCATCTCCTTCTGAAGCGACTCCACGATCTTCTTGGCGTCCTCGGCGTAGGGCCCTTTCTCCTTGGTAACCTCGGAGATCGGGATGCCGTATAACACGTCCACGTCCTTGGTGAGTTTCGTGCGTTCATACTTCATGATCATCTCGAAGCGGCACATGCCAATCTTCATCAACTCCGCCATGTACGCGTCGTACCAGTCGACGATGATTCGGAGATCCTTCGGGGGTAGCTCGTTCTCCAACTTGGCGATGACCTCCGCGGTGTTCTGCGACTGCATGCGGGAATCAACCACGCTCTTGGAGAGCAGCGCGCACGCCGTCCTGCACTCGTCGGTCATAACCTTCCCTTCGGACGCCATCTGTTGTTGCATGTTGAAGTTGATTCGTGTTATGGTGGAGACGACGGCGAGGTCCGACCTGGACTCGCGAGCCACGCTCACCACGTCGTACATCGAATCGATCACCACCCGCAAGTCGTCATCCTTGGCACCCGCGTCCATCAGCTCGCGCATGACGCGAACAAACTTGCTGTACACCTCGTTCACGCCGCCCCACCAGATCTCCGCCTCGGTGTAGTTCTTGAACTTGCCATTCGCGGACAGTCCGTCCATCCCGCGACGCAAAGTCTCGGACGCCTCGATGCAATCGACGGCGTGGTAGGCGCAATAATTTTCGCAAGCGCTCCCGCCGTCGCTCCCGTCGTCGTCGCACCCCCGGTCCCCGCGCTCCTTGCGAAGGTGATCGACCTCTTTGATGATCCGTTCGGTGAGCTGCGAATCGCCGTTCGCGCCGGATCCGACGGTGAACGGGCGCATCACGGGGACGGGGACCACGCCGGTGGTGTCGTCGTCGGAGCTGTGCCTCTCGTGATTGTCGCCGGCTGTGTTGTTTGTAGTCGTCGTCCCGTTCGGCGGGGATGGTCCGCCGCTGTTTAATAGACCGTCCTTCGAGCCGGTGCTATCGCCGCCCTGCAGCTTTTTCGCCTTTTCGAGTTCCATGACCGTCGCCCGAAGGTCCTCCACCTGCTTCTCGAGCTCCGCCATCTTGCTCTTTTTCCGCTCGCGGTACCTCTTCTGAACCTCCGCCTGGTTCAGGTTGGGGCGCCCTCGCTTGCCGACCGCGTCGGCGGGTTTGCTGCTCGTCTCGGCGGAGGCGTGCTTGGGGTTGGAACCCGCGCCGGATCCGCTCCCGGTCCCGGTCCCGGTGCCCTGCGTCTCGGGGGGTCGCACGTCGTGCACGTCCGGGGCGCCGTAGAGGCTGCCGAGATCGTCGGGGACGCCCAGGTCGAAGCCGGAGGAGTAAATCGCGTTGAGCGCGCTGTCCAGGACGTCGCGGGTCATCAGGCCGTCCGGGTCCATCGATCCGTCGAGCGGACTCAAGGGGGTTAACCCGTGTTCGTTCGTGTCGTCCATGGTCTTCCCGGTGCGCGCTCAACACGCGCGGTGGGGATCACATTAGGGATATTCCAAAATTCTGACGTCACTTCCACGCTTGGTCTCAGCCCACCGTGAAAGTTCTCGTGTCCCAGCGCAGCCCCGCACGGAATTGGTTTTCGAGCTTATTTGTATGGTTAGTAGTATGAATCTGGGAAATTTTTAATAAAGGTGGGAAATCCGGGGATCGAGCCCAGGACGTTCCAGGTTCTCACTGCCGAGACAGGACGAGTTCATCGGAGAAGCTCACAACAGTTAGGACACCCGATTCAGGCGGCGCGATGCAGGCGCCGTGGGTTCGCCCCTCGACGTGGAGCGTCGCCTCGACGTCGATACCACGCGCGAGACGCGCGGTGGTGTCGTCGTCGCGCGCGACCGGGCCGTTCCGTGCCCGGTGCGCGGCGCGACGTGCGGTGCGGCGCGACGCCCTTCCAACATTATTAATCCCCACGGCGGCGACGACGCTCCACCGGGTGCCGCCCCCGGGGGTCGGTGCACGCGCGCCGAGAGAGCACCGAGTCGCAATCACACGACCGACCCGGTGCCTCGCGCGCCTCGCGATCGTGGCCAGGGCATCGGCGGGAGCCGGGGACGACGAACACCGAGACGGGGACGATGTCGTGTTGGGCACCTCACCGGGTGAACCCTCGGATGACAACGCCGGGAAGAACGAGCTCGTCCCTGAGAACGCGGAAGTGAGGGACGAGGATGAGGAAGAGGACGAGTACGAGGAGGTGGAGGTGGAGGTGGACTACACCGTCCTCGACCACGCGCAGGATGCCATCGAATCCCTGGGCACCTGGCGCGACGTCGCGCAATGGCGCGACACCCTCGGGTCTCCAACCGCGGTGCGCTCCGCCGTCGGGCCGATCTCAGCGGCTCCCGGGGGTGCCCTCGGGATGGCGCCCAGCTCAGGGATCGCGGTCGCGCTGGCATTCGCGCTCGGCGCGCTGTTCGGCCGGCGCCAGGCGGAGGAAAGCGGCGTGTCCCGGGGCCTCGCCGAGCTCATGAAGCGGGAGGGCGGGGGAATACCCGGGGAATTGAAGCAGATGACGGAGGAGGAGCGCGTGGTCGACGAGAAGCGAAAGGCGGAGCGCAAGGCTGAGAAAATAAAGAAAGAGGCGGAGGCCAAGAAGAAGCGCGACGAAGACGAGGCCAAGTTCCTCGCCGCCGAGAAGAAGCGGCTGGAGAAGGAAGCCGAATTGGCTGAGAAGGCGCGGGTGGCGGAGGAGGAGAGACGAGCGAAAGTTCGAGCCGAGCTCGCCGAACGCGCCGAGATGGAACGCGTCATTCGCGAGGAGAAAGAAGCGAAGGAACGCGAAGAACGCGAACGCGCCGAGCGCGAGGCTCAGGAGGAGCTCAAACGCGTGCGCGAGGAGGAGGCCCGCGCGGCGGCGGAGAGACTCGCGGCGATGAACGCGGAACGTGAACGCAGGGGTGAAATCGCAAAGGGCTTCGACGTCGCCGCCTCCGTGACGTACGAGTACCGCGCGGGCGGCGGGGAGGTGGAGGTGGAGGTGCGCGGCAGGTGCGGCATCTCGTCCCCCGCGGTCCTCTCCGACGTGTTCCCGAGCTCCGAGAAGGCGAGGCAGGGCGCGCTCGCCATGTGCAGCGCCGTCGCCAAGAGCGCAATCGCCAACTACGCCAGCGATCAACGGGTGAAGCTGATGACGGGCGAGACGGAGAGGTGCCTCATCGGTGTGGACCCGGTGACGGGCGCGGGTTTCGACGACGTGGAGTTCGACCACTGGATGCGCCTGAGCCAGGCGAGGACGGACGCCGAGCTCCGGACGCTCACCATGCGCGGCGGCGCCGCGATGGAGCTCAAGATCCGTCAGCCCGGGGGCGCTTCCAACAACCAAAGCGAAACTTCGAGCCTCGACTTTCGGCCCGAGCGCGCCAGTCTGCCGAGCGCGGACCCGGACAACGTGTCCAACAGGCTCACCGCCGCGGCCGCCGCGTGCCTCGACAACGCCTACGGCGTGGCGACCGAAGACCTCGACTGGGTCGCCAGGTACGAGCTCTCACTTTTGCACGGCATGGACGCGTCGCTGTGCTTCCCCGCGGTGAAGGAGGAGGATGACGAAAAAAACAGGTTGAAGGGCACCGTCACGTCCACCATGCTCACGCTCTCGCACTGGATCGCGCGCGCCAGGATGAACATAACGCAGGCGGGCGATGCCGGCCCGGGTTTATCCGCCATGTCCCAGCTCGAGGAGCTCGCGTCGCAGACCTTGAGCCGCGTGGCCAACTCGGAGGGTTCGTCCTGGAAGGCTATGTACCTCGACGGGTTCAGCGGCGACACGGTGACGCGAACCGCCGCGACGGCTCGCGCGCTGCTCGACGAGGACGACGTCGTGCGTCTCATCCTGGAGCGCACCGAGGAGGAACACCTGCGCAAGCTCATGAACCAGCCCACGCTCGATGAGGAACAGTTCCCGGACAGGGAAGAGGCGAGGCGGGCGCGATACCGAGCCGAGAAGGAGGCGGAGCCGCTGGCCGAGCGCCTGTGGGCGATGCGAAACTCCGCCGCACAGCTGTCGCAGTCCGGCGCGCGCTCACAGGCGAGGTCCATGCTCGAGGAGGCGTACACCATGCGCATAGACGACATCGCTAAGCGAAGGGAGGCGTCGGGACTGGAGCCGATGCCCCCGGGGTCCGTCGCCCCCGAAGCGCTTCCCGAACTTCTCTCGCTGGAGGAGTGCTTCAGGGGCGAGCCGAGCTGGGGCCGGGAGCTCGCGGGCGTTCGCGGGCAGGTGCTCAAGGCTGTCAGGGGCGCGGCGGCGAGGGCGTTGGCCATGAACGACGCCGAGCGCGCGGCGGCGCTGCTCGAGGGTGCCACGCGGGAGTACGGGTCTGATCGCAAGTTGGGCGCGGAGCACGTCAGCGTGGTCAAGACGAGGGATGCCGCGGACGAGGCGTGGGCGGCGGCCGGGATCGAGGCGGACGACGAGGACGCGAAGGACGCCGCGCTCGCGGCGGTGGCGGGGACGCGGGTGCCCAGGGGCCAGGGCGGCGGTATCGTGATGAAGCTCGGCAAGACCTACCTCGAGGAGCTCGAGATTCGCAGAAAGTGAAGTGGACTATTTTTTTGGTCAACAGAGTCGTCAAAGGCGGTACGGTATCGTAGTCTAACCCCCAAGCGTCCGTCACGACCAGCCGCCGGGGAACATCCGCTGCAGGTTACCCCCCATCACCGCCGCGATCTCCTCCTCGGACAGACCCGCGCTGCACGCCCGAACGATCCCAGCCGCGGGCGCATACCCGCACTCGTTCAACACAAACGGGAAATCGGACCCCCACACCACCCTCTCCGCCCCGAACGCATCCACGAGCTGCCTGAGCTGCGCCCCGGTGCTCGTATACGGCCACGCGTTCTCGCCACCCTCGGGGACCACCCTGAACTGCGCGGAAGCCTTGACGCTGACCCGAGGGAACTTCGCGAGGGCCAGCAGCTTTTCCCAGTTCGGGTCCTTTGTTCCCTTTGCGAACCCGAAGTGGTCCATCAGCACCGGCGTGTCCGGGTACTCGGCACACAGCGTCTCGATCTCCTCGATGGACAGGTCCAGGCCGTGGAAGCACATGAACCCGACGGCGACGCCCCGCTCACCGCACAGCTTGAACATATCGCGACCGATTTTGTTGGTCATCTTCTCCCCCGCTGGCCACAGCCCGGGGTTGAACCTGACGGCGCGGTACCCTGAGTCCAGCAGCCGCGCGAGCTCGTCCACGCCGCCGCCGCCCTCGGTGGGATCCGCGAGGCAGCATCCGACAAACTTACCGGGGTGTTTCTCGATGACGGAGGACAGGTAGGTATGGTCGAAGCCCAGGTTGATCGGCTGCACGATCATGCATCCGTCGACGCCAGCCTTTGTGAACTGTTCGAGCAGCGCCTCGGCTGAGGATACCTCGGCTAGTGCGTCCGGCGGCGCCTTACCCTCGGCGTAGGTGAAGGTGGAAGGGGAAGGCCAGACGTGAAGGTGGGCGTCGAGGACCACGGGCTTCTTGGCCGAGAGGGCGGACGGTGTCGACGCCATCGCGACGGTGGTGGTGCCGAGGGCGACGAACTCGCGGCGACGAGGCGACTGTGGGTTGAACGCGGCGATGGATGGGGCGGCGCGTGGGTGGGACGTCGCGACGCGTCCGAGGCGCTGCGGCGAGAGCAGGAGGCTGGCGCACCTGGCGACGACCAGCATGCGTGCGTTGTGGTGTGGATGACGTGAGCATCATTTCGTCGATTTGACAGCTGTGGGAGGAAAGGCTGGTCCGAGGAAAAGGGCACTCACTCCTCGACGCGGGAAGGGCACGTCGGAGTCGCAAAACTACGATGGGGACGACGACGATGAGCCTCACTGGCGCGATGCGGGTATCTCGGGGATCAACCCGGCGTGGACCCGGCGCGGCTCGCGCGGCGCAGGGCGGCACCCGGCGGGGGGATCCCAAGACCGCCCCCGCGGAAAAGGCACCGCCAGCGCCGACGCATCGACTGGGACGGGGAGATCCCGGCGAGCGCCGACGGCTCGGCGACAGCGACCTGCGCGTGTCCCTCGCGTGCCTCGACGCGTCGACGTGGACGAAGTGTGGGGACGAGACGCAGGCGCACGCGCAGCTGTCGCTCGCGGTGGACAACGGCGTGAACCTCGTCCACCTCGGATCCGCCGACGCGTCGAGGCTGAGCGCGTCGTCGTCGTCATCCTCGGCGACGATATTCGAGCTCACCAGGGGCCGCGCGGATGCGTACATGGGCAGCTGGCTCAGGCGCAGCCGTGATGTCCGCCGCGAGGACCTCGTCCTCGCCGCAAGTGTCCCGTTCGGCGCCTGGGTGGGCGCCGTGGACGGGGGCGCAAAGGGACGAAGGAGACGGGTAAAAGACACCGTCGAGCGGATGCTCATGTCCCTGGACACCGACCACGTCGACCTCCTCCAGCTTCACTTCCCTACACGCGACGCGTCCACGATGGATAGGCACGGCGGTGACGCGCCGAACGAGGACGAGGTCGCCGCGCTGCTCGACCTGGTCAGCGACGGCAAGGCTAGGTTCCTCGGAGTGGACGACGACACCCGATGGGCCGCGCTGGAGACGGCGCGGTTGCGTAAAACTTCTCCGCAGTTGCCGACGTCCGCGTCCGCCCGGGGCGAGTACAACCTGCTGGCGCGGGACGGGTTCGAGTGCGTCCTCGACGAGCTGTTGAACGACGACGGGGGGTTGAAGGGCGTGGGGTTGGTGGCGCACTCGCCGCTCGGACGGAAAGGCTCGCGTCTCTCGGGGAGAGCCGGCTCGGGGAAAATACAGATACGGAGCGGCGGGTCCGAGTCGGAACGCATGATCACGAAGCTCGAAAGGCAGCGCGGTGGGAGTAACTCCGACGCCGGCCGGCTCGTCGATGCGTACGAGGAGGTCGCGGGACAGTTCGGGATGAGCCTCGGTGAGCTCGCGATGGGGTTTGTTCGGAGCAGGTGGTTCGTGACGAGCGTGTCGGTGCGAGGGGCGGATTGCGACGAGTTGAGCTCGGCGCTGGCGATGCTCTACGACGGGGAGGTGACGGCGGACGTGCTGGGTGAGTTGGAGGCGGCGGCGTTGAGGTTGACGTTGGATGAAGAGCGTGTGGGACGTCGTCGCTGGTCGCAAGAGTTGTAGTGGAAAATTAGGAGGGTCAGCGACGTTCGCTGACCTGCTCGAGCGAGAGAGCTGCAGACTGTGTTTTCGAGCATCACTCCTCGTCAGCTCGTCACATCCCGCGGAATAACACCCATTGTTGCCACGCCCGCTATGGGCACGGAGGCCGGGCTGGCGCCTCTGCGCCCGGATGAGTGCCTGGATCTGGACCTCTGGGACCACATATTCGACGATGCCGCGGTCGCTAAGCGCTCGCCGCTTCGAACCCTCGCGCGTGACATGCGCGCGCAGCTCGAGGTGACACCCGGAATCCCGCCCCACGTCGCTACCCGAATTCGTCGGCACCTCCCGCGACTCAATCACCCCGACTGACCCACGAACCTCCCGCCCGCCCGTGACAGATCGCCGAGAGGGTCCTACCGAGGACCGCGGAGCGCGATGCGCTGCTCGCGAAGCTCGAGGACATCGCCGAGGCGGCGTCGCGCGACGTCACACTCGTCGTCGCGGACTGGCGAGGCGTCGAGGGTAACGCGATGATGGCCGACGACGACGACGAGACCGACGCCGGGACCGGGAGCTCCGGTGCAGGGTTAGAGCACCTGCCCATACAGGAGGGCCTTCCACCCGGGGTCAACGTGGTGGCGCGGGTCGGGCGCGTGAACCGCGGCGCATTCGACGACGCGGACGCCCTCGCGCTCATCCTCGACGAGCATCAGGCGGGAGCGACGAGCGACGGCGAAGACGATGACGGCGAGGGTGAACGGATGGACCCGGCGAAGGCCGACATCCATCCGGCGCGCGACGCCCCCGACGCACCGGATGATACCGAGTCTGGGGACGGAAACAATGCGTCTTCATCTAAGGCGACAGCGCCGTCCAAGAGGGGCTTCAAGCCGGCGCCCGCCGCGCGCGAGTTGGTCAAAAAGTTTGGCGAATTCGGCGTGTTCATCGCGGTGGAGGCGGACCAGCGCCCGCCCGAGGTGCGGCGTCTCCCGAGCCCTCCGCCGGAGGATGACCCTGGTGACCCCGGCATAGACGCTGGGTCACCGGTGATGGACGCGGAGGACGTCGAGGGTGCCGAGGGTGCCGTCGAAGGCGATAACCCGCTCGAGTCGTTCGAGGCGTTCGGCAGCTGGTTCAACAAGCAGGTGGAGAGCGTCGCCGAGCAGTTCAACGGCGGAACCGGCGAGAGCGACTCGGACGAGGACGATGACTCGGTCGACGGGGATACCAACCACCACCACGACGACGTCAACGACGACGCAAAGAAGACGCCCGTGTCCCCAAAGGTGAAATCCCCGAAGAAGAAGAGCCGGCCGAAGTCGCCGGCGGCGCGGAGGCGCGACTCCGAGAACGACCGGATCCGCGAACGGACTGAACGGGAGGCGGAGGCTATCCGAAGGTACAGGCCGTCGAGACCGAAGGCTGCGGCGGCGAACCTCGCGGCGCGTTGCGGGGTCCGGGTCGGGCGGATCCTCTCCGTCGGGACGATGCACCTCGTCCCGACCCCCGGCGGTTCGGTGCGAAACGGCGGCTCGATCGACGCCGGGGACGAGGAGGGCGGCGCGGATGACTTTTCATCATCGCCGACCGGCGACTTACCGGAGGGAGGCGGCGGCGCGGGCGGTGAGGGGCCCGAGACCGAGCGGGAGAAGGCTGAGCGCGAGCGGAACGCGGGTGAGCGCGCGAGGGCCATGTCGGAGCTGTACCGCAAGATGATGGACGAGCAGGACAGGGGCGCGGCGGGTCCGACGGAGGGGGACGATGACGGCGATAAGGGCGGCGGCGATAAGGGCGGCGACCTGACAAACTACGTGGACGACGCCGAGATCGAGGCCATGCTCGGCGAGACGGAGGCGGCGAACGAGTGGAGCAAGGTGTCGGATAGGGAGTACGCCTGGGTCAAGGCTGTCGGTAAGACGTGCCAGGCGGCGATGGTGGAGAAGACGCTGGGTCTCATCGAGCGGTACGCGCCGTTGCGGGCGTACGTCCGGTACTGGGCGACGGTGGCGAGAGCCGACGAGACCCTGGACAACTCGGCGGACGCGGCGGAGCAGGCCAAGGCTGTGGCTGCGAACACCTTGGGACAGATCCTGGTCGGCGCCGCGGAGGGTGTGCCGAGTATGGGCTTCGTCGGAGCAGCCGAGCTCGCGGCTTCGCACCGACGTCGCGACCCGTCCATATCCGCCGGGTGGCTCAAGGCGCTCATCTACGGCGACTCCACGATGAGCTCCATGGGCGGCACGATCCTGTCGCTGGGCGGGCCCGCCGCCGCGCCGGTCACCGCGCCCCCCGCGCTGGCCATGTACTTCACCATACGGCTCCGCCTATGCCTCGCCGTCGCGTCCTTGGGCGGCGCGGACGTGCTGGACCCCGAGGCTGGCGCGGCGACGCTCGCGTGTTTCTTCGGCACCGACGCGCGCGAGCTCCTGGACGCCCGGCCGTTCGTGAAAGACCTCGACGCGCTCATCGCCGCGGCGTCGGACGCGGCGAACGCGGCGGATGACACGAAAAAGTTGTCGTGGCTTCCGGACGTGTCCGGAGCGATGTCCCGAGTGTTCGAGACCGGCGCGTCGGCGCAGCGAGTGGCGCAGAGGTCCGCCGCCGTGTACGCGGAACGGGCCGCGGAACACGCGGTGAGACGGTCGCGTATGGGCCGCGAGGCGTTCAGTACTTCGGACCCGGGCGACGTCGAAGCGGATGCGAAACGCGCGTATGAGAACGCGTACCGACTGGCGCTTCCGCGGGAGATGGTGAGGGCGATGGGGGAGCACGTGTTCACCGCCGCGAACATGGTGGTGGTCGCCGCGGAGCTGGTGCCGTTCGTGTCCAGCTACCTGACGGTCCGCGCGGCGAACGCGGCGATCAAGTGCCACCTGCCGCACCTCGCGCCCGCGGCGGAGGCTGAGCTCGAAAACGCGAAGGACTCGGACGACGCCAACGCGGCAGCCGCGACGCCGAACGGCGGGTGGACCAAAGACATCACGGAGGGCGCGTCGAAAGTCGCGAGCTCGGTGGGCGCGGCGGCGAGCACCGCGGCGGCGCGGACGAGCGCCGCCGCCGCCGCCGCGGGCGCGGGTATAGCGTCGCTCTGGACAAAGGCGAGCGAGACGGCGGCGAGTACGACGCGGGTGACGGGCTTGGTGAGGGAGGGCGGGACGACGCCGGTGCCGCGGCTCGCGGATCCGGACGCTCCGAAGACCTTTCACTCGATCGGCTCGGGCGGCGTCGTGTGATCGGGAAGGCTTAGCGAGTCTGCCTCATCAATAACTTAACATATATAAAAGGACGCCTCTCCACGGTGCCTCTCCGTCGACACCGGTGGTAACTAATTTTCAGTCAAGGCTGGGTAAACGGGTGATAAGGTAAAGCATTTAGACGGCGTTGCTGGCCGTGTAGTTGTTGGGCGGCGTGTACTCGGCGATGTTCACGAGTGCGCGCTCAAACTCCCCGGAGCACTCATTCCTGAGGAACTGGGTGAGGTGGGTGTTGCCCTTGGACTCCTTCTGGAACTCCGCTCGGATACCCTTCATGAGCACGTCCTTGTGCGTGAGGAGTGCGATGAGGCCAGACTTGTTGGTGCTCGAGAGCCAGCCCTTGGCGGTGAGCTTGATGCCGCGCGCGTAGGTACGAGCTCTGGGCGCGACGAGCGCGACGAGAGCCTTTTCATATTCACCCTTGCAGTTCGCGCGGATGTCCTGGATGAGATCGCGTCCGTGAACCATGGTGTACGCCTCGCGGATCAGCGTCTTCTCCTCGGGGCTGCGGTGGATGAGCATGGAGATGAGACCCCAGTCGTCGTTGCTGAACCAGCCGTCGAAGGCCTCCTTGAGGTAAACGGCGATCTGCTCCTCCCTGTTCGTGAGGAGGCCCATGAGCGTATTCCTGAAACCCTCGGATTCAAAGATACCGGTGGTCTCGCTCTTGAGTCGCAGCTTGAGGTCCTCGCAGTGCGTCGCGTCGTACTTGCGCTGGAGCAGCTGGAGCTGCTCCTCGGTCTTGTTGCGGAGGACGCCGATGATGGCCTCCTCGTCGGTGCCCATGCCCTCGACGGCGTTGCGGAGAATCTCGATGTCCGCGTCGTAATCGGGGTCAGTCTCGATGTTATCCGGGTGCTTCTTGACCAGGGCGCAGAGGATGTTCTTGAAGTCGCCGCCGATGGCCCACTCGCCCTCCATGTCCTTGGCGAGGTCGAGGTTGTATAGCCGGCCGTACGCCTTGCGAGTGTCGTACATGACTTGGTGGGAGCAGGTGACCATGATGCGGATGAGCGCCTTGCAGTCGGTGCCCATCATGTGGATGGCGGAGTGGCACACCTTGGCGTAGGCCTCCGCGACGCCGTCGCAGCCCGCGAGGAGCAGCACGCGCTTGTACTTGCCCTCCGTCTCGGAGAGCATAGCCGCCTCCAACGACTTTTCAAACCGGGAGGAGTACGCGTTCTGGAGCTTGAAGATGTCCTCCTCGTCGAGGGTGCACAGGATGGTGGTCAGGGTGTCCTCGTCGCAGCCCCAGCCCTTCATCGCGTCGTGAATCACCTGCGCCTCAAAGTCGAAGCGCTCCGTGAGCAGCGCGTCGAGCAGGTGGCGAAGGGGGTTGGCCTTGGGGATCGTTTCGGCGATTTTGCTTTGGAGGACGCCGTAGCCGAACCTGTTGAAGGCCTCGACGACGCGCTCGCGGATGTACTCGTCCCTGAGCATGCCCTCGTTGTTGGCCTCGATGGTGACGTCGTAGAGGAGCGCGCCCATGATCTGCTTGGTCTTGCCCTCGGCGATGGCCTCGTTGATGTTGAAGCAGATCTCCTCAAGCTTCGTGTCAAAGACTCGCGGCGGGTCGATCCTGTAGCAGCAGAACGGGATGCCTTGGCGCTCCCGAAGGTCGTCGGGATCGCCGAAGATGGACCAGTACACCGCGTCCTGCATCGGGTACTTCCACCCGTGGGACCTGCGGGAGCGCTCGAGCAGGTAGAACGCGCCGAGAGCGCAGACCCCCGCCACGGCGTAGAAGATGATGCCGCGGACCTCGTACTCACCCGCGGTGGGACCGAAATCGCGGGCGCAGCCGGTGCTGTCGATGCTCATCGCCTTGATGACGGGATCCATCGGCGAGCGGATCACAATCTCGAGGATCTTGTTCGTGTCGGGCTTGCGTTCGTTGCCGCTGCACGCGGCGGACGCCAAGGCGGATGTGCTGTAGTCGCCAGTCTCAGATTGGACGGTCCACAGGTCGTCGCATGGCTGGCGGGTGAGCGTGGACACGCCGCTGCCGCCGTTGTTGGCTTCGACAAAGTTGATGCGGGTGAGGAACTTGGGCGAGACCTTCCAGTAATCTACGGCTGTCGTCACCTTCTCGCCGTCGGCGTTGGTGGACTCAACATTCTTCGTGAACTTCGGGGTAGTGCACTCGTAGACGTGGAACTTCGGGAACACGTTCGAGCCGATGGCGACGGTGACGTCGTCGTTCTTCTTCTCCGACTTCTTGGAGGTGCTGTGGAAGTTCTCGATGGGCGCGTACAGGGCGAGGTGCTTGTTGTGCCTCTTGTAGTCGCTGCGGGTATCCTTGAGGCCGATCGCGGCGATTTCGCCGGATTCGAGCTTCTGCCACGCGGACACCGTCACGGTGCTCCCGGCGTCGGCGTTCGTCCCGCGCGTAAGCGTCGCGGTCGCCGGTACCGAGGCGTACTTGGTGTTGTACTCGGCGAAGTGCGTGTTCTGCCACGCGTCGACGTAGCCGTCGTACGATTTCACCCTCGGGGTTCTGGGATCGTCACTGGCCAGCTGCATGTTGACCGCTCCGCCGGCGAGCATCCCCACGGCGACGAGGAACACGAAGACGGACCCGAAGAACCATCGATCGCTGGGGCAACCCATCGTGCTCGATGAGTGTCGGCTCGAGGGACGTTCCTGAGCGCGTCGGCGGCGGTGGCCGGCGCGGTTCTACTGTCTTTGACGTCCAATTTTCATTTCTCGTTATTGGGATTTGCCGCCGCATTTGAGCAGATATTTCAGGATTGTTAAGTGTTTTAGAGCCCAACGCGGAAGGTACGGCGCCAGTTCGCATGATCACGACCGCATCGACGGGCGCGACGACGCGGGGTTCCCAGATGATGACCTGAATCGTGTGGTGAGCGTTCTCCTGGCCTCGATCATCGACATTTTACCCCATGACAACTCCGTGTTCTACCGCCCCCCCGACGTTCAGACGCGTCCCAAGCCAATAACGGTAGCACTATTGGATAGAGAGCATCGGAGGAAAATAACAACGAATTACGAATGTGACTGGCCGGCTGTGAGTGCTTTCATAAAAACGGACAGGAATCGTAAAGTTACCGTAACTGTTTGCCGCATGAAAACATGTCTTCTATTTGACTCTAATTTGCTATTTACGCACGATAAAAAACGTGCGAGGGGAGGGGCGAGGGGTGCCGAGCAAACAACGCAAAACCCATTCCGACGGGCGCTGTCTCCGCGACCGTCGTGACCCTCTCCGCGTGCTAACCGACCCGCGGCGGACTCGCACCCGTCATTCAGACGCGTGAGATCCCAAGGCGCCGACGGTTCTCACTCCTACGCAGGTCCCGCGGCCCATCCATCGGACCGAGACAGCCCGAACAATCCATCCTCCCGCTTGGAGCTGTCTCGGGCGAGGCGATATCCATTGCGGACGAGTCGCGAAGCCGGAGGGGGGCTACGTAGGAGCGGCACCGATCGGTGATGCCCAACACGCGCAAGACGGAGGTCAGGCAGGAGGCCAACGGAGCGGCGAACGATGTCGCCTCGGGGGTCATGAAGGTCGACTCGGTGACGAACCTGAGCCCGCTGCCGAGCATCGAGAAGGTGGCATCCTTCGGCCTCACCCCGAACCCGAGCGGCGTCCCGCCCGTGAACCCCGCCGTGACCGCCAGCGGCCTCGCCACGAGCGCGTCCCCGTCGACGGACCCGGCCGCCGCCAAGCCGGTCGACAGCGGCGTCACGTCCTCCGGCGCCACCGGCTCGGACGCCAACGCGCTCGGCTCGGGATTCCGACCCATCAAGCGCTCCCGCCTCAACTCCGAGAACCACGACAAGGACGTCATCGTTCGGGACTTCGAGGGCGTCGACCTCGCGGGCATCTCCCGCAGGTTTCCGCAGGAGAAGCGCGTACAGCTGGCGCAGAAAATCGACGACCGCGCCGAGAAGGTGGCGGGGGCTTGGGCCGCGCTGCTCCTGGCGCAAACAGGCATGCGATACGCGGAGTGGGCCACCACCGCCTCCCGCGTCGAGCAGACCAAGCAGAACACGCTTCGGATCGTCAAGGCCATCGTGGACTACCTCACCACCGCGTCACAGGCCAAGCTGAGGCAGTGCATCTCCTACATCGTCGCCAAGCGCCGGCGGCAGGGGTTCGGGCACGAGGAAGTCATCACGTCCATGCTTCTCCTGCGCCGATCGTTCGAGAAGGGCTGCGGGCCCGTCGACGGCGAAGCCGGCTTCCTCATCGACGCCGTGACCCGCGTCATGGTCGGGGAGGTGGCGACGTACCTCCACGCCATCAACCCGCACGAGGAGAGCCAGCTGGACGTCTGCGTCGCCACCGAGGACGACGACGAGTTGGGAGTGGAGCACCCCGAGGACCTCAACCTGCCGCCGCAGCGACATTTGCAGCAGGAACTCGAAGACGTCAGGCCGCCCATGCACCTCTTCATCGTTCCCAAGGTTCCCGCGCAGTACGTCCGCGCGAGGGAGGGCGGCACGCCCATCATGCTCGCGCCGCTGTGGAGCAGAGCCGCGCACGAGCCGTCGGGGCTGTGGACCTGGCCGAGGGGCACGGAGCCGCTCGTGGGCGCCATCGTGAACAACAGGTTCGTGGTGGAAGCGTACATCGCCTCCGGGTCGTACGGCCACGGGTGGAAGGCTGTTGACCTGCACAGCAAGAAGCCCGTCTTCCTCAAGACGCCTCGCGCGTCGCACGATTACATGCCCAGCGACATGATGGGGGAGCTGGCGCGAGAGCTCGGTACGATGCGCCGCATCCTTCACACCATCCCTAAGCACCCTCGGCTCGTCAACGTCATCGAGGTGACCCCGCCGCACGCTCCAAAGCCCTGCGCGACGTCCTGCGGCGTCACCGCGCCCATCCACTACTTCGCGTGCGACCTGTGCGAAGGCGGCGATCTCTTCGGCTACATCTCGACGCAGCCGCTGGAGCCGATGCGGGAGCCCGTGGTGGCGCACATATTCCGGCAGCTCATGGAGGCGCTCGGGTTCCTCCACGGTCGTAACCTGTTTCACCGCGATCTCAAGACGGAGAACATGCTGGTGTCCAGGGAGGAAGGGAGGTATTCGCTGAAGGTTGCGGACTTTGGGCGCACCGTCTTCGTGCCGCCGCAGCCGTCCGAGACTGGCGAGGGACCCACCAACATCCACGAGCAGTTCTCCTACGACAACGGGATCTTCCCCGCGGAGGCTGTGCGCGGGGGGATGATCGGTGAATCGGTGGTTGCCGCGGAGGACGGCATGTACCGGCTCTCATCCGCCGACATCTGGGCCGCGGGCCTGGTCCTGTTGCTCCTCACGGGCGTCGGGCGCATGTCCAAGATTAAGCACAACATCGCCGACGCCCTCCGAGGCCGCGGCGAACACTTCGCGCCCCTCTCCAAGGATGAGGCGCCGATCGACCGCCTGTACAGGCTCATCGGGCCCGGGTGGCGGGTATCACCCGAGCTCGACCAGCTGTTCCGGGCGCTGGTGCACAAGGACCCGATGCAGCGCCCCAGCGCCGAGGAGGTGTTGGCGTGCGACTGGATGAAAAAGGCGGACGAGGTGACCGAGGCGGAGGTGGTCGCCGCGTTTGAGCGCCGAAGGCCGGTGAGCGAGGAGGCCCACAACACCATGTCGGTGACCTGCGCGCCGCGCCTGAAGGACACCGCGACGGCCTTCGCGGCGCTCATCGAGTCGCTGCAGTCGCTCGAGTGGCCGACGGCGGGCAACGACGTTCGAGCCGAGGTTCACGTCGACAAGGATCGGCTCACCGCCACCTGCGTCATGGACGAGATGCGAATCCGCGCCATCTTGACCCCAGTCGAGGGTTTACTGGAGAAGAATCCCACCGTGAACATGTTCGCGCACGGCGACGCGGTGGCGGGTGAGGCGGACCCGGTGGCGGCGGCGAAGCGAATGGAAGCGGTGCGGCTGGAGCGGGAGATGAATCAGACGCCCGTCGTTCGGTTGGTGTGGATCGGGGGCAGCGCGGGGGCCATGCAGCTGGTCAACGTTTACATGGCGGTGTCCGCCATGCTGAGTACATAATAGTTGACGGGATTAATTAATACGATGTGAACTTCACGACAAACCGATTGATGCTAACTCTTACGTTTATCAGTCCCACTTGCCCTGAGCTGGGGGGTACCCTCCCTGGTAGTATTGCTGCTGGCCGGGAGCGTGCGCGTGCATCGCGGTGTCGTTCACCGGCGGATGATGCTGCGCGGGCGGGTACCCAGCCTGCTGCTGATAGTAACCCGGCTGCTGCCCCTGCCCCTGCTGCCCCTGCTGCCCCTGCTGCCCCTGCGCCGTCGCCGCCGTCGCCTGCTCGTATCCGTAGTAGCCGCCGTTCTGAGGCGGGTACTGGCCACCGTATTGCCCGCCAACCTGGTCGTAACTCGAGTACGCTGGCACCTGGGGCTGGGGCTGAGACGCGAACGAGTACACGTCAGCCTGCTGCTGCTGGTGATACTGCGGCTGCTGAGGAGGAGGCTGCTGAAGAGGAGGCTGTTGAGACGGAGGCTGGAGCTCGGCGTTGGAGTTATCAAACTGGTTGAAGAACGCCACGTCGTCACCCGCGTCGGAGTCGTTGAACGGGGAACCAAACGGGGGCGCAGCCACGACCGGGGGCGCAGCCATGGGAACCGGCGCGGGCGCTGGAGCAACCGGCGCGGGCGCAACCGGCGCTGGAGCAACCGGCGCGGGAGCAACCGGCGCGGGAGCGATCGGCGCGGGAGCGATCGGCGGAACCGATTCGTTCGTAGCCTCGGGCGGCGCGGGACCGACGCCGGGGGGAAGCGGCGAGTTGAGGTCCCATCCGGAAGTGTTCCCGGGCGCCTCCCCGTCTCGCGCGATCTCCCCCGAGATGTTCCACTCGTCCCCGCCGTTCCACCCGTCGTCGCCGCCGCCGAACGCGTCGGGGAAATCGGTACCGGGCGCCGATCCGTCGCGAGCACCCTCCTCGGGCTCGGGTACTGAAAACAACGCGGGGATATCCGGAAGGGATATGTCCCGCAGCACCGCGGCGCCGCCAGCCGTGGGGGTGTCCGGCACCGACGCCATCCCGGAGACCTCCACGCCGTGGATGGACCCGTCGATGGAGACATCGTTCATCCCATCGACATCGTTCATCCCATCGACATCGTGTATCTCATCGACATCGTGTATCGTCCGCGTGACTCCCGCGGTTGGATCCCTCGGGTCGACGTCGTCGGTACCCCCGAAGGCGCCACCCGTGAACCCTAAACCCGGGTTGAGCGCGGAGGCATCCGTCATGAACGCGACGGACGATGCGAAGGACGTGTCGTCGATCTCTCGCCCGGCCGTCTCTCCGTCCCGGTGGGTGTGATTCTCCTGGTGGACGGGATGCGTCGCGTTGGGTTCGGCGGCGGGCTCGCGCGTTTCGTCGGTTTCGTCGAGGTCCGCCGCGGTGGTCTCGCCGTCGCCGAGCATCTGCGCGGCCAAGTTGGCCTCCGCCTCCGCCTCCAGCTCCGCCATGATGGGCGCGGTGTCCACCCCGTGTCGCTCGAGAATATCCCGTAGACGCTCCGTCTTGCGCTCCTCCTGCCCGAGGCACACGAGTAGGTCCTCCATCTGCTCGTCGGCGTCGGCGTCGCCGGCGGCTCGGCCCTCCTTGACGCCGTCGGCGTGGCCCGCCCTGTATCCCGCGGCGCGCGCGGACTGGATGGGGTCGCCCGCCGCGTCGCCGCCGTCGCCGCCGGGCATGCCGTCGTCGCCCGAGTGCTGAACCTTCTGAACGCTGCTCCTCGCCTCCTCGACCGCGACGCGCGCCTCCTCCTTCAACTCCTTCAACTGAATGCTCAACTCCCGCTCCGAGCTCAACCGAGTTCGTTCGAGCTCGGCGACGAGCCGATCCACCTCGGATCTCGCCGCGTCCGCCTCGGCCCTCGCGGCGGATGCGACACTCGCGGACGCCTCCATCAACCCGCGAAGCCGTTCGCCGTCCTCCGTCGCTAAACCCAGCCTTCGCTCCGCGTCGTTCAACGCCTCGATCGCAATTTTCTCGCGGCGCTCCGCTTCGTTCGCGTCCGCGTACGCCCCGTCCAACGCCTCCTGCCACGCGCGATCGTACTGCGCTTCCGTTTCAAAGGCGGTTGGATCGGGCGCGGCGACGTGACCGGGCTCGGCGGGTCGTTGGGCGTATAACTCGGCTGGACCTTCTCGACCGACCACCGGCGGCGGTTTCATCGGCGGCGGGAGGTCAGCCGCGGCGGCGATCGGCGGCGGCGCGACGGCCGGCTCGGGTGCCGCGAACATCGGCGGCGGCGGGAGCTCCGGCTCCGTCGTCGGCTCCGTGATGGGCTCTGGCTCGGGGACAATCTCGCCGACGGTCGGCGGAGGATGGTAAGGCTCGAGGGGTTGCTGGGCGTATAACTCGGTCGCCTGGATGTCAGCCTCGGTCGCCTGGATGTCAGCCTCGGTCGCCTGGATGTCAGCCTCGGTCGCCTGGATGTCAGCCTCGGTCGCCTCGCCCCCGTAGAACACGCCAGTCTGGTCCCCGTCGCCCGCCGCCGTCAGCGTCTCCGCGCCATCCGCTCCGTCGCCGCCCTCCGCAGTCGCCCCAACCTCGGCACCCAACGCACCGGATGGATCCTCGTACATCACGGGCTCCTGCCCGGGGTACTGGTACCACCAGTTACCCAGCGCATCACGCGACCACGTCACGTCCCCGTCCTGAACCTGATAGTCCAAACTCTGCTCCGCGCTCTGCGTCACCGGCGTCTCATCCACCGGCGGATCCGACGCGCCCTGGTACTCGGACGCGTACGCGTAATCACCCTGGTACTCACCCTGGTACTCACCCCCTCGGTACTCGCGGTACTCGTCCTGGTACGCGCCGCCGTACGCAGCCTTGACCGGGCTCGTGGACGTTCCGTCCGGCACCGAGTACCCTGCGTTGCCCGATAAACGCTCCAGCCGCTCCTTCGCCTGCCGCTCGCTGTACGTCAGGTCAGCGGGGACGTCCGGAAGGTCCTCGGTATGCTGCCTGGCGCCGCCGCTGCGCCGTTTATTCCCGCCTTGCAGGAGCCCGGGCCGGAGCAACGCGGGCTCGCCGGACGCGTCGTCGCCGCCGAGGAGCCCGGCGGAGTCAGCCGAGTTACCGGAACTCCTCGCGTCGAGTGAGCCCTGGGCTGACTCGAGATGCGCGGGCGCCGGGACGAAGAAACCGCCGCCGGGGTTCGGCACTGATGAAGCGTTCGAAGAAGACGAATAAACAGACGAGTTCGCCCCAGCCTCTTGTTCCACATTCCGGCTCGAAGTGGGCGGGTACGCGGGGCCCGGGTCCTCGGCGGGCGTGAAGTTCTCGGACACCCGCGCGGACGCCACCGCCTTGGGCGAGGACATGCCCTCGCTCACCTTGCCGAGCGCCTGCGCCCAATCGCCCAGCCGAGCCTTGGGATCGGATGTAACGTTGACCGGATTCAAGTTGACGAGCCGCGGCGGCGACGTCGGCTCGATCGAGCCCGGGCCAACGCCAACGCCCGCCGTCTCCGTGCCCTCCGCGAGCGGCGGTTCATCCGCGGTCGCGATGCCCACGAGCTTGGGCCCGCGCGAGTGGTAGTGGGTCTTTCCCTTGGGCGAGGTGGTCGCGCCCTCGCCCCGCAGCATGGCCGGCCCGTCCTCGCCGGTCGCTCCGCCGCCGGGGATGATTAGCCGATCGAGCCCGCCGCCGCCGCCGCCCGTCGCGCCGGTGTGTACACCACCGCCCCCCGTCGTCGCACCCGTCAACACGTCGTCATCCCCGTCGTCATCGTCCGCGCTCGTCTCCGTCATGGAGCTCTGCGAGGGAACCGCGGGGACGAAAAACTTGGGCCCGCCGGTTCCGCCCCCCGGGGTCATCGGCACCCCGGGTCCCCCGCCGCCCGTCGCCGGCGCCGGTACGAACGATCCGGGCAGCACGGGCGCGAGTAAGTTCGGGGTGGATCCCACGGCGGGGATGGATCCCATCCCCGGGGTGGACGTCCCGCTGTTTGAACCCCCGGCGAAGACGTCGACGTACCTGTTCCTGACGTGCGACAGCGAGTTGGATCGCGACAAGGGATTGGACGGGTTGGACGCGTCGTTGGATGAGCCGTCACCGGATGAGCCTGGATGAGCGTTGGATGGCCCTGACGGCGGGATGGTCATCGCGGGTGTGGGCGGCGCGGAGGTGGGCGGCGGCGGGAGTGCGCCCGAGGCGTCCGCCCCGTCGCTCCCTCCCGCGCCGGCACGTTTGTCCTTGCGGTCCACCCACGACTTGAGCTTCTCGTCGTAGTAGAACGAGGACTCGTCGCCGAGGTTGGCGCGTATGGGCTTCTTGGGCTTCTCACCGGATGCCCCCCCGCGCGCGCCGAGCCCGCCGAAGAGCCTCCTCATCGCCGCCGACCGGAGCCTCGCGCCCTGCGAGATCTGAAATCTGGACTGCTAGGTGCCGTCAACCCTTCCGCGCGGAGTCGCCCCCGGGCTCGGCCCGCCCGTGCGCCCGACCGCCGGTGTCCTCTCTATCGCCGGGACTCTTCACCGTCCGTCCTATCGCGGCGGCGATCGAGTCCCGCGAGCACCCAACGCCGGGCCGCGCCACTCTCTCTGATTGACCTGGTCCCGTCTGCGACTCCAGTGAAAAGCGGAAATTTCGAGGCGGTCCACACGTGTGGTTCTTCACACGTGATGGATGCACGGATACCGAAGGCATCCTCCCCATTTTCAAACCGTGTGCACGTGATGATAACGTGATAATGTGATTTGAACGAGATATTTGCGGTTCCCGATCGATGTCACGGCCCAATCAGGATGCGTCTGACAAAAAAAAACCCAAAAGTCTTCGCGACCTTCCTGTTTGTAGACTGGTGTATGGACTATTGAGTCAGGAAAAGTCGTCGTCTGAAGTGGGTGAAGTCGTGGTTTGTGTGAAAAGAGGATTTGCCCCGACCGACGGGGCACTTCGCGAGCAGCGCATCACACGCGACGCGCGGTTCGTGAAGCATCTTCCGGTCACCCAGAAGATGCCAAACCACTCTATCTTCCCGTGTATCCCCACGTCCGGGCCGCGGGGTCACGACCTGACCGGCAAGGAGGCTGCGCAGGGGACGTGCCACAAGTGCGGGGGCTCGCTGTCTCGAGGAAATGCGGGCCTCGCCAAGCAGTGCGGCGCCTGCGGGACGCGCTTCCACATGTCGGACTGCGGCGGAAGACTCGCGGCCGCGGGGTACCACGATGTATTTGACCAGTGTCCAAAGGTGCGCCGACCTGAATCGAGGCTTTTCACTCGCGAACGCGCCGACGACGCGCCGCCAACCCCGCGCGCCCCTTTTCCCCCGCACATGGATTTGGAGTCGTGTGTGTAGCACTACGCCGTGTCAGGATTTTTCGTGCCGGGGGACCGGACACGGCGCGGATGTTGCGCGCGCTCGATCATCCCGGGGGCGGTTCGCTCGGCCCGGGGGGTCGATCGTGTCGCCCGGTCCCTCGATCGCGCCTCCCCCGCCGGTTTCCACGCTCAACCGCACCGACCCACCGGCCGGGTGTTGACCCATTCGCCGAGGGGCCAAACGTCTCACCCACGTGTTTTTCACGGTCCTTTCACATCGAATCGGGGGTTTGGAGACTCGTGATGAGGGTCAGATTCCTCTTCGAACTTTGTCGCACACGCGGGTCCCGGGAAAATTTCATGGACTCTCAAAAACTGATGACCTCGCTCACTTTGTCAACCTCACCCACTTGTCACCCCCAACGCAGTGCGCCTGCCTGTGCAACTGCGCGGAGGGAGGATTGGCGCTGTGCCACGCGTACCGCGTCCGCAAGATGCGCACCAAGGGTCGGGGGCGGCGGTCCGCGGCGGCGGCGGCGGCGTCAGGGTCGATGTCCGCCGAGGCCACCAGCCCATCTAAAGCGCGGGGCGAGACGGATGAGGTTCGCCAACCTTTTGGCAACGCCAGAGGAGGGCCACCGTCCGGTCCGTCGGACGCCGACACCAACAGTGACGTGCGCGTGAACGCCTTCGGCTCGTCCACCGCGGCCGGCAGCGACGGGCCGAGCACCCAGGCGGACCCGAATAACTACGAGACGCAGCTCTGGGCGCTGGGCTTGCTTGGGGTCGGCGATGAGAACGGCGCGGGGGAAAACGAAGAACGGGAGGGATCGGCGCACAGCGAGATTGGGTACGAGGCGTTGATGGGTGACGGGCCGATACAGCCGGTGCCGGAGCTGCAGAACGAACTGCTGCAACTGCTGCAGCATAAGAAACGGGCGAGGACGAACGAGCCCAAGGGCGACGCCGCGGCCGTCGACGACTACCTGGTATTTTAGGCTACAACTTTTAGAGGAGCCAACGCCGCGTTGGCGATGTTGTAATTTACCTCCTTTGCCGAACCTACGAAGGAGGGCCGGGGCGGCGGGCGCGCACACCTCCGCGCGCGTCCCCCGGTCACTAGCTCCCGACCGATATCGCATCCGCGATGGTGCCCGCGTGCTCCACCGCGTCGGCCGTCCTCTCGCGCCCGGGAGCCCGGCATCGAGGGCGAATCACGGTCGCGCCCCGAAAAACCACCGCCGCGAAAAGCGCGTTCCCCGTCGGCACGCACGCGAAGCTTCGTCGTCGACGCGTCGCCGCCGTCGAGGGCGACGGCGCGACGACCGCGAATACCGAGTGCGATGACGACGAGGAGATCCCCGACATCGAGATCCCCGAGCGCCCCGACCACGTCCGCCTCGTGGACGGCTTTCTCCCCGCCGCCGACGCCGGCGCCCTGCGCGCCGTGTTCGACGGACACAACGACGACCCACGACGGACGCACGAGTACAGGTTCGTGTGGGACTACTGGCACGTCCCCGGGCAGTACACCCAGCTCAGGACCCCAGCCGCGGACTATTTCCCAAAAGAACAGTTCGATAAGTTGGAGGCATCGCTGCTGACGTACGCGCGAACGGAGCTCGGGTGCTCGGCATTAACGCCGGTGTGGCTGTCAAACTACGTGGACGGCATGAGGCAGGAGATTCACGCCGACGTTCCGAACGGACCCTGGGCGTTCGTGCTCTCGCTCACCGACTGGGACGAAAGGAAGTTCAGCGGCGGGGAGACCTTCATGTTGAGGCCGGAGAGTCTAGACTACTGGCGCGGCTTCGACGCGGGCGACGTGGTGGAACGCGGAAACATCGTGCGGACAATCGAGCCAAAGTTCAACCGCATGACCGTGTTCGATCCTCGGATCCCGCACGGCGTTAACACGGTGGGTGGGACGCGGGACCCACGGGAGGGACGGTTAGTGCTGCACGGGTGGTTCAGGGACCTAGCGCCGCACTTCGTAGGCGCGCTGACCGAGGAGTCGTGCGAAGAATCGCTCGGGGAAATTTTACCCCCGCTGTACGCGGCGCTCGGCGAGCTGCCGCGGGCGCTGGGGGTGGTGGTGATCAGGGTTGACGTGAACGCGGACGGGAGTGTCGGTGGGACGGAGTGGAAGGCGGACACGCTGGTCCCAGTTCCGGCGCCGGACCTTCCCGATCCGACGGAGGTTAGGGACGCCATCCTCCTGGAGATTGCGGGCGCGTTCATGGACGCGACGTTTCCGGCTCTTTCCGGCTCCGTCACCATGCCATTCGAGTTCGACTAGACTAGCTACTTCACGACATGAGACTAGCTACTTCACGTCAGTCGTCCAGCGAGTGCTTCGTCGGGAGCACCGAGTCCATCGCGCGCCGTCGCCGCCGGGCCAAGCGCCGAACGCAATCCCCCGCAAACGACGAACCCCCCCCCACCGCGCCTCCGATTCCAAACGCGCGCTGCATCAGCAGGTTGAACCGCGGCGACGCTCGCGTCAACGATCGCCACGTCACGTACACCAACCCGCACACCAACCCCAGCTTCAGTACACCCACCTTTATCCACGCGAAGAACCCCAGCCACTCGCGGTACAGGACGTAGTCCCAGAGGGGCAAGTCGCCCGCGGACCCGGCGTTGACCTTCGCGGCGTCGTTCTTCGCCTTGACCCGAATCAGCGCCATGACCCCGCGCCACCCGGCGTACCTCAAGCCGCAGCAGTGCCTGTTGATACCCACGAACCCGGCGACGATGTGCCGGACGCCCGAGGTGGTGGCCAATCCCTCGTGGACGTTGCGCCCGCCCTGCACCAACGTCGAGCCCTTGGCGATCTTGTGAACCTCGCCATCCTCGGGGAGGAGCCTGTCCGGCCTCACCGTGGCATCGACGCGTGAGTCCAGCCAGACGCGCGTGCCACCCCCGCCGTAGGACTCCGGGTCGGAGAGCGCGGCGTTGAAGCTGAAGCCACTGGCGTCCCTGTGCCTGTCGAGCCCCGCCTGTCCTTCCGGCGTGTACTTGACCACGAACACGTCGTTCGGGGTGAGCCGGTCGACGGGCCTGATGCCGCACCGCGCGCGGACGCTGGCCTCCATCGCGCCCCACAGCTTGTCGAAGATGCGCGCGACGGCGGGCAGCGCGGTCCACGGGAGGTCCATCGTGGGGTACGCGATGTGGCGCTGGCTGTGCCATCCGTGCGTGGCCGCGTGCGCCTCCGCGGCGGCCACGACCTCGTCAGCCTCCGCTGGGGTGATGGCCCCTGCCACAACCTCGAGGTCGCAGGACGATAGGGGATGCTTGACGTCCTCCTCCCAGCATCGCCCGTCGCACTCGGGGGGCATGGAGAACCACAGCGCGCTTGAGGTGGGGAGCAGCAGCAACGCGCAGCACAGCAAAAGCCGCTGGAGATGGAGGCGCCGCATCGCCGTGCCGTGTCGACGGCGCGGCGTGCGTGTGATGGGAAAAGGAATATCGTCGGAGTTAACAATTGAGGGTGGTGAATATGCAGGGATCTCGAGTGCACAAGTGAGATATCATATTTGGAACGGGTGGGGTCTATTCCTCGTCCCCGGCGGCGTCCTCGATGGCCTCCTGCGCCTCGCGCAACGCCCCCGCCAGCCTCTCCTCCGCGTCCCTCAGCTCCTCCCGGCACCGCGTCGCCTTCGCGCCCGCCTTGACCACCTTCTTCACCAAACCCTTCCTCCGCCTCTGCCTCTCCACCGCGCTCTCGAGCGCGCTCTCCAACGCGTCCGCCCGCGCCGTCTGGCTATCCTCGCTTCCCTTGCTGCGCGCCACGGCATCTTCGAGCGCGGCGAGTCGCTTCTCGAGCTCGGCGTTGTGCGCGCGGGCCTCGGAGAGATCGCCCGATGCGTCACCGCCCTCGTCTTTGCCGCCCGGCGAGCGGCTGCGCTTGCGGTCGGACCTTCTCGCGGAGGACCGTCTGGGCGGCGGGCTATCGCTGCGGCTGCGTGAGCGCCCGCGGTGGTCCCTCCCGCGCGGCGGGGACCGGGAGCGGCTGCGCGAGTAGCGCCCGCGGCGTCCTGACGGCGGTCCTCTCGGCTGGCGTGAGTCGTGCCTGCCCCGTGCTGCCCGGTCGTTGGATCGCGGTTCTCGTTGGTGTGCCTTGGGTCCGTCCGCGGCGGGGTTGCATCGGAGCACGCGTCCGTCGATCTCGATCCCGTGCGTTCGCTCCACCGCCGCCGGGATGGCGTCCTCGGCGTCCTTCTCGGAGAAGTGCACGAAGGCGATCCCCTTGCTCCGGCTGGTCTCGCGGTCGTAGATGATGCGCACGGATTCCACCTCGCCGAAGCGCTCGAAGTGATCGCGGAGCGTGCTTTCATCGGTGTTGAAGTTCAGACCGCCGACGAACACCGAGAAGGCGTCCCGATCGCGGTGTCCCCGCCGCTCTGCGGTCCCGCCGAACGATCGACCAGATCGAGGCCTGCCGCCGGAGCGATCGCGGTCGGGGGAGCGGTCGCCTCCCCTCGGGGGTGATCGCGACGGGGATCGTGAGGTATCGACCATGGTTGGAGCGCAGATGTGCGTCTTTCGAACCTGATGGAACAGCTTCGGACTCGCGCGCGCGACAGTGACGTTTGGGTGACCTAAGATCTGATTTCGTTGAGCAAGTTGAGGTGCCGAGCGACGCGAGCGGGAAAATGGTGTTGGTAACATTAGTTTACAGCTCTCGTAATGAGAGCGCGCTAGCTCCGTCGCTCGACGGAGGTGCTAAAAAATATGTTTATCGTCTTTCCTTCGATCACCTCGATCATCGCCCGGCCACCTCCGGCCCCGACGCCTTCGAGATCAGCGCCGCGAGCGCACGTTCCAAGTACGCGACCCTCGCCTCCAACTCGGCAACCGTCCCGTTCCGCCGCTCAAACTTGTCGTCGAGCGCCTTCACGCCAGCCAATGCGTACACCCCGACGCGTTCGTACGCCACCCCCTTGTACCCACCGTCGTCCTCGGACACCAGGTGGGGCAAGACGGACTCGAGATCCTGCGCGAGGAAACCAGCCTGCGTCTCGGCTGGGAAATCTCGAGCCGGGAACTCGTCGCGGCGGAATTCAAACGTCACGGGCTCCAGCGCCCTCGCGATCGCGAGCGGGTCTTCTATGGCCCGCACATCGCGCTTGAACCTCGCGTCGGACGCGGAGGTGACCGTGCCGGTGGCGTAGACAGACCCGGTGACGTAGAGCGCCTTGGTGGCGTCGCCGTGCGCACCCGCGATGGCGACCTTTCCGTCGGTGACGACGTCGCCGGAGCTCGCTGTGACGGTGAGCTTGGGACCCGATCCGACGGTGAAGTCGCCGCCGGAGTGGAGGGTCGTGGTGACCGTGGCGGAGTTTAGTGTCGCGAGGTCGCCAGTCGTGATCTTGTCCGCGAACGCCACGTTGTTGACACCGGCACTGGTGCTGGTCAGGGTCATGATGTCATCGTCACCGCTCAGACCAATCTTCGCGTTCGTGAACCTCACCGATTCGACATCCACGTACGTGTTGCCTGTCAGCGTCACAGGCCCTGTGCTCGACGAGATCGCCAGGCTTCCCGACGCGCCGTCGTGGGTGATGACACCGCTGGCCGCCTTCATCGTCACGCTTCCCAGGATCTCCGTGTCGCCGTCACTCGCGGCCACCTTGAACTTGTCGCCGTTGACTGCAAAGTTGCCAGTCACGTCCATCGTGGTGGTCACAGTCACCGCGCCGTTGACCGTCAAGTCGTTGGCGGCGAGAGTGATGAGATCAGTGTCGCCGCTCAGACCGATCTGCGCGTTCGTGAACCTCACCGACTCGATGTCGACGTAGTCCGTCGCACCTGTCCCACCAGTGATTGTGAGGTGATCGCTCGAGGAGGTGGGTTTGATCGTGTCGTCGTTAAATTTGACACCCTCCACGTCCACGTAGTCACCAGTCCCGCCCGCGATGGTGACGTACCCGTTGGTGCTCGAGATTGCCAGGCCCGTGGTCCCCGAGTGCGTCAGCGCTGCACTGTTCACTGACATCTCCAAAGTACCGGCCACCTTGACGTTGTCGGCAGTCAGAGTGATCAGGTCCGGATCTCCCGTGCTGCCAATCTGGTCCCCGGTGAACCGCACCGACTCCACGTCCACGTGCTGCGCGCTCGATATCGCCAGACCACCAGTCGACCCGCTGTGCGTCAGCGTCGCCGTGTCTCCGGACATCAGCAAGTTTCCAGTCATCTCCGTGTTTCCGTTCGTTGCGTAGACGATGAACTTGTCGGTGTTCACGGTAAAGTCTGAGGTGACACCAAACGTGCTCGTAACAGCCATCGTGGTGGTCGTCAGGCCACCCGCGATGGTCACGCTGTTGCCAGTCAAGGTGATGAGGTCGGTGTCGGCGCTGATGCCGATCTGGTTATCGGTGAAGCGCACTGACTCCACGTCCACGTACGCAGACGCCCCTCCCTCGATCTTCACAAATGCCGCCGCCTGAGAGCTCGATATCGTCAGGCTCGTCGCGCCGCTGTGGGTAATTGTCTGTGCCGCACTGCTCATCGACACCGCTCCGGAGCTTGCGGTCACCTTGAACTTATCGGTGTTGACCGCGAAATCTCCCGTGGATGAAAGCGTCGTGTCCGCCGCGATCGCACCCCTGACCGTCACGCTGTTGTCCGCCAGCTTGACGAGGTCCGGGTCGTTCGTGGTCCCGATTTCGTCGGCGGTGAACCTCACCGATTCGACATCCACGTACCCCTGCGTGCTCGTGATGGCCAGTCCGTTCGTGGCGCCACCCGTGCCCGTGTGCGTGATCGTCGCGGCGGTGGCTGACAAGGACACCGCACCGGTCACGGTCGCCTGGCCGTTCAGGGTCGACGCGGCGTTGACGGTGAACGCGCCGGATAACGTCGCCGACGTCGCCGTGGTATGGCCAGTCACCCCGAGCGTGCCCGACATCGTCGCCGCCGCGAGCGTGGAGGTTCCTGATACCCCCAGGGTGCTCGACAGCGACGCGCTCGTGGCCGTGAGCGCGTCGTGAAGCGTGGTGGTTCCGTAGACGTCGAGTTTCTCCATCATCGTGGTGTCGCCGGTGTAATTTGAAACCGCCGCGACGGTGAGGGTATCGGCGGAGGTGCTGTCACCGATGCGGTAGTCGCCCAAGGCTTGGAAGAAGCCCTTGACGGTGACCTGGCCCTCGAACGTCGCGGCGCCGTTCACGCCGAGCGTACCGTCGACCACCGTGGCGCCGTCGCTGGAATCAACGGTGAACTTGGTGGCGGCGACGGCGAAGTTGCCCGTGGACGCGAGAGTTCCGGTGACCAGCGCGGCGCCGCCGGTGAGGGTGAGCAGGTCGGCGGAACCGCTGACGCCGATCTTGTTGTCAGTGATTCGCACGTCCTCCACGTCCACGTACTGGCCGGCCGCGCTCTCGATGGTCAACCCGGTTCCGCCCGAGTGGGTGATCGTGGCCGAGTCTCCGGTGAGGCTCACCGCCCCGAAAATTTCGGTGTTGCCGTTTGTACCCGTCACCTTGAACTTGTTAGTGTTGACCGCGAAGTTGCCGGTCACATCCATCGTGGTGGTCACGGTCACCGCGCCGTTGACTGTCAGGTCGTTGGCGGCGAGAGCGATGAGGTCGTCGTCGTTGCTCAGGCCAATATTCGCGTTCGTGAACCTCACCGATTCGACATCCACGTACGTGTTGCCAGTCAGCGTCACAGGCCCCGTGCTCGACGAGATCGCCAGGCTTCCCGCGGCGCCGTCGTGGGTGATGACACCGCTGGCCGCCTTCATCGTAAGGCTTCCCAAAATCTCCGTGTTGCCGTCACTCGCGGTCACCTTGAACTTGTTGGTGTTGACCGTAAAGTCGCCAGTCACCGAGGCGGATGCCAGCGTAGCGGCGCCGGTGCTGATGGCGTTTGTCACCGTCGCAGACTCCAACGTCGCGAGTCCCCCCGTGGTGATCTTCTCCGCGAACGCCACCGTGCTGACGCCGCCGCCGGTGCTGGACAGGGTCATGACGTCGACGTCGCCGCTGAGACCGATCTGCGCGCCGGTGAAGCGCACGGACTCGACGTCCACGTGGTCGCCGGTGGATTGGACGGAGACGGGTCCGTTCGAGCTCGTGATCGTCAGCGTCGGCGTGCCGGTAGATCCGGTGTGAGTGATGGTCGCATCCTCCACGGTCAGATCCAGTGCCCCGGCGAGTGACATCTTGTTGTCTACCAGCGTGATCAGGTCATCATGCCCGGTGCTGCCAATCTGGTTGTCAGTGAACCTTACGCTCTCCACGTCCACGTAGTCACCTGACCCGCCTGCGATGGTGATGTGCCCGTTGGTGCTCGAGATTGCCAGGCTCGTGTCGCCCGAGTGCGTCAGTGCCACAGCATCCTTCGTCAACGTCATGTCAGCCGCCAGCGTCACTGCCCCGGTCACTGCCAGAGTCGTATCGAGCTGCGTCGCGGCCGTCACGTTCAGAGTCCCGGTCACCTTTGCTGCGCCGGAGGTCAGGGTGATGATGTCGGTGTCGGCGCTGATGCCGATCTGGTTGTCGGTGAAGCGCACTGACTCCACGTCCACGTAGTCATCCGACCCTCCCGCGATGGTGATGTGGCCGTTCGTACTCGAGATCGCCAGGCTCGTGGTGCCGGTATGTGTGAATGATGTCGTGTCATCGATCATCTCCACTGTACCGTCGACCTTCACCTTACCAACACTCCCAGATGTCGTCAGCTGCAAAATGGCATCATCGCCGCTGAGGCCAATCTTGTCGCTGGTGAACCTGATTGACTCGACATCCACATACGTGTTGCCGGCGAGTGTGACCGGCCCCGTGCTCGACGAGATCGCCAGGCTTCCGGAGGCCCCGTCGTGAGTGATGACACCGCTGGCCGCCTTCATCGTAAGGCTTCCCAGCATCTGAGTGTCACCGCCGATCTCCGTGTCACCGTCACTCGCCGTCACCTTGAACTTGTTGGTGTTGACCGTAAAGTCCCCAGTCACGCCGAGTGTCGTACCCACGGTGGCCGCGTTCGTGATAGCCGCGGAGTTTAGTGTCGCGAGGTCGCCAGTCGTGATCTTGTCCGCGAACGCCACGTTGTTGACACCGGCACTGGTGCTGGTCAGGGTCATGATGTCATCGTCACCGCTCAGACCAATCTTCGCGTTCGTGAACCTCACCGATTCGACATCCACGTACGTGTTGCCTGTCAGCGTCACAGGCCCCGTGCTCGACGAGATCGCCAGGCTTCCCGACGCGCCGTCGTGGGTGATGACACCGCTGGCCGCCTTAATCGTCACGCTTCCCAGGATCTCTGTGTCACCGCTGCTGCCAATCACCTTGAACTTGTTGGTGTTGATTGTGAAGTCTGAGCCAACTGTGACCGCGTTGGTGATGTCTGCAGAGTGCAGTGTTGCAAGGGCGCCCGTCGTGATCTTGTCCGCGAATGCAACCGTGCTAACACCACCACCAGTGCTGGTCAGGGTCATGATGTCAGTATCAGTGGAAATACCGATGGCATTGTCAGTGAACCTTACGCTCTCCACGTCCACGTAGTCATCCGACCCACCAGCGATGGTGATGTGCCCGTTGGTGCTCGAGATCGCCAGGCTCGTGTCGCCCGAGTGCGTCAGGGACACCGCATCCTTCGTCATCGTCACGTCATCTGTCACGTTCATCGTCCCAGTCACCTCCACGTTGCCATCACTCAGCGTGATCAGATCCGTATCCGTGGTGGGTCCAATCTGGTTGTCGGTGAACCTGATGGACTCCACATCCACGTAGTCATCCGACCCTCCCGCGATGGTGATGTGACCGTTCGTACTCGAGATCGCCAGGCTCGTGGTGCCGGTATGTGTGAATGATGTCGTGTCATCGATCATTGTGACCGTGCCATCAATTGCAACGTTGCCAACGCTTGCAGCAGTTGTCAGCTCCAAAATAGCAATGTCACCGTTGACACCAATCTGGTCCCCGGTGAACCGCACCGACTCAACATCCACATACTGAGCCGTAGATACCACCGACACCGGCCCGTTCGTGCTCGAGATCGTCAGCGTCGGCGTGCCAGTGGACTCTGTGTGAGTGATGGTCGCATCCTCATTTGTGAGATCCAGGGCCCCGTCCAGTGACATCTTGTTGTTTACCAGCGTGATCAGGTTTGCATCACCGGTGCTGCCAATCTTGTTGTCAGTGAAGCGCACTGACTCCACGTCCACGTACGCAGACGCCCCTCCCTCGATCTTCACAAATGCCGCCGCCTGAGAGCTCGATATCGTCAGGCTCGTCGCGCCGCTGTGGGTAATTGTCTGCGCCGCACTGCTCATCGATACTGCTCCTGATGACTCCACAACCTTGAACTTCGTCGTCCCAATCGCAAAGTCCGAGCTCACATCCATCGTCCCGGTCACGTCCACGTCCGCCACGATCGCCACGGTCGCCTGCCCGGCGCCTGCGCTCGTCAGCCGGATGATGTCGGTGTCACCGGAGATGCCGATGTAATCATTTGTGAACCGGACTGACTCAACGTCGACATAGTCCGTCGCACCTGACCCGCCCGCGATGGTGACGTACCCGTTGGTGCTGGAGATCGCCAGGCCCGTAGTACCCGAGTGCGTCAGCGCTGCACTGTTCACTGACATCTCCAAAGTACCGGCCACCTTGACGTTGTTGTTAGTCAGAGTGATCAGGTCCGGATCTCCCGTGCTGCCGATTGCGTTGCTGGTGAACCGCACCGACTCCACGTCCACGTGCTGCGCGCTCGATATCGCCAGACCGCCAGTCGACCCGCTGTGCGTCAGCGTCGCCGTGTCTCCGGACATCTCCAAGTCACCCTTCATCGTCACGTTCCCGTTGCTCGAGTGAACGATGAACTTGTCGGTGTTCACGGTAAAGTCTGAGGTCACACCAAACGTGCTCGTCACTGCCATCGTGGTGGTCGTCAGGCCACCCGCGATGGTCACGCTGTTGCCAGTCAAGGTGATGAGGTCGGTGTCGGCGCTGATGCCGATCTGGTTGTCGGTGAAGCGCACTGACTCCACGTCCACGTATGCCGACGCCCCTCCCTCGATCTTCACAAACGCCGCCGCCTGAGAGCTCGAGATTGTCAGGCTCGTCGCGCCAGAGTGCGTCAGCTCAGCAGCAGCCTCACTCAGGGTCACTGTGTTGCTGATACCCATGGTGCCGTCAACGTCCACATCCGCGGTGCCTAGCGAGCTCGTCAGTGTGATGATACTGGTGTCGGTGCTGATGCCAATCTGGGCGTTGGTGAACCTGATGGACTCCACATCGACCCATCCTGAGGACCCTCCGGCGATGGTGATGTGGCCGTTCGTACTCGAGATCGCCAGGCTCGTGGTGCCGGTATGTGTGAATGATGTCGTGTCATCAATCATCTCCACTGTACCGTCGATCGCTACGTTGCCCACGCTCGATGATGACGTCAGCTGCAAAATGGCATCATCGCCGCTGAGGCCAATCTTGTCGCTGGTGAACCTGATTGACTCGACATCAACATACGTGTTGCCTGTCAGCGTCACAGGCCCCGTGCTCGACGAGATCGCCAGGCTTCCCGACGCCCCGTCGTGGGTGATGACACCGCTGGCCGCCTTCATCGTCACGCTTCCCAAAATCTCTGTATCACCGCTGCTGCCAATCACCTTGAACTTGTTGGTGTTGATTGTGAAGTCATTTGTGATTGCCGCCGAATGCAGTGTTGCAAGGGCGCCCGTCGTGATCTTGTCCGCGAACGCAACCGTGCTAACACCACCACCAGTGCTGGTCAGGGTCATGATGTCAGTGTCGGTTGAAATACCGATGGCGTTGTCAGTGAACCTTACGCTCTCCACGTCCACGTAGTCACCTGACCCACCAGCGATGGTGATGTGCCCGTTGGTGCTGGAGATTGCCAGGCTCGTGTCGCCCGAGTGCGTCAGTGCCACAGCATCCTTCGTCAACGTCATGTCAGCCGCCAGCGTCACTGCCCCGGTCACTGCCAGAGTCGTATCGAGCTGCGTCGCGGCCGTCACATTCAGAGTCCCGGTCACCTTTGCTGCGCCGGAGGTCAGGGTGATGATGTCGGTGTCGGCGCTGATGCCGATCTGGTTGTCGGTGAATCTGACACTCTCCACATCCACGTAGTCATCCGACCCTCCCGCGATCGTGATGTGCCCGTTCGTACTCGAGATCGCCAGGCTCGTGATGCCGGTATGTGTGAATGATGTCGCATCATCGATCATTGTGACGGTCCCATCAATTGCAACGTTGCCAACGCTTGCAGCAGTTGTCAGCTCCAAAATAGCAATGTCACCGTTGACACCAATCTGGTCCCCGGTGAACCGCACCGACTCAACATCCACATACTGAGCCGTAGATACCACCGACACCGGCCCGTTCGTGCTCGAGATCGTCAGCGTCGGCGTGCTAGTTGATGCCGTGTGAGTGATGGTCGCATCCTCATTTGTGAGATCCAGGGCCCCGTCCAGTGACATCTTGTTGTTTACCAGCGTGATCAGATTTGCATCCCCGGTGCTGCCAATCTTGTTATCGGTGAAGCGCACTGACTCCACGTCCACGTACGCAGACGCCCCTCCCTCGATCTTCACAAATGCCGCCGCCTGAGAGCTCGATATCGTCAGGCTCGTCGCGCCGCTGTGGGTAATTGTCTGTGCCGCACTGCTCATCGATACTGCTCCTGATGACTCAACAACCTTGAACTTCGTCGTCCCGATCGCAAAGTCCGAGCTCACGTCCATCGTCCCGGTCACGTTCACGTCCGCCACGATCGCCACGGTCGCCTGCCCGGCGCCTGCGCTCGTCAGCCGGATGATGTCGGTGTCACCGGAGATGCCGATGTAATCATTTGTGAACCGGACTGACTCGACATCAACATAGTCTGTCGCACCTGACCCGCCTGCGATGGTGACAACGCCATTGGTGCTGGAGATCGCCAGGCTCGTGTCGCCCGAGTGCGTCAGCGCCACAGCATCCTTCGTCAACGTCACG
>Ga0302114_10000033_pt1 | contig 100380 bp, 59 predicted proteins | sample AG5_Surface_MG_FD_203107 | JGI IMG/M metagenome (GOLD analysis project Ga0302114, IMG submission 203107) | Marine microbial communities from Western Arctic Ocean, Canada - AG5_Surface | ecosystem: Environmental > Aquatic > Marine > Oceanic | place: Canada: Western Arctic Ocean | collected... | reverse complement strand
GACGAGAAGAAGGACCGGATCTCCTCGCGCTGCGTCTCGCTCGCCTCGCCAGCCTTGACCTCGACGATATCCGCCCAGCGCCGGGGCTTGGGCGATGCGACGGCGAGGACGGATGTTGGGGCGATGAGGAGCACGACGAGGCACGCGGTGAGGATCGCGGGCGAGCATCGCGAGTCCCGAGCCACGTGGCGATTTCCTGCGTTTTGGATACTGTTTTCGTCGGGCTTCGGAGGGGCTTTGGGAGGCGCCGAGACGCGCGCGTCCGATCCCCGGACGGGCTCTGTCTCCCGGTCTCGATCTCCCATCGTACCCATCTGAGAAACGCGCCTCGAACCCGCGTCGCGATCCGCCCTGGTCGCGCGCCCTCGTGTGCCCGAAGCGCAGCCCCCGCGCCTCATTCGTCAGCGCATTACAAAAATTCAGATGAGTCTCCTCGCTGTGTTTCAGCGACCGCCGAACTCCTCCTCGTCACAACGACCAGGCGCTGCCCTTGACCGTGGACTCGAAGCCTCGCGACGGCGGCATGACGTATCACTAGCGCACGAACGCCGCGCGTCAGCATCGCGAGAGAGAGAGGGGGCACACATCGGGTCCGGGCGCCTCTCACGAAGGGCACTGACCCGTCCGAGAATTGAGTGGTCGGTTCGCCCGAGCGTCGAGGCTCGATGGGCTGGTTCAGGAGGCTCACCGGTGTCTCGCTGAAGTCCAAGTCCAGGCCCGGCTCGCCCTCACCGAGCGACCCCGTCGTGGATCCCAACGCCGCGGGCCCCGGACCCTCCAGCCAAGCCGCCGCCGCGCTCGAGGCGTTCCCCGTGAGCAATCCCGAATCGCAATCGCCACGCGCGTCAGGGGGCGGCAGGCCCGGGCACAGACGGACGCGCTCACGCGAGGCATTCGGCGGCAGGGACGACGGCATCCCCTCGGTACCCCGCTCACCGGGCTTCGACCAGTCGCGGGGGCACCAGGGCTTCCGCGATGACCCACCCCACGCGCGCTCACCCAAGGGATCCACGGGCCGGGGAGGATCCTCAGGCCCGCCATCCCTCGAGACGTCCACTCGCGACGGCGCCGAGTTCTCGCGCCACAACCTCGGTCTCTCCAACCTCGGGACCCAGGCTGAGCACAGGCTCTCAACAAACGGACCGCGCGAGGCGGGCGGGCCGGAGAGAGATCCGCAGAGGACCCGGGCAGGGCACAGGCGCACGGGCAGCCGCGGATCGATGACCTCCGCCGCCTCCTCCGGATACTCGGACGATCAAAGGACGGTTCGCAGCGGCTTTTACCTCGCGCCCGCGCCAATGAAACCGAGGCGTTGGACCAAAGGCGACTGCCTCGGGAGCGGATCGTTCGGTACCGTCTACCTCGGACTGAACAGCGAGACCGGCGAGCTATTCGCGGTGAAAGAGGTCGCCGCCGCCGCGAAAACCAACGCGAATGAAAACAATAATGAAAAGGGTTCGGAAGCCGCGGAGCAGCTGGAGCAGGAGGTTGAGCTGCTGTCACGGCTGCAGCACCCGAACATCGTGCGGTACGTGGGCATCTCACGCGAACCCCGGGCGCTGTACATCTTCCTGGAGTACGTACCGGGCGGGAGCATCGCGAGTTTACTGTCCCGGTTCGGCGCCTTCGAGGAGGGCGTCATCCAGGTGTACACGCGGCAGATTCTCATCGGGCTGGACTACCTGCACTCGCAGCGGTGCGTGCACAGGGACATCAAGGGCGGGAACATCTTGGTGGAGAAGAGCGGGCGGATCAAGCTCGCGGACTTCGGGATGGCCAAGAGCCTTGTGGAGCAGATGGCGGACAGCGGGAGCTTCAAGGGGTCGGCGTACTGGATGGCGCCCGAGGTTATCCGGCGGTCACCCGGCGGAGATCACCCGGCGGCGGACGTTTGGAGCGTGGGATGCACCGTGATCGAGATGGCGAGCGGGAAGCACCCGTGGGGGGACTGCAGCGGGCAGGTCCAGGCCATATTCAAGATCGCCAGCACCAAGGAGTTACCCAAGGTTCCCCAATCGCTCTCACCGCACGCCTCGGAGTTTGTTCTCATGTGCCTGCAGCGCGATCCGGGCGCGAGGCCAAACTCCGAGGCGTTGCTCCAGCACCCGTTCATCTTGGGCGCCGGGGACGTGGACGTTCCCGCGCTGCAGTACGAGGGGTACTGGTCGGATGGGTACGACGGGGATGGACTCGGCGGGTTCGACGGCGGGAGCGAGCACGGGGGGGGCATCAGCGGGTTCACGACTACGGACTCGGACGCGAGCGAGGTGGACCACGGCGCGGGGGGGCATCGTCGTTCCACTGACAGCGGCGTCCACGTGGTTCCGCCCGTGCCTGGGGATGATGTGGGGATGGCGATGCACGGGGTGCGCGCGTTGGGGCTGGACGGCGCGGTTCCCCCGGAGTCCCCGGCGGCGAGAGCGATTGGTGGCGGGCACCCTCGGTCGAGGACGTCGACGCCGGATGTCTCGCGGCTCCTACACTCGCCGCCGGCGGCTCCGTTCCGTGTGGATGACTGGAGGACGGAGGTGGCGGCGATGCGGGGCATGTACGGGGACGACGTGGATGGAGGCGGCGAGGGTGGGGTTGGTGCGATCGGGGGCGAGGAGGAGGTTGAGTTTGGCGCGGGCGCGAGGAGCATGCGAGTGCGAGGCCTGCTGGACTTGCCGCCGCTCCCGGCCATCGGCGCGCCGAGTCCCAAGCGGACGAGATAGGACGATGAAACACGAGTTTGAACGTAATCACGCGGCGGCCGAGGCTGCGTCGTCTCTTTCCAGATCCACTCCGCGGTGTGTTCTCTCCCAGCCGCGTCGGTGGCACTAAATTTTGGGTGACAGTAAATATGGCCTGTGACAATTTGGCAGACTTGGAGAAATTTTGGATTTTCTCGCGAGTTTCTCGCGACCTTTGGGATGTTGCCAGTTTCCAGAAAAGGCCAAACGGCGGCCCGCACATCAGGATAGTGTCAAAACTTTGTCAAATACCGAATTTTTCGTCATCTGGAGCTGCCTGGCTGTAAACCTAAAAACGCGATGTGGGCCCCAAACAGAGTAGCTAACGTGTTGAACGGGTCTCGGGTTGGGTGCGGCACTCGTCAATACGCGAGGGTGACATGTCGACGTCCATGTCCCCCGCGAACACGAGCCCGTCCTTAAGACACGATATGAGGCTTCGGCCTGGGAACAAACGCGCCGAGCCGGAGGAGGTCAGCAAGGAGGATGTCACGGGGCGCAAGGCTGCGAAAGGATCGTGCCACTGCTGCGGAGGCATGCTGAAGCGGAACCCCGATTTTGCCAAGCTGTGCGGGACTTGCGGCGCCAGGTTCCACGCCTACGACTGCGGCAACAGGCGCGGCGAGGCGGGTTTCAGGGATTTCACCCAGTGTCCTAGGGTGAGCGCCCCAACCCCCATCGAATCCGCGTTCCCCCGCGACCCGGCTCCCGCGGGTTCCAAAGGGCGCGACCCCGAAGTTTCGAACAAATCGACGAGCGGATATTTTTTTTTGGTCTCTCCTGTCAGCCTGTGGACACCAGTCTCCCCCCACAAAAAAAAACCCGCGACTCACCACTCTCGACCCTTCCCCCCACCACCCGACAGTGCTACAGCATGTGCATGTGCGTCGGCGGGCCGGTGGTTTGCCACGTCACGTCCCTGCGCGAGTCCCGCCAGTCCAAACGCATGGGCGCGAGCTCCGCCTCCCTGGCCGCGTCGGATGTCTCCGACCTCACGAATTCAAAGAGGCGGCGGTGCGAGCGATCCGGATCGGGCTCGGGCTCGCTCGCGAAACCGTCGCCGCTGGGCGACGGCGACGGCGCCTCCGGCGACGGCGCCATCATCGAGCGTACACACGAGGCCACGTTCGACGAGAACCCGACGTTCGAAGAGGACCCGACGTTCGAAGAGGACCCCACCGGCAAGGACGTCTCTCGCAACGATTGCATCGACGCCTCTCATCACAACGACGTCTCTCACGACGTCTCGCACGACGTCTCTCACAACGTCTCGCACGCGGAGCACAGGTTCCAGCGGTGGGAGTGGCTCCCCGCGGATCTGCGCGTGGAGAACGAGGCGCTCAAGCACGCGGTGGTGACACTCCGGCGGGAGGAGGAGACGCTGCGGAACCAGCTTCAGCAGGCGAGGCGGGAGGCGGCGTCGCAGACCCAGGCCAAGACCCTTCGGGACATCGCCACGCGGGAGAAGGGGGCGGTCGGCGGTGTCGTTCTCGAACGGACGCGTGAATCGTCCATGCCGGCGCAGGATCCGTGGTCCATCGAGGTTGGCAAGGCGTACCAGGAGTGGGCGAGTCAGGAGAGGGAGACGGACACTCACAACGTTCACGAAGCCGTAACATCCTCGAAGCCGCCGGCGCCGGCGCAGGACCCGTGGTCGTTCGAGGTTGGCAAGGCGTACCAGGAGCAGGCGGAGTGGGCCAGTCAGCTCGTGTGGGACACCGTCTCGTGAAAGGCACGGGACGGATGGGTTGGGGTGTAACTTTTACAACTTTTATGCCGGGGCTGAAACTCAAGCCCCGATTTGGTTTCAATCAGATGGGTCGCGCACCCGCGTTTAACGTTAAAAGTGAGCCGCTACGTTGTTAGACGAGATCGCCATCCCCCCGTTCCGTTCGCCATCCTCCGTCTCCTCACCGCACTTGATCACCGCACTCGATACACACCACTCACAGGTTGGTGGACTTGAAGTGATCGTCGTCGATGGTGGAGTACAGGTGGCCCTCGTTCACGAGGTGTTCCACAGCCTCGCGCACCTGCGCCTCGGTGAACCGCCCGTTGAGCTGCTGCGCGACGACGTCAATCTTCACGCCCTCGTCGCGTCGCCCGTCGGGACCCTCGAAGATCGCCTTGGCCTGATCCACGCAGCTACCGCCCGCGGCGTTGACCGCGGCGGCGGGCGCGGAGGAAGGCGCGGCGTACGCGGTGCCCGCGGCGGCGGCGGCGTCGCCGGCTCCGGGGGCCGCCGGCTTGGCATCCGCCCTCGACGCGTTGTGCGAGTTGCAGTAGACGGCTTCGAGGAAGTGGTAGGTGACCTCGTTGTGGTCCTCGACGGGCCTGACGCTGAACGCGACGACGGAGGTGTCGCTGCCGAACTGCTTGACGTGGCCGTAGACGCGCGCGTACTTGCCGACGGTCACCGCGTCCTTCTTGGACGCCGCGTCGGCGTCGTCCGCGTCGACCCATTGCTTCACGACGACTGTGCCGGTGCCGTCGTCGAGTGTGTACACCTGGTTGGTGGCGGTGTCGGTGGCCTCGATGACCTTGCCGAGGAGGGTGATGTTGTGGACCTCCTCGCCGTTGACGCGAAGGCCCTCGTCCTGTACGTGAGTGGAGGCGCGGGGGCGCGATCGGCGGAAAATCGTCAGTGTTTGTGCTCGCTTCAATTGGGTTCAAAAACACAGCTGTGCGGGTTTGAAATCGCTGGTTGGATCTGGGATCGGAAGGGGCGCGTCGATTGATGCGTGGGGGGAAGAATCGGTTCGTGAACGCACCACGTTGGACGCGGCGATCGCGGTCTGGAGCATCTTGACCGTCACGGGGACGAGCGAATCGGGGCGACCCTGGCCGCGCTGCGGGAAGGAGAGGCGGAGAGGGTGGGAAAAAGTCAGGATGGAGCCCGGGAAAGGGAAGATTTGAACAAAACGAGGGGGGTGCCCAGGTGCGAAGACGCCGCGTAAGTCGAGCGTCGGGGCCGACCCGCCAGGATTTCTCGCACGACATCTTCGAATCGCGACATAGGGCGGTGCCACGAGAGCGGGTGGGAAGAGAGACTCACCCCGCCGGCCGCGCCGGTCGCCGCGTCGGTGGCGCCGGTCGGGGTGGCCATGAAGCCACCCCCATTACCCGCGAACTGGGTCGCGCTGCCGTCGTAACCGCCGTACATCTCTGTCGCGTTCTGCGTCTGACTACCTAGGAAGAGATCGAGTCGCTCCTTCTAATAGGGAGGCGACGTCGGGCGAGGTGCGAACTGTGCGTTCGACTTCGCGCGGTGATGTGTACAGTTGCCAGCCCCGAGGTGGTGCCAATATTCTCAGTTCAAAAAAATCTGACTTGATTGCGGTTTGGCTAATCAGAAATACTGCTTGTTCTAACTACAAACATGTCAGAAAATATGCACACCCGCTCTATTTGCCTGAAATACCGCCTCTCACCCATTTTGCCTGTGTCAAACTCTTCCCACGTGTCGACCGTCTCTTCACAAGATGGCGAGTCGCCGCACGAAGAAGAAGCCCGAGGCGGGTGGTAAATCGTACCTGGCGTACATCGTCGCCGCGCTCGCGATTCTCGTCGCGCTCGCCGTCAAGTTCGCCCCCACAGGTGTCCCGGATGGCGCCGGCGTCTCCTCGTCCGCGTCCGCGGAGAAGGATGCACCTCCGGCGGAGTTGAAGATTGAGGGATCCAAGATACCATCCATCCGAGCCTTCGACGCGTCGGGCGGCGTCGTCGCCGTCGCCGCCGACGACGGACCTTACGACGCGGCGCTCATCATCGGCTACGGCGTGGACAAGAAGTTCCCAGCCACGCCCGCGCTGGAGTCGCGCACGCTGCTCGCCGCACAGCTGTACTGCGCGAAGATGGCTGATAATCTCATCCTCACCGGCGCACCCGTAAATCACTCCTGGGAGAACGTCTCCCCGGCGGAACAGATGCGCCACTTCGCCGAGAAGCTCATCGCCAAGTACACCAAAACCGAGTACGTCCACGACTCGTACCCGAAGTGCGCGCTGCCAGGGTTTGGATACGTCTATCCGGGCCCGCCACCTGGCGCGTCGCGAGACGAACGCGGAGAGCACCGGAGGATTCGCGAGCTCACGGGGAACAAGGGCGGCTGCGAGCACCGCGCGAGGCGGCACACGTGCGTGGGCAAGAAGTTCACGTGGGTGCTGGAGGAAGCCGGCGTGAACGCGAATGAGAGCGCGAGGTTTTCCTTCGAGGAGGCGAAGAAAAGGGGCTGGAGCAAGATTGTCGTCGTTCACTCCCCGGGTCAGATGGACGCGGCGAAGGCGTACGCCGCCGTCGCGGAGGAGATGGCGTCGACGGACCCGGAGTTTTCGATGACGATCCGCATCGTCGAGACGCCCACGTGAACAAATGTCTCACTCTCCACTCGGACTAGCTAGCATATTAAAAGGTTTTACGTTTAACGTTTAATTTAATCGACGTCCTCGAGGGCGGTGTCCGGCGGCGTCACGTGCAAGCCATTGCGCCACTCGTCGATCCTCTCCCTGAGCTCCGTCGCGTCCACGAGCATGGATTCGTCGAGCGGGGTACGGCTGAACGGGTCGGTACCGTCCCCGGTGAGCAGGTGCCGCCTGATCGTCTCCCTGTCCACGACGACCCCGCTCCCGGGCAGCGTCACCGGGTCCGACATGAAGCTCTGCATGATCGGATCCACAAACTCCTCCGGGACGTCCGTCTCGTCCTCAGCCTTGCGCCGCCGCTCGATGTCGCCCCGCGTGTCACGGACCCGCCGCACGACGTCCCGCAGCTCCATCACCGCCTCCTCACGCCCGGTGAAGGACCCGAAGTGTGTCTCCCAGTCGAAGGCGCAGACGTACTCGAGCTGCGAAATGTTGTTTTCACCCGCGCCCGCCGCGAGCTCGTCGGCGACGGTGTCCGAGACCTCGTCCACGCCAAAGTCATCGCCGCGGCCTTCCACCCACGCCATGGCGGCGATCTCGAGGTTCAGGATGATCCCCGCGATGGGCGCGAGGATGGGCGCTCGGGAAATCTTATCGGCGACGAAAACCGGGAGTTTCATGCTGAGCGCCTGTTCAAACAGCTTGGCGTCCGAACCCGCGCCGCACGTGTGCCCGAGGACGAAGAGCAAAATCTCAACAAGCCGCTTCATGCGCATGGACGCCTGGCTGTCCAGGAAAGCGGCGGGGAGCTCGAGGGTGAGAAACTCGAGCACCCGCTCCAGCGTCGCGCTGAGTTCCAGCATCACGGTACATTTCCGCTGGAGGTTCCTCGCCGCCGCCGCGCGCTGCCGCATGTCGAGCATCTCTTTCAGCGCGACGCCAAACTCGGTGATGGTCCAGTTGAGGGTGTTGAACACACGATCGAGGAATCTCTCGAGCAACTTGGGATCTTCCCGGAACGTGTCCACGATGAGCGCGCGGAACAGAGGGCTGGAGCTGTCCACGGATGTGGCGATGGCGCGAGCGAGAGTCGCGTCGGGCGACGCGCCAAACTCGCCGCCGTCGGTTGTCTCGATGTTTTCGTCAGCGCCCGTCTGCTCGGCGGCGTCGGTGCGCTGCGAATCGAGCCCCGGGGTGTCCACGCCGTCCCGTTTGGTCGCCTTGATCGCGGAGAGCACCTTCGTGGCCCTTTCGTCGTACTGCCCGAACCCGACGCCCTTGCACAGGCGCAGGAGTATGTTGGACACCGGGATCCAGAACCTGCTGTCGAACGATCGAAGCAGCGCGGGGACCATCTCGCGCCGCGCCTCATCGTTAGCCTCGAACACCGCGACGTACTCCTTGTACTGCAGAAGCACGGACACGCTCTGCAGCATCACGTCGCGGACGTCGGGGTTGACGACGCGCTCATCCGCGAAGTGTCGCACCAAGAGCTTGACGACGCCGTGCAGCCCGGGGCTCGCGGCGGCTCGCGCGGGGGCGACGGGCGCGAACGGCGGGTCCCCGCGACGAAGCGCGTGGAAAGAGTCGATGAGAACCTCGAGGTGGTACGCCGGGATGTGCTGGAGGAGCGCGCCCTTCCGGGTGTCGACGCCGGGGACGCGACCATCATCGACCATCATCGGGACGCGACCATCATAGGGGCGACCGCCGCCCGGGTCCTCGTCCACGTCCTCGTCGGTCCCGTCGTCTTCGTCCATCTCCGGGTCGGTGTCGACGTTCTCGCGTTCGACGGATCCATCCTCATCGCTCTCATCCGTGTCCTCATAGACATCCTCGTCGCCTTCGTCGTCGTCGACATCCTCGGCTTCGTCTTCGTTGTCCGAGTCCGAGGGTAACCTGCGCGGCTCGGCACCTCGTTCCATCGCCGCGAGGATGACCTGCGCCTGGTACGCCGCCGCCGCGAACATCCCCGCCTGCTGCTCCGGCCTGTGCAACACCGCCCTGTGCCACCAGCAGACCCGAGCGGTGTCCACCACCTCGTCCCTCAGCTTGATGAGCTCCTCTTTTATCCGACCGATGAACCCGCTCGCAACCTCCCGCGTCTCGTCAGCCGCCGCGGTGGAGTCGTTTTCCTCGTCGACCAAGACGACGTTGTAACGGTCCTGGAGGTTCCTCGTCGCCGCCGTGATGGCGCCGGCGACGTCGTCGGATACCATGCCATGGCTCGCCAGCTGGGTCGCCTCGGTGAGCGCGCCGCGGAGCCGCTCGACGAACGCGGCGCTCGCGTCTTCATCCGGGGGACGCGTCGACGACTCGTCTGAGATGACCTGGAGTTGGGTCATGATCCTGGTCTGCGCGCTGTGCCTCAGCTGCTCAGCCTCCAAATTGGGCAAGGTCTTGCACGCCTCCTCGAGCTGCTTCGCGGACTGGATCTGGGCCTGCAGCTGGAACGCCGCGGACTTGTACTGGTTACCGACGGCGAGGTGGTACAGGAACTGGACCTGGTCGAACGTCTTCTCGTTGAACCAGATGAATTTGAGCGGCGGTAAACCGGCATCCGCCAGGTCAACCACGGGGGCGTCACTCGTCGACCGAAGCGCGGTGACGTCGAGGTTCATCGCGGGAGCAGAGTGACACGGCGGGTACGTCTTCATGACGTGCGATACCCCGCCGCCAAAGAGGGGAAGGTCGAACTGGTGCGCGCAGCTGTCGTAGAAACCAGACGGGGACCACTTCGCCATCCCAAAGTTGCTCCGGTTAGAATGAAAGTACCGATTTGTATCCGTAGGGAGCCTCGGGTTCTCCAGCTCGGGTCGGATCAGCGCGAGCATCGCGAAGTAGAGGGAGCCCATGATGCACGGGTCCGACGGCCTGTGTCCGTGCGGCACCGACCGCCCGGGTATGTTCTTCTCGTGCAGCGCCGTCAGCCACTCGACGCCGTGACCGTATCCGGTGTTGAACTCACCTCGCAACGGTATCCCGCCGGTCTTCGCGCCGAAGCCGCAGTGCCCCCAGACGGCGTCGATGAGCCCGCAGTGCATCGCGCACGACCTCGACATACACGCGCGAAGTCTCAACCCCTCCGCCTTGCACCGAATCTCCGACCCCGCCCCGCCCGGATGGTCCCCGCCGTCCGCCGTCACGAAGATCGCCTCCGACGTTCCCGCGCCCGGCCACCACACCGAGTCCGCGGGCAGCATCGCCGCGAGGTCCTCGGGGGATGGCGACTTCCACGTGAGAAAATCCTCGAGCTCCTTGCCCCATTTCTCGTTGAACATCCACGCGGATCGAGCCGTTTCGTCGCGAACAATCGCCGCCGCGAACGCGAGCGGCGCGTGCGACGGCATGCCCGACCGTTCGTATCCCGCCGGTAACGGCTCGTCGTCAATAAATGGAGTCGAACGGACGTACTCGGCGAGCGCCTCGGTCAGTTCGCCGACGACCATGCCGTACTCCGACTTGGAAAAGTTGACGAGGTCGTGCTCGAGTCTCCCCGAGCCGCCGTAGACTCCGGCCGCCATGGACTCGTCGTCGCAGTTCTTGTCGTGATCGAGGTTGAACCGACCGTCGAACAGGCCGACGCGTAGCAGACGCACGGTGCGTTCGTACTCGCACACGCGCCTTCGTTCCCCTTCGCGAGTGATGACGCGAATCAACCTGCGGACTAAGTGCCGCCGCTGGAGCCACTCCGACTCCCACTCTGGGTCGAAGTTTCGCGCGCCGCCGCCGAGGGGACCTGCGCCCCGGAGCGTCGCGCACGCCAACACAGCCTCGTCATCCACCGTCAGCAACTCGGGTGTCCCGCTCTGACGGTACACACCCTCGGGACGACAATAGTAGCCGACCCGCGACGGCGTCGGGTCGTCTACGCCGCCAAAGGCGCAGAGCCGACCGAACGCCTCCATCGACTTCTTCCACCCTGGTTCCACGACGGGCGCGAGCGTGAGGGGCACGTAGTCCTCGTGCGGGTACCGCATGGGCGAATCCCCAAAGTTGACGTCCATGGACTCGTTCATGCTGAGCGAAACCGCGGGGAAGTACGCCAGGCCGGGTCGTCCACGCCGGACGTCTCTGTGCACAAAACGCGGCGTCGGGTCAGTCTAATCGCCCGAAAAGAAACAAAAAAAGAAACTCACCTGAACGCGATGCCCATGTGCGTCCCGTTCCGGAGGTAGCTCACCGTCCCTCCGCCCGACTCGTCGCCGGTGAGGTCGATGCAGCACGTGATGACGTCGCCCGGGACCCACTGCGTACCGTACGGCGTGGGCGACACGTTCCACTTGCGAACCCTGTGCCCGTCGAAGGCGTACGAATCTTGAGCGTCTCCCACCCCGTGTTCAGCCGTGAACGGGCACTTCAAGGTTGCCCAGCCCACCTGCATGATCCCCGCGGTGCGTACGGTGACCTCGTACTGCCACCTGCCGTTGAAGACGCACGTGTTCGCCTTGAAGCTGGCGAAGTTGGAGCGGGAGTAGGCGGAGCAGCAGTGGTCGGACAGCTGGAGGTCGCCTCTCATGGATTTGCGGTCGATGAGGGCGCGTCGGGGTCCGATGCGCCCGATCGCGATGTCCCGCGTGTGCTCCTCGGTGATCTTGGGATCGTCGTCGTCGATCGGGTCCATCGCCTCGGCGGCCTCTCTGCCCTCCCGCATCCATTCAGCCTCTGGGACCGGCGCGCTCGCCTCGTCCATCCACGCGTCGCTGATGGCGCCGACGCGCTGCCAGTTCACGCGCGTCGCGGACGACCCGACGCCGCCGGACGGCACGACGGACTCGCCCTCCACCTTGGGATCGACGCCGAGGACGCGGCACACGTATCGCCTGAGCTCGTCGATCGCATGCTGGTCCGCCCGCCGGTCCGCCCGGTCGCCCGTGTCGGATCTCTTCCCATCGCCCTTGGGATCCCGAACCATCGTCGTCTCACGCACGATCTCGATATCGTCGCCGGCATCCACCCCGTCGTCGCCGATGCCCATCACGCCCGTGGTTGTCCGCGCGTCCAACCCTACCCGGTCGCACGTGCGCCGACGCGACGCGGAGAGTGGACCGACGCGGGCGGAGCGCCCCTCGGGCAGCTCATTTTTCACGCGGGGACTTCAGTTGGTTTGACAAAAAATGAGACAGCTGTGCATGAAAAACCAGCCCGCTAGAAGTACTCACCGAACACTCTGTCCGACGCGGGCGACGGCGCCTCCGCCGCGGTCGCCCGCGCCACCGACTTGAGCGCATCACCCCGCGTCATGTCCTCCGCGCGACGGATCACCGGCATGAGCGGCGGCGTCGCCTCGCGCCGCGCCCGAGCCGCCCAGTCCGCCTTCCCGTGCTCGTGAAAAAACGCGTGTCGCTTGATGTCGTCGACGCCGCCGGAGAGCATGCCGAGCCGTCGGCTGGTGTCCACGACGCACAGCTTGCTCACCAGGTCCTTGGCGCGGAGCTGGAACCCGTCCTTGAACCGTAAGTCCGCGGTGAGGATCCGCCGGTGGCGCTGCGAGTCCGTCTTGGCCTGGAAAGGAGCGTATCCCGCGAGCATCTCGTAGACGAGGACGCCGAAGGCCCAGTAGTCCGCGGACATATCGTACCCTTGCGACAGCATGACCTCCGGGGCCATGTAGTCGCTGGTGCCGCACGTCGTGTACGTCCGCTCGCCCGGGCGTAAGGGCTTGCAGAACCCGAGGTCCGCGAGCTTGAGGTGACCGCCGCCGTCGATCAAAATGTTCTCGGGCTTGAGGTCGCGGTACACGTACCCGCGGCCGTGGAGGTACTCGAGCGCGAGGAGAACCTCCGAGGCGTAGAACACCACCGTGGGCGGCGTGAATGTGCCTTTATCGGTGCCGTTGACCAGCAGCTGGAACAGGTCGCCCCCGGGCATGAAATCCATCACGAGGTAGAGGTGAGCGGTGTCCTGAAACGAACACAGCGACTGCATCACGAAAGGCGTGTCGCCGAACGATCGCATCAACGCGCGCTCGCGCATGATGTTCTCCGCCTGGTCCAGACGGAGGAGCTTGCGCTTGGACATCACCTTGACGCAGCAGTGCGCGTTACCCAGGTTGGCGGCGCGCGCCAGGTAGACCTCGCCGGACATGCCGACGCCCAGCTCCTTGTGAAACGATAAGTCGCGCCGGCGCACGGTGGATCGACCCCGTTCGTCCCTCCATCGAACGACGCGCGCGCCGGCATCCCCGATGGACGACTTACGTTCCGTGTACCTCCTGAGGTACGACGTCGCCGACGACGACGACGACGAGGACGTGTCCTGGGTCGAGACGTTCCCGCGGCGAAGTCGAGCGCGAGCCGCGAGCATGCCGCCGCCGCCGCCGTCGCCGCACCCGATCCGAGCCCTCGCGCCCGTCGCCATCCCCGGGTTGGTCGTCGTCACTCCCCCGCCGTGATACGTGTTCGCGCGCTTGGGGAGGGTACTCGGCGCCCTCGCGCGGTCCTGCGTGGTGGCGTAGTGGTAGGCGCGGGTCCGCCTGCGCATGGCGTCGATGACGTCCTCGCCGAGCATCCGAACGAAAGCGTCGTGGTCCAAACTGAGAGTCTGTACCCCGGTGAGCGCGACGACCGTGGCGGTCGGTTCCGCGCGTTGAAGCGCGGCGACCTCGCCGAAGTAGTCCCCGGGCTTCAGGCGGTTAACCTCCTTGCCGCCGAGGAGCTCGACGGAGCACTCGCCGCGCTCGATGATGTGGAACTTGGCGCCCTCCGCCTTGCCTCTGGTACAGATGGCCTGGCCCTTCGCGAACGCGCACGGCACGACGGCATCCGCGAGCCTCTTCCTATCGTAGTCGTCGAGCCTCTCCAGGGTCGGCACCCCGCCGAGGAGCCGGTCGTACGCCTCGCGTCGCTGGAACGCGCCGCCGGAGAGCGTCCGCTTGAACGTCTGGCGATCCAACGCCCACACCGTCGCCGCGCGTCGCCCGCACCGGACCGTCGCCGACCTCGGCACCGAGTGGAGGAGCGCGACCTCGCCGAAGGTGTCGCCCGGCCACAGCGTCCTGACCTCCTCCTCCTCCGCCTCCTGCTGCTGCTTCTCGTGCGGTTTGCGGCGGTCCGACGGTTCGTCTGTGTCGCGACGGACGGTGACGACGGCGGACCCGGCGACGACGACGTAAAAGTTGAAGCCCTCCTCTCCCTGCCTCACCACCGCCTCGCCCGCGGCGTACTCGAGGCGGTACATGGCCCGGAACAGCGCGTCGCGTTCCTCGGGGCGCAGGGAATCGAAGATCGCGATACCTTCGCACGCGGACGCGATGGTGGCGACGTCGGACGCGGCTTTCTGGGCGACCACGCCGCCGTCGGAGGGGAGCCTGCGCTCGAGCGATGCGGTTCCTTTTCCGGAGCGGGCATCTTCGGATCGGGCGCGGGCGTTCCCGGGGGCGGAGTCGGTGCGACGGGCGTCGACGAGCGCGAGCCTGCGGCGAACCCGGACCTCGAGCTCATCGACGTCGATGGACGACATGGACGGAGCCCCGGGGGACCTGCGATCGGGACGATGGGATGGGTTCAGGGCGCGTTGGGACGTAAGCGGCATCGCTTCCAAAATGAGACGAGCCAAAACAGACGATCGGGGTCGGCGCGCGCGCGACGGGTCGGTGGAGACGCGAGGATGGAGGGCGCGGCGGGGCGCGACGGACCTTCGAACTCGAGAGGGCGGACAACTCGGCGCGGCGAGGTGAGAGCGGAGGTCACGAGTGGGCGATACGACGGCGCGCCTGGAAGTGGCGCCCCGCCCAAAAACGGTGGCGAATTTGGCGTTTCCGATTAAAGGTGCTCTCCAAAAATTGCTGGCAGCAGTCGGAGCGGACCCGCGCCCGCGGCGGACGGACACTCACATCAACACCGCGACGGAGAGTAGCGCACACACGCTCGCGAACATCGCGCCCGATCCCAGCCGCGGCGCGGCGTCATCATCATCGAGGATGAGACTTGGCGGTGGGGACGGCGGCGGCGGCGGCGACGGAGGTTTGTCCTTGTTCGCAATCTCCGACTGAGTCTCCAGCGTGTCGACGGCGCTCGTGTCGACGCCCGGTATCGTTTTGAGCTCCGCTATGGGATCCACCGACGCAGTCACCTTCACGCCGCTCACGCCCTCAGCCTTGAGACTTTCCGCCGCCGCGTTCAGCGCGCCGTCGCTGAGCTGGGATGATTTGAAGAAAACCGAGACGTCGTACGTCGACGCGGCGAGCGCTCGACCTCGGCGCCTGGACGCAGCCGTCGCGACGCACGCGCCTTTGCTGGGGCTGAGACTGGCCTTGAGGTAGTAGCTGGAGCACGCGGATGCTTCGTCCGCAGCCTCGAGCTTGGCGGAGAGTTTCTTCACCGGTTCGCCGGCGATGACGGCGTCCGCCAGGAGCTTGGCTTTCTTCTTCAGCCTCTCGTCCGCGATACCCGCGAGAATCGAGTCTCGAGCGGCCTCCGCCTGTTCTTTCGCCGTCTTGGCCATGGACTTCTCGCGCGCTTCGGCGACCGTCATGCCGCCCAACGCGGCGACCGCCTCAAAATCAGCGTGTCCGGTGCAACCATCGGCGCCGGCGGCTACCTGTTTCGCCAAGCTGGGTCGACATGGCCAATCGTCATAGTCAGAGAGCTCGCATCCCCTGACAGTTGTGCTGGTGGTGCATGTCGATTTTGGGAGGTACCAGCACGCATCTGTCCACGACCCAATCCAGTAACCGGCCACGCCAGGAGGGGCGCCTGTGTCGGATATAATCTTTTTTACGCGATCCTTGTCAACTGAGCACCCAGAGGACCCACCAGTGTCATACCATTTACAATTTGATAGGGCGTTGCACAAAGCAGCCGCTTCCTCGAATTCTCCATGATTATAAGCATGCCATATGTCATGGTCATCGCATGCCTCTCCACCGAATTCAGAAAAACTTTCACCGGTCATGTCATTCCAGTCGTCATCGTCGTCGGAGCAACTCCCGGACCCATCAGAGCTCCACACGCAGCTTCTCGCCGCGTCACAATCAGATTCCGTCTCCACGTTAGCGCAGAACGTGACATCGTTGTGGGAGCAACTCCCGGACCCATCAGAGCTCCACAAGCAGCTTCTCGCCGCGTCACAATCAGATTCCGTCTTCGCGTTTAAGCAGAACGTGACATCCTCCCATTTCGGGCAGAATTTCTCGTCTCCCCAGGAGTACCTCTTCCTGCACTCGGCCGCATCGTGGACACCGTCTTCGCTGCATGTCGTCTTGTTGCCCCCCTTGAGGACGTAGCCATCATCGCACGTCGGAGTGCAACTCGCAATATTCCAATTCGCATCATAACCAGCCAGGAGAAAATCACCGCAATCGCCCTTCCCGCCGTTGGCCGGCGCGGATGACACGTCGCATGCCTCCTCACAGACGCTGGATTTCAGAATCCCCGAGACGCCGCAAGTCGTCGGGCTCGTCGTGGCGTAACCCGTGTCACACTCCGGCTGGCAGCTCGAGCCGAACGCGAGTGTCGAGGGACAGTTGCCGACCGCGGCGTTTGATGGAGCGGTGGATGTGTCGCAGGTGGTGCCGGTCATCTCGAACACCCGCACGTGTCCTGCCCCCGAAGAGTACACGGCGACGCGAGACCCGTCCCCGGAAAGGGATACCGTGGATCCAGCGTAATCATCTGCCGATATACCTGGGATTTGCACCATGGTCATCCATTTTTCAGCATCTGAGTCCCATTCCTGGATCACGACAATACCGGCTTGAGAATTATCATAAGGATATCCATGTGCGACACGAGTACCATCACTTGAGAGAGACACCTCGTAGCCCGAATATGCCGACGAATAAAGCCCGCTCCATGCTCCAGAGCCCGATTCTTTATATATGTTTCCATAGAGGCCCGCCACGACGTTTCCGTCGTTCGAAAGTGATGCTTCCCCACCGAGGAATATCACGTCTCCGACCAAGGACCACGTCGATGATTTCCACTCGTAGACGTAACCGGTGCCCTCCCAGTTGTCATCACGGAACACGGCAACGCGGGTGCCGTCGCCGGACAGCGTACCCGCATCCATATAGACATCGCGTTTATAAGGCACATCATTAAGCGTCCCCTCGACCGTCCCCCACGCTTCGATCGTTTCACCCATCTGGGTCCACGTATCAGCCGCTGCCAAGTCGTTTGAAGGCCATTGGTAAATTCGGACTTTGCCCGTCAGCGTCACGTTGTAGTCGGATGTCTCAGATTCACTGTTCCCGACCGCCAACACCTTGCCATCACTCGATATCGACACCTTAACATTACTGGCGCCCTCGGTCAAAGGCCCGACGATATCGGAACCGACCTGTTGCCAAGAGCCGCCTGAGTAGTGGAACACGCGGGCGGTCCAAACCGATTCTGACCCGGAGTCGTCGTCGCCGTCGCCGAGCGCAACCACGTTGCCATCGCCTGAAAGAGACGCGCTGTGGATGACTCGGCTGCCAAGTTTTGGGATAATTTCACCGATCCGTGTCCCTACACTAAACCCTACACCGGATTGCCATTCGTACACGGCGACGTCATCACATGAATCCCAACTCAGGCCTGGCCACCCCATGAGCAGGCGCGAGCCATCCTGGGAAAAAGACAAGATGCCCCCCGGATACCCTGCTTTGCCTCCGTCGTACGGGTCCATGAAGCTAATCTGGGTCCACGAAGCGCTGCCCCCGTAGCCTGCGATCTCAAGGGCGGATGATTTCTCCATGAAGAGGAGGAGAAGGATCGCGGGGTACAGCCACCGGGTCGGGGCGGCGCGTCGGAGGATGGTCATTTTATTTTTTGCCTCGTGACCTGTTAGTTACGTCGCGGGGGGGGAAAATAAGAGGGGCGTGTGGTGAATCAGCCGGGCTCGAGCGGGACGGGGCGGTGGAATTCGCGGCGACGCTGTGGCCAGACGACCCGCGACAGTATCGCACGCACGATAACCGCGCGCGGTGGGTCTCACTCGGTTCGGTGGGACGATGAACGCGCGCGCGAGGCCCGCTTGCACGCCGCAAACGGGGTATCAACCGAGCACTGATCATGCATGATCAACACGAAGGGATTCAACACGAGCAGAGTCTCGGACGCACCTTGCGCGTATCGGCGGTTCACGTAAGCGGAGGATCAGTGACGCGTTCTTGGCGTGTGCTCGGGTACTGCTGTCTGCAGCGAATGCGCGAATATCGGTGAGATGCGCGTGTCAGCAGGGCGAGGACGAGCGAGCGAGGGTTGTGAGAAGAATTGGGGCACGTGGTTTGTCATCCTCTTTCTGGCCATCGCTCGAGGCGTGCCTAATTCAATATCCCTTTTAAACATGCAAACAGTTACAACCGTAGCGTCTAAACTCGCGCGTTTATCGGTAACTATTTGAAGTGCAACAGTGACCCAGTTCGATTTCGCGAAAGTGGCGCTCGTTTTTTGAGTTTTGCGAAATGAAAAAAGCGGGGATGGGATCGACGCGGTCGCCCTCTTTAACGCGCGCGCGAATCGTTGCGTCAAGCAAAGGTTCAAGCTTCGCTAGCAAACATGGGTCACGCTAACATCTGGGCTACCAAGGCTGAGTGCAACGGCAAGGGCCAGCGCCGCTGGTGAGTGCAACTCCGGACACGCGCGGGACCGGGAAACGGTGCCTCTCTCGCCAAAATTTCACCGGTTGGCGGCGACGCTCGACGCCGATCTCGGGTCGATGCGAGCGCGTGGACGACCCGCGGGACGTCGATACCGTTCCGTCGAGACCTTTGGTCGATTCGGACGTCTCGATTCGATGCTCCCGCGGCCGCCTCCGCGTCGTTCCCAGCGTCACCGTCCAGATGGGTTTTTAGGGTTTTCTGACCCAACCCTGACCTCCTCACCCCTCAACGTCGCTGACCCCTCGTCCCCTCTCCCTCCATCAACAGCCGCGTGTGCTCGAACCAGTGGGGTATCATTCGCAAGTACAACCTCAACATCTGCAGGCAGTGCTTCCGCGAGTATGCCAAGGACATCGGCTTCGTGAAGGTGAGCATCCGCACAGCTCTCCCCCCAAAAACCGCCCCTGCACAAGAGAGGTGTTGGCGGGATCGGGGCTTTTTCGTCCCATCCTCGCGCCAGGCTGCGCTCGATCGAGACGCGCGGACGTCCGGAACTCGACATCGACCGCGCGCGCGAACGCGTGGTCGTATCGCATCGATTCCCCGCCGTCGCGCGGCTCGAGATCAGCCCCTCGCCAGCGCAGTTCCACCCTCACGCGCGTGATCACCGCAAACGCCAGAAACTGACCTCCCCACCCCGCCTTTTTCCCGTGCAGAACAACTAAGCGCGCCGTGTCTTGTGCGCTACGCTTGGGGCAAGCTAGCGAATATTAGGGTGGATTTCGTGCATCTCTTGGATGTAATATACACTGCATTCGGTGTTTCAACACTCGAGCGGGGACCGGGCGCCAGGCGTCTCTCCATCCCCCGCCATCACACGAAGTTAATCATCATCAACGCATCTTCGAGACGCACCCGCTCCAGATTTCCAAACTACTACCGTTCTACATTAACACCACGAAACTATGCCTACACGCCGCGCCACACGCGACGTCCGCCCCGAGACTGTCTACTCCCCGGCCTCCGCACCAGGGACCGGCTCTACGCTCCGCGGCTCGCCGGCGCCGTCGTAACCGACTCTCTCGATTGGCTCGCGCTGCTCGGATAGGTGTTAGATTGATACGTATCAGCGTGCGTGGACACTTAAGATTAGGGGTTGGATCGGGAGGATGGGATATGACGACGGGTTCGTTGGGTATTGTTAGGTGGACGCACCTTCCATTCCCTCAGGTTCAGCTTGAGCACGACCGCGTCTGGGGGCTCCAGCCGCTTGTAATAGTTGTTCACCACGCCATCCTCGACGAAGCCGAAGCGTTTGTAGAAGGCGATGGCCTCCGTGTTCGGTGTGTGCACGTGGAGGTAGGCGTCCTCGATGAACGAATCCGCGGATCCCTCGTTCAGCGCGTGCCTCAGCAGCCGGGTGCCTATCGCCCCGTTCCTGTACGGAGCGTACACCCCGACCGTCATCAGGTAGAGCCGAGCTGCCGACTTCATCGGCGTGAGCTCCAGCCTGCACGCGATGGCGCCCACGAGCTCATCGCCGATGTACGCCAGCTGCGTCACCTTCCCGGCGGCGGCGCACTCCTGGTAAAACTTATCCTGCGAGGCGGGTTCGGGACGAGTGTCGAGGGTGAGCGATGCGCGTCTGAATGGGCTTGTTACCTCCGCGAGGCGATGATGGCGTGCGGGGGCGCGGACGCACCGAGTATCGTATGGGGAACACGATGGAGTTGAGCCGTCGAAGCGCGGGTTCGTTCGTCGGGGTGAGATCCCGGAACGTCACGTCCAAGGGTCCCCGCTGCTCGTCGTCGCTGTCCATCTCCGCGGCGCGATGTGCTCGCTTTTCTTTTTCCCGCTTTTTCAAAAGAACATCTGCCGCCTCGACACACACACGCGCCGCGCCGGCCCGGATGTCGCACCACTCGGTGGTGGCCAGGCTCTGCCTCGGGCGCCTCGCGGCGCCCGGCGGGGCGAGGGCCGCGCGACGCATCGCCGCGCACTGCGCGTCGACACCCCACGACCACCACGCCAACGAGCGGGGCGGCAGGAGACACGGCTCGGCGACCGCGGGCGCGACGGGCTCGATGCACCCCGGCCCTTCATCCGCGCCCGTCGGGGACGCGCAGCGACGCGTGGGCCGCGCGCTGCAGGCGCTCCAGCTGGAGGAGTCCAAGGGCCACGTGGACGTCCGAGGAGCGCGGAGCCTGTTCAGCGAGTACGCCGCGAACGAGCTGACCAAGATCGGTACCGAGGTTTTACCGCCCGGGAGCGACGGGCGTGAGCGGTGGGAACGCGCGGTGGCGGGGGGATTCGCGAGGTACCGCGCGCTCTCGCCGCCGCAGAGGGCGACGCTCGTCGCGGAGGCGCAGATCCTCCTCCTCGGGGGAGCCGCGCCACCTCCCGCCGTCGGGATCCCAGGGCCGGAATCATTCCGCCGAGAGATGACGCCGCCGCCGACCGCGGCGTCACCATCCCAACCACCCGAGTCATCCCCAACCAGTCATCCCCAACCCGAGCCGGCCGGGAACCTCGCGGACTTTTACTCCAAGCCGCCAGCCCCGAGGGAGAAGGGCAAACCCGGGGGCAAGGGCGTGGTCATCGAGAGCAGGAGCTGGGAAGACGCTCTCGCGCAAGACGTCCGACAGCGAGAGGAGGTCGGCCAGGTCTCGTCGTCGGACGGGGGGAACGAAGAGAACGCGGCGGGGGAGACGGACGCGACGGTTCCAATTCTAGGGATGGCCGTTTCGTCCATCTCCCCGGGTGGTAACGGCGGCGGCGCACTGATGGACGCGATGTTCGTGGCGCCCGGGACCAACGGCGTCGGGTCCGTCGCGCTCGGATCGCTCTCGGGCGAAGAGCAGGGCGGCGACAGGTGGCTCGCGCTCCGATCCTCGCGCCTCACCGCGTCCGCGTTCAGCAACGCGTGCGGGTTCTGGCGCGGCGGGCGGAACGAGCTGTGGGAGGAGAAGCTCGGTTTAGCGGAACCCTTCGCCGGTAACGACGCCACCGAGTGGGGCAGCGGCAAGGAGGACGAGGCGGTTGAGGCGTATAAACAACTCACGGGCGCGGATGTCTCACACATGCTCTTCAGGGTGCTCTCGCCGGACGAAGCGGAGCTGTGGCTCGGGGCGTCACCCGACGGGCTCATCGCCGCGCCCGGCGCCGCGGACGTGGATCCGCGCACCGGCATGCCCCCCGGCGTCCTCGAGATCAAGTGCCCTTGGAACAAGGGCGACCCGATCGGCGCCAAGCCGTATCCTCGCGCTCCGTGGTACTACGTCCCGCAGGTGCAGGGGCTGATGGCGGTGTTCGACAGGCAGTGGTGCGACCTGTTCTGCTACACCGTGGAGCACGGCAGCGCGATATACAGGGTGGAGAGGGACCCTGAGTACTGGGCCATGATGTACCGGGCTCTGAGCGATTTCTGGTGGCAAAACGTCGTGCCCGGGAAACACGCCATGGCGGCTGGTGAGGACCCGGAGAAGTTCAGGCCGAGCGAGACGCACCCGCTGACGGAGACGCTGAAGAGGCGGAGCAGGGAGATCAGTAACGCGGCGCAGATGAGGCGGTACACGGCGAAGGACACCAAGGGATTGGAGTAAGAGTTCTAGTCGGGAGGTGTAAAATGAAAGTCTCCAGACTCCGTGCCACTCTCAGTGCCTCGTCTTTTGGTTTCCGCGCCAGACCTAGTAGCAATCTTGCACCCTGACTCTTCGGCCGGACTCGCCCCGCCCCGCACACTGTCAGGAGCGGCGAAGATGACCCGGTGTGTCTGCGCATTGGGTCCGCGGGTCCTCGGGTCCGCGGTACCGACGCGCGCGGCGCCTCGCGGCATCGCGCGGAACGTGCACGTGACGTGGACCCTCCGGCGGAAGATGTCACGTCAGCATTCCCGAAAGGCCAAGGCGGGTTGCCGAGTCGTCGTCGAAGCGGCGTTGCCCGACGAGATTTCCGGGCTCACGTACGTCTCTCCCGCGTCGTCGCGCGCGGCGGCGAGCCAAACCTCCGGCAACCCCGCCGTCTCGCAGCTCGCGCTGGGCTCGCGCAAGGCGGCGACCGCGACCGCCACCTCGAAGGCACCCCACGGCCCCGCAACGGCGGTCGTCCTCACGCAGAACCAGCTGATGGCCACCGTCGGGCTCTTCGCGCTCGGGTCCGTCGCAGCGTGCGCCACGGCGTTCATGGTCGTCATGGCCCCCGCGCTCAAGGCCATGGAGCGCGCCTCGGTGGCCACCGAGAAGGCCAGCGAGCAGATGGAGAAGGCTGCGGTGGAGTTTGAGAAGCTCTCGGTGCAGACAAACGTCGATCTGCCGCGGACGCTGGAGGAGATGGAAAAGGCGAGCGAGGAGTGGGACGCGCTGGGCGAGGAGCTGCGGGAGATCATCGGCAACGTGGAGCGATGGGGTAAGTTCAGCGGCGCGGAGGAGGCGCTGACGAAACTCACGGAGAGCATCCTGGAGGAACCCGGCCGGGCCATCGACGGCGCGCGGGACGAAGCCGAGTCGTACCTCAAACGACTCACCAACGACTTCGACAAGGCCATGGGTCAGCTCAGCGACTGGGAACGGCAACTCAAGGGAGCCGTCGAGGGATGGGACACGCAGTCGTGGGACGAGGGTGTCGGGCGGAACGGGGTGTTCATCGACGGCGTGGACTCTGCCGACATTGACGACGTGACACGAGACGAACTCATCGAACGGCGCAACGCCCGGCGGCTCAAGGTGCAAGAAGCGTTGGCCGCCGCGGAGGCGGCGACGGAGCAGGCGCGCGAGGCGAGCCGGGCGTTGCTGAGCGAGACCGACGATGGGGACGAGACGAACAATTCCAAGGAGGAGAAGCTTCTGGAGATGGGCAAGCAGGCGGATGAAGTCAGCCAGCGCATGAAGGACGCTTTGATGGCGATGGAGGAGGCCAAGGGTGAGACGAGCGCGTCGGCGAGGGACACGTGGAAGTGATGGATTTTTTGTTAGGCTAGTGGGGTGTTTCTGATGACGATTAGAGTGTGACGACACGATCAATTTCTTCTCCACCGTCACCCACGGGAGTAGTAGTAAGTACCCTCGTCGGTTCACGAATCTTGTCGCTGGTGAGAGTCTGAAGGGGCAATTTGGAAAGTGTGTTTTATCTGGATGTGAATCAAAAATAGACCGCCGAGGATTCCCATATAACTTTTTAATATGGCAACAATCAGACCGCCATTGTTGAGTCGCGTCCAAAACATTCACATATAAATCGGGTTTTTTCATCAATATGGAGGTTTTAGACCAAGAATGACGGTTCGAGTTAAAATGTTGAAAGCCTAGTGTGGCTTTTTTTGTAGCCACTTTTTTCGGCTTTTAGGAACTCGCCCAATGCAAGTTTAACGAGAATCCAATGATCTAGACCCTAAACCGGAATTCCATTTCATCCGGACGCTACCAACTGTCTGAATATTCAGTCTACAAAGTATGCACAATTTAAAATTAATTGCGACCACGAGCAAACTCACGCCCAATGCCTTTTATCCGAATGACTCGTAAACGACGGTCTAAATATCCCGTATCCTGGAGCTCGATTTCATTTCCGACCATAATCGGCCGGTATTTGGAAATCGGGCAAACCAAAAAAAAATTGTCGAAAATTTTTTCCCCAAAAAATCGCAAGAATAATCATTGGGCGCCACCGACGGGCCCGAACAGCTCCTCCTTGCTGGGCCACCTTCTCCGTAGCTCCTCCTTCTCGAAAAAATACGCGTACCCCGCGTGGTCCCTCGCCACCGAGATCGGGTTCACCATCCTGGCGTCCGTCCCGAACCCGTCCGGCTCACCCGCGCCCCGCTGGACAAACGCCCGGACCTCGTCGTCGTCCCTAGTCGTCCACACCAACGCCCCCGCGTGCGCGTAGTCAACACCGAACCGTCCCCCGTTCCCGCTCGGCAGCCAGAACCCGCTCGTGGGTACCCTGGCGAACAAGTCCCCAGCCTTGACGACGCGCGTGTACGTCAACCGCGGTGTCCGCTCGTCCACGTGTTTCGCCCAAGTCCCGTCGCCCACCCTGGGTTGCCCAAACGTCACGCACTCGACGCCGCCGCCGAGCGCCGCCACGTCCTTGTCGTGCGCCAGCCTGGACGCACACAGCGCCGCGAGCGCGCCGCCAAGACTGTGTCCCACGACGACAACCTTCGGCGGTGGGGTGGATGACGGACTTGAACTGGACCTTCTCGCGAGTGCGGCGCGAGCGTGAGCGGTCACCGCGCCTTCAACCTCGGCGAGGACGGTTCGGTACGCAGCCGCGTATCCCCTATGAACCCGTGAGTGTTTACCATCTGAACCGTCGTCAGATGAACCGTCGCCGTCGTCAGATGAACCGTCGTCGTCCGATGAACCGCCGCGCAACACCTCGGGCGCCTCTTCCCACTCCTCCTGCCCCGCCATGGAGTTGACCTGCCCTTCGCGTAGGAGTCCCCGCAGCGGCGACGGCGTGGTGCCGCGGAAGACGACGGCGATCCAGTCGGGGTCTTGAAGCCTCACCACGGCGACGCGGCTGACGGACGGTCTGGGCTTGACCAGTCCATTCACCGCGTCCCGCGCTTCCTCGACGGATGCGAATGACGGCGTGAGGGGACCCACGCCGGGGTCCGGGTCGAGCCACAGCGCGGGTTCGCTCGGGATGAGCGAATTCAGCACGTCCGTTCGTAGTGAATAAGGGTCGGAGGCGATGAGGGGTTCGAAGCCCAGGGGCGATGCGAGGTCTAGACCGGCACCGTCGTACGTCGGGTCCCAGAAGCCGTCCTGACCGGCGTTCCAGTACACCAGCATCGCGAGCTTGGCCAGCGCGCGCGTGCCCTATACGCGAGGAGGGGTGGGCGGGTGAGAACATCTTGTCGCGCGGGTGCCCACTGGGATCCGAGGTGGGTGGGTCCGGATGATGATGGGCGCGCGCGTACCTCGAAGGAGTGCGGGTCGAGAGAAGACGATGCCTCATCGTCGACGGCCGCGCGCGTCGCGAGACCGAGGCCTGTGCGGCCCGGGCGAGGCCAACCGCGCGCCTCGGAGCGGACGACGACGCGATGAGGATACGTGGCCGATAGAGGCGCGGGGAAGGCCCGAGCGGACGCGGACGCGAGCCGCGCCCCGCGGGGCGCGACGCGAGCGACCGCGGTGGTCCGCGACATCGTCGGTATCGTCGCCAGCGCCTTCATCGCCGCGCGGAGCGCCATGCGCGGTCACGTGTGAGGACGGCGTTCGTTAACTTGTCTCTATTCAATCACTATCAATAATTTTCGCCTCCACCACAGCCTCCACCTCCGACCCGAGAATAGGACTCTCCCCCTCCGGCAGATCCTGCCCGTAACTCTCTGCCATCTCCCACGCCACGTCGCACGAACCGTCCGGGTCCTGCGGGTCCGACTCGCACGGCGACAGGTCCAGCGTCGGACCCGCGATCGCCATCGCCGCGTCAACCGCGAGCGGCGTCAAGGCCATGGACACGATGACGACGACGACCAAGAGCTCGTCCAGGTTCTGGGGGAAGAGCGCGCCGCCGCTTCCGCTCGTGGCCTGCCCGAAGATGACGAACGCGAACTCACCGCCCTGCGACAGGAACGCACCGGCGACGAGCGCCTCGCGCCACGTCAGCCCCGTCAGCGGCCCGAGCGCGGTGATCGTCGCCAGCTTACCAGCCATGAGCCCCGCGGTCATCAGCGTGACGATGGGGAACAGATCTCTGGCCAGCGGCACGTCGATCGTGGTGCCGATGGTGACGAAGAAGAGGCTCAGGAACAAACCCTTGAACGCACGTAGCTTCTGGATGATGTCGTGCGCGTACGGCGTACCCGCGAGCACCAGGCCCGCGATGAACGCGCCGAGCGAGTCGCTGAACCCCGCCGCCGCCGAGGCGTTTGAAAATCCAAAGAGCACCAGCAGCGACAGCGCGACGAAGACGTCGTCGTCGCACTCGAGGTCGGTGATGACCTCGTACGCCTTCTTAGCGACGAGCCACCCGCCGACGCTCAGGACGCCGAGGTCGAGGAAGCTCGTGGCGGTGTACGCAGCCATGAGACCGACGTCGAGCGGCGCGCCGTCGCCAGCGATCTGCATCTTTTGCAGCACGGGCAGCGCGATGATGAACGGTACGACGGCGAGATCCTGGAAGAGTAGGACGCCGAGCGACGCGGTCCCGAGCCGCGTGGTCATCATACCGCGGTCCGAGAGCAGCTGCAGCCCCAGCGCGCTGGACGAGAGCGTCAGGCCGAACCCCACCACGATAGCCTCGAGCGGCGTTCGAATCTGCAGCAAGTCGTCGACGCCCTTCCCGCTCTGCACCATCTCGAGCACGTGGGTTCCCAGCGCGTCGCCCGGCGGAAGGAGCGCGGCGGCGAATAACAGGTTACCGAACACCACCTGGCACAGACCCAGCCCGAACGCGTACTTCCCCAGCGCCTTCAGCCGTTGCACCGACAGCTCGAGGCCCATCTCGAACAGTAGGAACTGGATCCCGAGCTCGCAGAACTGATCAACCTCGCGGTTCTCGCTGAACACCCCTTCCTGGTTCAACAACAAACCCACGGCGAGGAACCCGAGGACGGGCGACACGTTCGTCATCTTGCACAGCGGCACCACCGCCACGACGGACACCAGCAGCAGCGCCAGGTCGACGTCGACGCTGTCCACGACTTTGGACCACTCCGCGTCGTCGATGGCTGCGCCTTTGGCCACCTCCCCCCGCGTCTTCGTCATCGCGTCCCCGAACACCTTCTTCGGCTCGACGACGACGTCCACGACGCCGCCCAAAGGAAGCGCGGTGTACTCCACGCCGCTGTCCGTGAGCCCCATCGCCTTCTGCACCAGCTGGACGATGGACCGCACCGGGGATGCGCCGTTGGCGGGATCTTTGAGCGCGGGTGAGAACGCGCGGCCGTCGTACAGCGACGGCCCGCCCTGCGACGTCCCGGCGTCCGCGGCCGCCTCGACCGCATCGTCCAGACCCACGACCGCGAGCGCGGGCGCGCGAAGCGACGACGCGACACCGAACGCGCCCCCGGTTCGCGCCCGAACGGAGACGGCCTGTTCGACGGTGGGGTTCCCCGAGATGATCGCCTGGAGCGCGTCGGGGACCGTCGTTGGCTGGTCCGCGTGCGCAGCCGCGCGGATCGCGACGCGGGGACGTTTACTCCGACCGTACGCGCGGTTCTGAAACCCCACGCCCTGGATCACCCCGCATTGACCCGCCAGCGAGAGCGCCATCGTCGCCCGCGGTTGCCCTCTTCACTCACTCACCCACTTCACGCGTGCCCGCTTGAACAGCAACAGGATGAACGGGCGAACGCGGCGAGTACCCTTGGAACCCGCGACCGGCCTCCGAACCGCCGGGCGCGTGACCCGTGAACCTTCGATTCACCTGAACGTACGTCGTACCGCGCGTTTCCAATAGAACGTCGGTGTCCCACCCGCGGCGCCGGGGGTATGATGCTCGCGCCGGCCACGTAGAGAGGGATTGTTTCTCCCCAACAGGTCAGCAGGAGGATTTCCCGCGATGAGCCGGAGGATTTGATTGGTCAGCGAGCTCGCCTGAGGAGGGAAGATTTGTGGACGGGCACCCGTGTCACGTAGCGAGGTGCAAGTCCGAGAACTTTTGCGCAAAAGGCAAACGGCGATATTATTTTGTCCACCGGCTGACTGCCCGGCGTCGCATTATTTTGGCATTTACTTTTTGGCAATTTCCACGTACGGGCAACGTTCCTGACGGTAAAAAGTGTGCCGGCGGTTGGGCAGTTTTGCAAAGTTTTGCGGTTTCTCCAACTGTTGTGCCATCAACAACATCACCATCGTCACACACAGCCTCACAGACTACTACCTGAGAGACGACAAGATGGCTTTCTGGGGTCTCAAGGTTGAGCCCGGCAAGTGGACGCCCTTCGTCCCCCCGCCCGACGAGGCGCTCCGCCTCCACATCTCCCAGGTGAGTCCAAAGTCGTATGACCAAAGTCGTCTCGCCGCCGACCGCCGCCGAGCTTCTCACGGAAGATCCGAACCAACCCACTCCGCGTCACTGACCAAACCCTCCCAACCATCACCAAACGCAGGCCACCCTCGGCGGCGGTATCCCCAAAGACAAGGAACGCATCATCGTCAAGTGCCGCGCCGAGGCTGAGGACGAGGAGGGCGCGCAGGAGTTCAACATCTGCGCAATCATCGGCGGCGTCGTCGAGTCGTGCCACCTCGACCTCATCTTCGACGGGTACGCCGAGTTCTACGTCGAAGGATCGTTCCCCGTTCACCTCACCGGCTACTTCATGCCGGACATGGACGACGACGAGATGGACGAGGCGTACGAACGCCAGATGGGCGACGACGAGGACGACGACTCGGAAGACGAGGACGACGAGTACGACTCCGAAGACGACGCCGACGACTTCGGCGTCCTCGAAGACTTCGACGCCGAGGAGGACGAGGAAGACTTCGAGTCCGGGAGCGATGAGTCCGAGTCCGAGCCCGACGAGGCTCCGAAGAAGACCAAGAAAGGCGGCGTGACCATCCAGGAGATCGACGAGGAGGACGAGAAGCCGAAGAAGGCGGAGAAGAAGAAGCGAGCCGCGCCCGAGGAGCCCGCCGCGACGAAGGAAGCACCGCCCGCCAAGAAGGAGAAGAAGGAGACCAAGGCCCAAACGCCCGCCAAGAAGGAGAAGAAGGAACCCGCCGCCAAACCCGAGACCCCGGCCGCGACTAACACCGGCAAGCAGCTCAAGCGCGAGTTCAAGAACGGCATGGAGATCGTCAACGTCGCGATGGGCGCGCCCGACGGCAAAAAGGCTGAGCCCGGCAAACGTGTGACGATGAAGTACGTCGGCAAGCTCCAGAGCGGTAAGATCTTCGACCAGACCAAGGGCTCGGCGACCTTCGGGTTCAGGCTCGGCATCGGCGAGGTCATCAAGGGCTGGGACGTCGGCGTGGCGAACATGCGGGTCGGGGACAAGCGCCGGCTCACCATCCCGCCAGCCATGGCGTACGGCAAGAAGGGCGTGAAGGGCGCCATCCCGGGCAACGCGACGCTCATCTTCGACGTCGAGCTCGTGAACGTGCAGTGAGTGTCTTCGTTTGCCGTCACGCGCGTTGACGCCACGAGAGGAGTCCGCCTCTCGCCTTGCATTACTAAATCTAATAAAACCTATTCATTCTACTACTTGGAGTCGTCGTCGTCCGGGAGGATGAACACGTTCCCGCCGCCACTCGCGCTCTTGCTCTTCTTCCACCGCTCGTCCTTGTCCTTCTCGAAGCCCCGGACCTGAGCGTCGGCGATCACCCCGTCCAGCCTGGACGCCGCGAACACGAGCCCGATGAGACCCGCGCCGATGACGAAGCCGGCAATCTCGTTCGCGGGTGGGAGCGCGCGGGTGGCGACCGCTGAGCGGGTCGGTGACCGCGCGGGGCGGAGTGTGGCGCGCCCCATAGGACGGGCGGCGACGGACGGGACCGTCGGTGTCACGACGACGCCCATCTGATGCGTGTATGCGCGCCGAACAGTGGCGGGGGGATGGGACAGACGAGAGTTTTGGGGTGCTCGCGGCCGGTCGTCCACGTGCACTTCAGTGCCAAAAAAGCGGCGGCATAGATTTTCAGATCTTTCCAACCGTCGGCGAACGATCGCTCCAGCCGGCCACTCTCAGAGGCACCCTCGACGGCTTTCTCAGAGGTATCACACCAACAGACACTCATCCAAGATGGTCAACATGAAGGAGATCAACGAGGCTCTCCCCGACGACGACGCCAACGACCCGGACGTGAGTTGTTCATTTCAAAACATTCAAGATGGTTGCCGCCATCGGCCGCCGCAAACGCAAAGTGCCCACCGCGATCTATGCCCGCATACATGCCCGCTGACCGTCCACGATTCCCCACCCCGAACCCACGCAGTTCGCCCACGTCGACAAGGCTGAGATGCTCAAGGCCCTCGGCCAGCTCGGCAACAACGCCGGCCTCATCGGCGCGCTCCAGCACAAGCTCGACGACCTCGTCGGCATGAGCTCCGGATTCGTCGAGTCCCTGCACTACAAGGTTCGCGCCCGCGTCGGCGCGCTCACCGAGGCGCAGGAGACGCACGACGAGCTCTACGGCAAGTTCCTCGAGGAGAAGCGCGCGCTCGAGGACAAGTACGCCAAGCTCTACGCCCCGCTCTACGCCACGCGCGCGGCCATCGTCAAGGGTACCAAGGATGTCGACGCGGAGCCCTTTGCTATCGAGGGCGACGACCCCGAAGAGGAGGCGCCGCAGGGCATCCCCGAGTTCTGGCTCTGCGCCCTTCGCAACCACGAGCTCCTCGGCGAGCAGATCACCGAGAAGGACGCGGACGCGCTCAAGCACCTCGTCGACATCACCTCCCGCCCCCTCACCAAGGATGACTTTCCCAAGGATGAGGACGACGAGGAGGAGGACGAGGAGGAGGAGGAGGAGCCCACCGGCTTCGCGCTCGAGTTCCACTTCGAGCCCAACGATTTCTTCGAGGACGCCGTGCTCGTTAAGAAGTACCTCATGGCGGACATGGACGATCCCATCCTGGAGCACTCCGAGGGTACCGAGATCAACTGGAAGCAAGGCAAGAACCTCACCGTCAAGGTGCTTCGCAAAAAGCCGAAGAAGGGCGCGGCTAAAAACGCCAAGCCCATCACCAAGACGGAGAAGACCGAGTCGTTCTTCAACTTCTTCTCCCCGCCCGAGGTTCCCGACGAGGACCAAGAGCTCGACCCGGAGGAGGTGGAGCAGCTCCAGGAAGCGATGGAGATGGACTACGAGACGGGCGCCATCGTCAAGGACAAGATCATTCCCAACGCGGTTGAATGGTTCACCGGCGAGGCCAACGAGGACGAAAGCGACGACGAGGACTTCTCCGACGAGGACGAGGATGACTTCGACGAGGACGACGAGGACTCGGAGGACGAGGATGACTCCGACGACGAGGACGCCGCGCCCAAGAAGGGCAAGGGCAAGAAGGGCGGCGCGGACGGCGAGGAGAAGCCCCCCGAGTGCAAGCAGCAGTGAGCGCGCTACGCGCCATTCTTTTCGATTCGAACAATCCTAGCAGCAGCCACGTGTGAATACAACAAACGCTAGCGTCATCGCCTGCCTATGTGTCTAATGAGATTTAACTCTTACGTCGCCTGATGAGAGTCTCACGGCTTCACGTCAGTGCCGGAAGACTCTCCGGATAAACTCGATTCCGTCACCCCGCTCGGCACCCGCGGCGGCGAACTCTCGTACCACCCGTCACCTTCCCACTCCGCGTCGTACCGCTTACCCGCCCTGCTCGGCGGCTGATCCCCGCGGTTCACCGGCTGTAACCAGCTCTTGCCGTCCGTCGTGTCCCGGACGACGCCTTGGTCCAACTCGCGCAGGTCGAACCATTCGCCCTCGCCGTCGCGCAGCGTATGCGGTTTCCAATTCAGGGTCTTCCCCCGCGGCGACCGCCACGACCCGGTGGCGGGGTCCACGTCCGTTTTGCGTCCTCCGTGGGGTTTACGCGGGGATCCGTCGGCGTACGTCGCCGTCTCCGCGTTCGCGCCGCCGTGCATCCTGTGCGCGTCCGGTTGGAGGTCGTCGTGGTCCCACCAATCCTCCTCGCGCTTCGGTGCGCGATCCCGTGGGACCATGCCGAGGCCTTTGTACGGCGGGTGGAACGGTGAGGGCGGCGGCGGCGCGGCGGCGGCGCGGGCGATGGCCTCGTCCTGGTCGAGCCCCGACACGAGCGCCTCGCGCACCATGACGTCCACGGTGGTCACCTTCCGCGGCCGCATCGATGGGTCGCGCTTCGCGGACGCCTGAAGTTTGCTCTCCCAATCGTCGTACTCGTGCGTCTCCCGGAGCTCATCCTCCCACGCCTCCCACCGTGGTCCCGGTTCGTACTGCGTCGTACCCGGCCGGGACACCGCGGAGGCATCCAGCGCCTCCTCCCAGTGCGTCGGCGGCATGGTGGAGTGGCGGTCAACGCGGTGCGCGAAACGCTTTCTTTTCTGTTCGTGGCAGCAAAAAAGTGCAACCGACCATGCTTATCCGGTCGGTCACCCAACCGATCGACCGCCCGACGCACGCGCCACTTGGCTGCGCGCGCACACGCGACAGCGGTCCTCGTCGATCCATCCGCGATGAGTGGCTTCAAGGAGCACCTCCAGGGCGTCCGCGCGGACGTCTCCCGGTGGCGCGACGAGCGCCGCGGCGACTCTCTCCTCGAGTTCAGGCCGAGGCCGGTACCCACCGCGCGGAAGCTGTGGGCGAACGCGATGGGCGGACGCCTCGGCATCGGCAGCGACGGCAACCGCGTGGCGCTAGTCACCGAACCCAAGACCGGTCTCAAGCTTCCAGGTACGCGATGACATCCACGATCCAAACCCGCGATATGACCCCCACAGAGTCCACTCGTTTCCCCCATCGATCATCCGATGCCCTTTTCCAACTGCCAGCTCAGCGCCCTGATATCCCTTCACCACCACCACGAACAGGCGAGTACTGCGTCAAGGGCGGAAAGTGCGCGCCCCTGACCGGCATGGGCGTCAGGGTCAAGCGCATCGCGGGCATAGGCGTCAAGGTGTACGCGTGCGGCCTCTACGTGGACCCCGCGTCCGCCAGAGCCGTCGTCGGCGACGGGTACGTCGGCAAAAGCGTAAAGGACGTGGCCAAGGACCAGGGCCTCTTCGACGCCGTCAACGGCGCCGACTCCGTGGAGAAGACCGTGCGCTTGGTGTTCGCCAGGGACATCGACAGCGCCAAGATCAGGGACGCGCTGTCCGAGAGGCTGAGACCCGCGCTGGGCGCCGGGTCGCCGTCGCTGAAGCGCTTCGAGGCGTACTTCGACGGCGTCACCTTCAAGAAGGGTCAGTCGCTGACGTTCACCGCGAGCGGCGGCAAGCTCATGACGTCGTTCGGGAGCAAGGAGGCGGGGGTCATCGCCGACGGTAAGCTGTGCACGGCGCTGTTCGACGCGTACCTGGGTAAGAGCCCGGTGGTGCCGAGCGCGAAGGAGAGCCTCGGGCAGCAGCTCGCGGGTCACGTCACGGGATGATAACCAAAAGGGAGTTGGAACGTCGCCGTTCCTCATCAGTCGTACCTCGCAATTTGTAAACCATGTGTTCATCGAAAACGTCGCGTCGTCCAAGACTTATTAGATCTGGGTTTCGGAAGCGCCCCCGAACGAACCCTAAGTCGCACAGTCGTGGTCGCGCTCCGTCCGTCGGGCGCCGCGGGTGGGACCGACCATGGAGCCCGATACCCGTCGCCTCGACCTCGACCATCCTCCCTTGGAAGACGCGGTGACGAAGGCGCACCGCGATATGACCCGCATCCGCATCAAGATCGCCCATCGCATCGCCAGCCTGCGACTCCTCGAGGCGGAGACCCCGAAGGACGTCGCCTCGCGCGGGGGCGCCGAGGCGGAGGGCTCGCACCTCCCGAGCAACACCGAGGGATTCACCGGCGGGCTCGGGCTCGAAGAACGACGCCGCGATCCCCACCACCACCACGACGACGACGAGGAAGACGACGCCGACTCGCAGCACGGCGACGTTCCCAACCTCGAGCCCTTTCTCCGTTCGTGGTGGCGAGACCTCGTGAGACTCGCCCGTGCCTTCCCAGAGCAAGCCCTCTCGTCCCGTCGCGACGCGGTGAGCGTCCTTTACCTCGCGCAGATGGCCGCGGTGGACAAGGTTCGCGAGGCTGAGACGTACACGCGCCAGATGCAAACCGAACGCGACGAGATCCGCGCCCGCCGACGCTCCAGCGTGGGCACGTCGCCGCGACCCGAGGGCAGGGAACGGAGCTTCGACCTCTTCAAAACCCCAGAGGAGCAAAAAAACACCCGCGCCGCGCCCTCCTCCTCCTCATCCTCATCATCATCCGACGACGACTCCGACGACGACTTCACCGTGCAGAACCACTTCATCCGGGAGAAACGCGACGACGAGGGGCGGCTGCTGTGGGCGGTCCCGGCGCACGAGGTCCACAGGCCGCCGGAGCCAGTCGACCCGACGAGAGTCGCGGATAGGATGGTCGAAGCCGCCGTCGTGGCGCTCGATCAGGCGACGAGCGACCTGGTGGAGGCGAACGCGCGGCTCGACTGCGTCGTCGAGGCGGTGAACCACGAGTCCACCGCGGAGATCCAGCTCGCGAACGAGGCCAAGGCGGCGGCCGTGGAGGCGAAGAACCGGGCGAGGGAGAAGGCGCGGGCGGAGAAGAAGAGGAGGCGCGCGAGGGAGACGTTCGAATCGATGAAGCGGTCGGGGGGCGTGCGGGCGCTCAAGGAGAGGTACGAAGCGACGATCGACCGGAAGGAGGACGCGGAGAAAGCGAAGGAAGTGAAGGAAGATGAAGGAAGATGGACGATCGAGGATGGACGATGGAGGAACAAGGAACCCGAGGGCGCGGGGGACGCGACGCGACTGCTGGGGGAAGCGACACGGCTGCTGGCAGCCCCGCCACCCGCCCCGCCACCCGCCCTCGTCCCGCCGCCCGTCCTCGCCCCGCCGCCCGCCCTCGCCTCGCTCTCCGCCGACCAGCCGCCCATCAAGAGGAAGCGAGGCAGGCCCAGGAAGAAGGTGGCACTCATCGGTTCACTGGAGTCCCCCGAGCCCCCGACCCCGGTGAACAAGGTTGAGTCGCAGCTTCATCTCGTGTCTGAGAACCAGCTCGACCGGGATCTAAAGGACTGGTGGAAGGAGAACCCGGAGGCTTCGGTCAAGGTGGACATGAACGTGGGCGCGAGTGGACTCTCCGTTGCCATCTGCTCGCCGCTGTGAGCTGAACGAATCGACGCACCACGACTGAGACGCGACGATCTGCTCTTGTTGCGCCAGCAAGATACAAAACCCAAAGCAACCAGAGCAGATCGCATCCTCGCTTCAAACGCCAAGAATGCGACAACTTGCAAGTGTTGTCTTAGTCCCATCCACGGGGTTTTCATGTCTATGCCTGATGATGTTTTGCTCTACGCATCATCAGGCATAGGAATGATCGAGTTGCATTCTTGAACTTTTACTTGGCGTTTGAAGCGAGGCGCGCAGGGACGTGTGTGTATGTGTGAATAATTTGTTTGAATAAATGATCGTCGGCTTGAGCCCAAACTCCTACCCTCACTCCGCCGACAGCGCGTGCTTGTACACCTCGTCGTACGTCGACACGAAGTGCACCTCCAGCCCTTCCTTGATATCGTCGCTGAGCTCGTCCCAGTCTTTCCTGTTCCCCTCCGGAAACAAGATGGTGGTCACCCCGCTCCTCCTCGCCGCGATGGTCTTCTCCTTGACGCCGCCGATGGGCATCACGATCCCCGTCAGCGTCACCTCGCCCGTCATCGCCAGGTTGGGCTTGACCGGCCTGTCCGTCGCGAGAGAGACCATGCCGGTGATCATCGTGCACCCCGCGCTGGGCCCGTCCTTGGGGGTGGCGCCCGCCGGGACGTGGATGTGAAGAGCCTTGTCGTCGAAGAAGGTGTTCCCCGGGAACCTCTTGGCGAGAAACGACCTGGCGAAGGTGTGAGCGATGGAGGCGCTCTCCTTCATGACGTCCCCGAGCTGACCGGTGGTGGTGAGGGACCCGCCCTTCTTGTTGTCCTCGCCGTTCTGGTGGATGGCGGTGCACTCGATGTAGAGCGTGCTGCCGCCCATCGAAGTCCACGCGAGTCCGGTGACGACTCCGGGCGGCGTCTGGTCGTAGATGCGATCCGTCTGGAAAGGTGGTTGGCCCACGTACTCGATCAGTTCCGCGCCCGCGTCCACGACGATCGGGTCGGACACTGCGGTGGACTCGATGACATCGGTCACCGCAGCCTCCGCGGCGGCCAGTGCTTCCTTCGCTTCCTCAACCTCCTTCTCGGCAGCCTCCACGGTCTTCTTGCTCTTGGCGCTCGCGCTTGTCTTCCTGAGCTCGTCCTCCTTGGTCTCCAGAGCTTTCTTCGCGGCGGCCACCTTGTTCCTCGCCTGGCCCATCTGCTTGGACACCTCCGGTCCTTTCGCCTTGGCGAGCTTGAGCGCCACCTTGCGGTAGATCTTCTCGAGGTGTTTCTGGAGGTTACGGACCCCCGCCTCCCTGCAGTAGTCCTCGATGAGCGATTTCATCGCGCCGTCGGAGATGCTAGCCTCCTTCTCCCCGACGCCGCTTCGCTCCTTGGCCGTCTTCTCGAGGTAGGTCCTGGCGATCGCGCGTTTCTCGTCGGCGATGTACCCGCTCAGCCTGACCACCTCCATGCGGTCGAGTAAAGGACCCGGGATGGTGTCGAGAACGTTGGCGGTGCACACGAAGAGAACCTTGCTGAGGTCAACGGGGACGTCCAGGTAGTGATCCAGGAACGAACCGTTCTGTTCGGGGTCCAGGAGCTCGAGCAGCGCGGACGCGGGGTCACCCTGGAACCCGCGCCCGAGTTTGTCCACCTCGTCAATCAGAACCACCGGGTTGGACACGCCGGTGCTCTTGAGGCACTGCACCAGCTTACCGGGCATGGCTCCAACGTACGTCCGCCGGTGACCTTTGATCTCCGCCACGTCGCTTAACCCTCCGACGGAGAACCGGAAAAACTTGCGGTCCAACGCGCGCGCGATGCTCTGCCCGATGGACGTCTTACCCACGCCCGGGGGTCCGACCATGGTGATGATCTTGCCCTGCGTGGTACCCCGCAGCTGCCCGACGGCGATGAACTCGAGGATTCGCTCCTTCACGTCGTCCAAGCCGTAGTGATCGGCGTCCAACACGTCCGCCGCTTGCGAGATATCGAGCCGTTCCTCGGATGAATGACCCCACGGAATAGACGTGAGCCACTCGAGGTAGTTCCTGGTGACGTTGAACTCGGAGGATGACGGTTCGAGTCCCGCGAGTTTGTTCAACTCCTCGTCGATGGTCTTCACCGCGTGAGCCGGCGCGTCGTCTTTGAATGGTGCGAACTTCTCCCGGAACTTCTCCTGCAGCGCGGTCTTATCGTCCCGTTCCATGCCGAGCTCTTTTTTTATGGACTTGAGCTGCTCCATGAGGAAGTACCGGCGCTGGTCGCCGGAGATTTTCTCCTCGACCCGGCGGCCGATGTCCGCCTGCAGCTTACCGAGCTCAACCTCCTTCTTTAAGAGCACGAGCGCCGCCTGGAGCCGCTCGCGGACGTCCAGGGTGTCGAGAATCTCCTGGAGCGCGCCGTCGTCCGCGCTGCACATGGACGCCGCGAGATCCGCGAGCTTGGCGGGGTCCTGGAAATCCTGGAACCTCTGCGCGAAATACTGAAGCGTCTCCTTGGCCAGCGGGTTCACCTTGAGTAAGTCTTTGATCGTGGCGATGACCTCGTTGGCGGTCGCCTTCAGGACGTCGTCGTCGTCCCTGTCCGTCACCTTCGGGTCCTTGAGGTGGTCCACCTGCACCACCATCGGCTGGTGCCGCAACGTCGCCGTCTTGCGAAGGCGCCGGTGACCGAGCAGCAACAACGTGGCGCCGCCGCCGGAATCCTCGGCGCCGGAGCCCTTCGCCGCCTTGATCCGCGCCTCCGCCTTGGCCTTGACGTCCACCTGGCTCATCTCCCCGTCCTTATCTCCCTCGTCCTTGAGTGTGTCGGAGATGTCGGGAATGCGAATCACGGACTGGACCTGCGCGAACGTCCCCACGTCGTGCATGTCATCCGACGGGTCCACGTTTTCGCTCTCGCCCTCGGTTCGCCTGAGGAAAGTGCCCACGTACGCCTGCCCGCGCGCCTTCATCTCCTCAATCTCCAAGATGAGCCGCTCGTCCATCACGCGCACGGGCATGATCACGCCGGGCATGAGCGGACGGCGGTTCAGTGGGACGACGAGCACCTGGGGATGCGAGGAAGGGTGCCCGCTCGCGACCATGATGCCTCCTCCGCTCGTCGGCGTGGCGGATCCCGCTTCGCTCGCGGCGTTGGACGTGCCGTGGAAGGCACGCGCGCTGCGCTGCCTGGATCTGGCGCGCATGGTGTTCCACATCTTGCTCGCCCACGCGTCGTCGCCGTTGGATCCTCCTGTGCATCGGGGTGGGATGGCGGGGGTGGAGGCGCGGTTAGGGCAACGAATTTCTGGACTGCCGGAAGGGACGACGATTGGGGATCGGGTTCGAGTGCGCACCTGGAACGTCGCTAATCTGCCTTCGACCGGATGCGCGAAGCGGTGCGACGGCGACGTCGGCATTGCTCGGGACCGCCGCTCGGCCCCACGGCCTGGCGGTGGCCCTCGCGACCGCCCTCGCCGCGTTCCTCAACGACATCCAAAACTAATCCGCGAAGCCACGTGTCCTATTCTCAATCTGTTGGACAGAGATCCAGCGCGCTCGCGGATCGAGGCTGTCGCGTGAGCCCGCTGCTTTGATCGACCGCGACCTTCGCGTACGATCGGTGACTGCAGCCCGCGCCGCCGGTGGTTGCGGATCGGTGCCACTCGTTGTGGCGGGTGACCTGCAGCACGGCACCTTCTGCGAGATTCTTCTGAGAATCGAAGGCGACGTCGATGAGATCGATGAAGCTTGAGCTGAATCAGCGTAATTCATTCCGGCGGGCGCACCACCGACAGGGCGCCACCATGGTGCGGGACGGTGGAAGGAGGCCGAAGATTTCGGTGGATGTGCTCCGCGCGGACCTCGCCGAGGCACGTCTCGAGGCTCGCGAGCTCGGGGAGGAGAACACGCAGCTCAGGGACGAGCTGTCGGAGGCGCTCGCGAAGGTTCACGAATTGGGCGCAAAGTACGGAAGTCCGGTCGGGGACTCGGTGGTGCGAAAGGCGAAGGCGCACGCCGCTGATCAGAGGGAGCACATCAAGCGGCTGGAGAAGGAGATTCACATGCTGAATTCGAAAGGGAGGATGATGGAGGTGCAGTGCGACATGCTGACGCAGCAGGAGGACGAGCTGAGGAAGTCCTTCGACAGGATCCTCACCTGGCTGGGTTTCCTGGGGGTGGCGTTGGTGCTGGCGGGAATCGTCGAGTGGGCGGGCGTGACCAACTTAGTGGGCGAGCACCTTGCTCGCAGGTTCAAGAGCATGTGCGACGCGTCGTGCGAGTCCAGGATAGAGATCATAAAGTCGTGTCCGAGTTGATATTGAAACTAGGCATCCTTCTCGTCGTCGACTTTCTCCTCGAGTTTTGCAAAGAACGTCGCGAGCTTCTCGCCGAGCGAGGCACCCTCCGTGCTCACCGCGGCATCCGCGCACCTCCCGAGCGCCTCGAAGAACTCCGGGAACGTCGCCGCGCAGTCCACCGCCCTGGCGAGCCGCGTCGCCTCGGCGTCGAGCCTCGCGCGCTCCTCCTCCTCCTTCGTATCCTTTGTTTCCTCCTCGGCGGCAGCCTCCTCCTCGCCAGCCGCCTCCGCGTCCTCGGCGGCGGCCTCCTCCGCATCGTACCTGGCCTGCTCGGCGTCCTCCCGCGCGGCTTCCTCCTCGGCAGCCGCGGCGACGGGCCCGATGGCGCGGTAGAACGCGGTGAGCGCTTGAAGGGTCGTGAGCGACGGCGGCGAAGGACCCTCGTCCGCCGCCGCCTCCCCCGCGTCGCCACCCTCCTCGCCGTCGCCACCCGCCGCCTCGGGAGACTCCGCCGCCGCCTCCTCCGCGGGCGGGCTAGCTTCATCGGCATCGCCCTCGTTCGTCGCATCATCAACCTCGGGCGGCGGCCAGGTCACCGGCGTCCCCTCAGTCTCACCGTCCACGAGGGCACCCTTACTTTGTAGCCACCGCAGAAACGCCCGGCCCGTCGCAGTCGGCGTCGACGAACTCGCCTCTTCCACCGACCCACGTTCTTCATTCACTTTCTCATCCCCGCGAACCTCGCGGAAGTACCCAAGCGCCTCAGCCTCCGCGCACTCACGCACGGCATCGTCTCCCATCTTGCCGTCCCACGGCAGGGTTAAACCCTCGTCCAGGCATTCGTCCAGCTCGGAGGGCAGTATGTGCTCCACGATGAGGTGCTCGGCGCGTCTGTCCAGCCCAAAGGCGTCGTTGAACTTGACGTGCGCGACGCGTACGACCGCCTCCGCGAACTGCCTGTACACCATCGTGCCGTCCGGGTCCAGCACGTCCCCGCGCTTGACGCTTCGCTCCAGCTTGCGCCCGCGTTCCTCGCGCTCGCGTTGCGTCTCGCTCGGGTCCTCGGCTCTCACCGCGGGTAAATCTCGCCACGCGGGATGCGCCGCTCTGGCCAACGTGGCCACCGTGACGTCCGCCCCGGCGACCCCAGCCATGCGCATCAGACGTACAAACCCGGGGATGGAGAGGGGTACCGCCTTCTCCGGGTTGGCGGGCATCCGGCCGGCGGCGGTGGCTGCCGCGACCGCCGCGCGGCGGTACACGGCGCGGAGCTCCGAGGAGTACCGCTTGAGCGTGAAATCCAGCGAAGTCGCCGGCTCGTCGTCCCGCACCTGCTCCGCCTCGCTCATCAAGTCCGCGACGTCCAGCCGGAGGTGGTCCGTGGGCTCGAACGGTGCGCTGCCGTCGGGTGCGATGACGGGCCGGTCGTCCAGGAATTGGCCCTTGAACACGCTCCCGTCCTCGAAGACGTAAGCGCCGGCTCCGTGTTTTTTATCCGCGTACCAGTACCCGTCGTACCCGCTCCCGTTGGCGTACGCGAACTGCCCGTAGCCTTGTCGCATCCCCGCCGCGAACTGCCCGGTGTACGAGTTCTTGGTGTTGAACCAGTACGCATCTTCGGAATCGCCGATGCGTTCCCACGTGTGCGTGCCGGACCCGTGCGGTTTCCCGTCTACCCAGTCGCCTTCGTACTTTTCGCCCGAATCGGGCCATGACATGACCCCGCGGCCGTTCTTCTGGTCGCACGCCCACCCGCCGTCGTACACGTTGCCCGACGTGTACCGCATGGAACCCGTGCCGTGTTTCTGGTCGTCGCGCCACTCGCCTTGGTACCGCGCGTAGCCGTCGGGGTCGAACGTGAGCGTGCCGATCCCGTGCCTCATGCCGTCCTTCCACTCGCCGTCGTACTTGACCCGCCCGTCGGCGAATGCTTGGACGCCGCGGCCGTGCCTGAGTCCGCGGCGGACGTCGCCGACGTACGTCGCGCCGTCCGGCCACGTGTACTTACCCACGCCCGTCGCGACATTGTCCACGAAGTCGCCTTCGTACACGATGCCGTCGACCCACTGGTACCGCCCCGTCCCGGACATCTTCCCCTTGGAGAACCCGCCCTCGTAGCGATGCCCGGCGCGGAAGTGCGCCACGCCGTGGCCCTCGTAGTATCCGGCGCGGGATACGTCGCCGACGTACTCGTTGACGCTGACCGCCACCATGGACGGCTCGACCACCCCGCGGGGCTTCGACATGGCTGGCGCCCGCGTGTCCGTCGACCTCGTGCCTTCCAAATTGGGGATCGAGTCAAACCAACGGACCGCGAAATCGCGGCTCGGACGGGGAAAGATTTGTCCACCTCGGGGCTCGCCGAGCGCAGAACGAGCCGCGCGGAGTCCGGCACAGTCGTTCGGTTCCCATCATGGATTTCCACGGTCAGGTGCTGGCGGAGCGGATGTACCAGATCATCCTGGTCATGGCGGGTATCATCGCGTTCGTCGCGGGGTACTCGTCTGGGTCCTTCGACACGATGGCGCACGTGTTTTTCTGCGGCCTCATCGTGGCGGTCATCCTGTGCGTCCCGGACTGGAACTACTTCAACCAGCACCCGGTGAAGTGGCTGCCAATCGACGAGGACCACCCGGACTGGGAGACGGTGTACAAACCCCAGCTGGAGGAGAAACAGGGCAAGGGGAAGGCTGAGACGAAGAAGAAGAGGTGATTGATGGCTTCCAACATACATTAGCGAGGGTCGCGAGGAGACCCACGTTTCCGATCGATCTCCTCGACGCATAGGCAACATAGACTTGGCAATAGTTACAACGACTCTATAGGCTACACCGCACGGGCCACTCACGCCAGCCCGAGCTTCTTCTTCTCGTTCGCCAGCACCTTCTGCACGCGCTCCACGGCTCTGGGATCGCCGCCGTCGACGCCGGCGCACTGCTTGTAAGGCGCCGCGATGACCACCTCGTCCATGACCACGATGTTTCGGTCCTGCCACCGGCACGGGAGGGTCCTGGCGAGCGCGTCGAAGATGTCCTGCGCCTCATGCGTGACGCCCACGCCGATGTTGGCTGGGGTTTAATCGGGAAAAGGGACCGGGGCGTCAGGTATCGGATCCGAGGATCTGTTTGTAGGGTTTGTTTTTGGCTGGTGGGATGGGATCGATGATGCGGGTGGTACGCACCTGCGCGCGCCTGCGCAGCCTTGATGTTTTCCTCCTCGCGTTTCTTACTCCTGACGTCGTCGACCACGGGCATCGCGCCGTCGGTCTTCGCCGGGGTCTTGGGCGGGATGGACTTGACGTCCGTGCAGGCGTCCGCCTTGACGATCCTGACGTCGTGGGTGCCGCCGATGTTGCCCGGGGCGCGGACGGTGACGAGGCCCGTCGCCTCGTCGTAGCCGAACACCTCGCCGGAAAACTTTTCGCCGTTCGGCATCAGGCCGGACACCGTGTGCCCGATACCCCACTTGTCGCTGCCCATCGTTCTACGATCCAAAGCCCGCGCTGGCCCGACGTCGATTGTGGCGACGAGGAAGGAATTCATCGCGGACGTCTCGGGCCGATTTTTAGCCTTGTCAGCGGGGGCCCAATCAATTTGCCCCGTCGGCCGAGAGCGGAGGCCATTGCTTGAGGCGCCCACAAGTGTCTCCAGCCCCAACAACACCTCGCATCGACGTATACCCGTCGGTCCATCGGTACGCCCCGGATCCCGACCCGAACCCTACACGATACGACCCCGCACACGGCGCGCTGACGCCTCGCGAACCAAATCGGGCAATCGGAACTTTGTCGAACGTCGCAAATAACAACACCTCGCGATGTACTCGCCGTCCCCGTCGATTACTCACCAAAATCCACCCCCGATCGACCGCAGTTCCGTGACACTCGAACCGGATAGATAGACCATGGCGTGCGGCACGGCGACCGGCGCCGGGATGGGCCCGCCCGCGTTAAGGCCACCCATGCCGAAGGTGGCGTTCGTCGATCCCGACGACTTCGACGAGTCCCAGTTCTGGACCCCGGAGTACGTCCCCGAGAGCATCATGCCGCCGACGCGCGGCGTGGCGCAGAACACCCTCACCGTCCGGTCCACCAGTATCTCCCCCGCGATGATCATGGAGGACCAGCCGATGATGCGGAAGACCAAGATCGTCTGCACCATGGGTCCCAAGTGCTGGGACGAGGAATCCATGGGGAAGCTGATCGACGCGGGCATGGGCGTGGCGCGCTTCAACTTCTCGCACGGCGATCACGAGGCGCATCAGGGTGTCCTCGATCGCTTCCGCAAGGTCTGCGATGAGAAGAAGGCGCACTGCGCCGTCCTCCTCGACACCAAAGGTCCCGAGATTCGCACCGCCATGCTCAAGGACCACCAGCCCATCGAGCTCGAAGCCGGCCAGGACATCATCGTCTACGCCGCCGGCCCCGACGAGTACACCGAGTGGGAGGGTTACAAGACCCCAGAGGAGACGAAGATTGGCTGCTCCTACGCCAAGCTGTGCCAGAGCGTCAAGCCCGGCAACCGCCTGCTCTTCGCCGATGGATCCGTCGTCATCGAGGTTGTCGAGATCATCGATGAGAAGAACCTCAAGGGCAAAGTCATCAACTCCAAGAAACTCGGCGAGCGCAAGAACGGTAACCTGCCCGGCGTCAAGGTGGAGCTCGACGTCCTCCAGGAGAAGGACATCGAGGACATCAAGGAATTCGCCTGCGTGAACAAGATGGACTACGTCGCCGTGTCCTTCGTCCAGTGCGGCGACGACGTCCAGATGGTTCGCAAGCTCCTCGACGAAAACGGCGGTGAAGACGTCCAGATCATCTCCAAGATTGAAAACGAGGAGGGCATGCGCAACTTTGACGAGATCCTCAAGTACACCGACGGCGTCATGGTCGCGCGCGGCGACCTCGGCATGGAGATCCCCTCCGAGAAGGTTGCCCTCGCGCAGAAGATGATGATCACCAAGTGCAACATCGCCGGCAAGTTTTGCATTTGCGCCACGCAGATGCTGGAGTCGATGTGCGACAACCCTCTGCCGACCCGCGCGGAGATGACAGACGTCGCCAACGCCGTCTTCGATGGCGTCGACGCCACGATGCTGTCAGGTGAGACCGCCAACGGCGCGTTCCCCGAGATGGCTGTCTCCACCATGGCCGCGATCGCCACCAACGCCGAGCTCGGAGTGGACTACTGGGCGCAGTACCAGTTTTTGCACCGATCCAACGCCTACACCCACAAGGTTGGCAGCCTGGAGGCCTCCCTCGCACAGATTGCCTTCTCCGCCGTGTGCTTCTCCGCGGACAAGGACGGCGACGGGGTCATCGACGCCACGGAAGGTACCGCCATCGTCCTCCTCGACGAGACGGGCAAAGCCGCCGACCTCGTCACCAAATACCGCCCTCCGTGCCCGGTGTTCGTGTGCACCACGTCCAAGTCCGTCCTCGCGCACACCAACACCCGGTTCGGGCAGATCCCGTGCCAGCTCGACGGCGTCCCGGAGATCGCCAACTCGGTGCTCAAGGCGTGGGAGGTTGCGAAGGAGCGCGATATCCCCTTTGAGGGCCGCCGCGTGATCATCGTGACGTCGCCCGACGGGTTCGCTGTGCAAAAGTCCGCCGTCGCCACGGTGGCGTCCGTCAAGGACGGCGTGAGCACCCCCGAGCCCACCGAGGACATGCCCACGACGTACGTGGACCCCGGTAAGCTGAACTCCGTGCTCTCCCTGCGCTCCTCCCGCATCGGCCTGGAGCTCATCCTGGATCCCGTGTCTTCTTTCCGTAAGACCAAAATCGTCTGCACGCTGGGACCGAAGTGCTGGTCCGAGGACGGCATCAAGTCGCTGCTCCGCGCGGGCCTCGGCGTCGCGCGCTTCAACTTCTCGCACGGTACCCACGAGGATCACCAGCAGGTGCTCGACCGCTTCAGAAAGGCGTGCGAAGAGGAGGGCGAGGCTATGAAGAAGGAGAAGGGCCTCGACTACAACCACCACTGGGGATGCCTTTTGGACACCAAGGGACCCGAGATTCGCACCGCCATGCTCAAGGACCACGAGGCTATCATGCTCGAGGCTAACCAGCCCATCACCATCGAGGCTGTCGGCGACAAGTACGTCGAGTTCGAGGGATACAAGACCGAGGAAGAGACCCGCATCGGCCTCTCCTACGCCAAGCTGTGCCAGAGCGTCAAGCCCGGTAACAACATCCTCATCGCCGACGGCTCGATTTCCATCAGGGTTGACAGCATCGAGAGCGACACCGTGCTCAAGGGCACCGTGCTCAACTCCAAGAAACTCGGCGAGCGCAAGAACTGCAACCTCCCCGGCGTGCAAGTGGACATCCCCGTGCTCACCGAGAAGGACATCAACGATGTACAGAACTTCTGCTGCAAGAACAAGATGGACTTCATCGCCGCCTCGTTCGTGCAAACCGGCGAGGACGTCCAGCTGATCCGCAAGGTTCTCGACGATGCCGGCGGTCACAAGGTCAAGATCATCTCCAAGATTGAGAACGGCGCCGGTATGGAGAACTTCGACGAGATCCTCAAGTACACCGACGGCGTCATGGTCGCGCGCGGCGACCTCGGCATGGAGATCCCCTCCGAGAAGGTCGCCCTCGCGCAGAAGATGATGATCACCAAGTGCAACATCGCCGGCAAGTTTTGCATTTGCGCCACGCAGATGCTGGAGTCGATGTGCGACAACCCTTTGCCGACCCGCGCGGAGATGCTGGACGTGGCGAATGCGGTCTTCGACGGTTGTGACTGCACCATGCTCTCAGGTGAGACCGCCAACGGAGCCAACCCTGACGTCGCGGTGGCCACCATGGCCGCAATCGCCGCAAACGCCGAGGTCGGCTGCGACGGCGACATGACCTACAAGAACGTCTGGAACAACACCCCCAAGCCCGTCACCGCCCTCGAAGCTGTCGCATCCAGCGCGGTCAAGGCGTGCCTCGACATGGGCGCCTGCTGCATGGTCGTCTTCGCGCAGACCATGCTCCCCGCCGCGCTCCTCTCCAAGTACAAGCCCCCGGTGCCCATCGTCGTCGTCACCACCAACCACAGGGTCGCCGCGCAGTGCAACGTGGTGTCCGGCTTGGTGCCCATGTACCTCCCGGAGATGGGAACTAGTGATGAGACCATGCCACTGGTGCTCAACACCATCCGCAAGCTCGGCATCGCCGCACTCGAGACTGGTGACCTCGAGTCCGACCAGGTTGTCATCATGGAGTCCATCGGCACCAACCCGATGATCGGAATCGACTGGGAGGACCGAACCCCAATCTTCAAGGTTAAGGTGGTCGGCGACGAGCTCGCCAGCCTGATCAAGCCCACGGGTTACGAGGGTGATCACACCATCTCGTTTTGCTCCACCAAGATCGGCCTCGAGAACATCGTCACCAAGGGCGACACCGTGAGGAAGACCAAGATCGTCTGCACCATGGGTCCCAAGTGCTGGGACGAGGAATCCATGAGCAAGCTGATCGACGCGGGCATGGGCGTGGCGCGCTTCAACTTCTCGCACGGCGATCACGCGGGCCACGGCGATGTGCTTCATCGCCTGCGCACGGTCATCAAGAAGAAAGGATCCAACACCGCGGTTCTTCTCGACACCAAGGGTCCCGAGGTCAGGACGGCTATGCTCAAGGACCACCAGCCCATCGAGCTCGAAGCCGGCCAGGACATCATCGTCTACGCCGCCGGTCCGGAGGAATACCTGACCTGGGAGGGTTACAAGACCCCAGAGGAGACGAAGATTGGCTGCTCCTACGCCAAGCTGTGCCAGAGCGTCAAGCCCGGTAACCGCCTGCTCTTCGCCGATGGATCCGTTGTCATCGAGGTTGTCGAGATCATCGACGAGAAGAACCTCAAGGGTAAGGTTCTGAACTCCAAGAAACTCGGCGAGCGCAAGAACGGTAACCTGCCCGGCGTCAAGGTCGAGCTCGATGTCTTGCAACCCAAGGACATCGAGGATATCAAGAACTTCGCGTGCCCCAACAACATGGACTACATCGCCGTGTCCTTTGTCCAGTGCGGCGCTGACGTCCAGATGGTTCGCAAAATTTTGGATGAGAACGGCGGTGAGACTATCCAGATCATCTCCAAGATTGAGAACGAGGAGGGCATGCGCAACTTCGACGATATCCTCAAGTACACCGACGGCGTCATGGTCGCGCGCGGCGACCTCGGCATGGAGATCCCCTCCGAGAAGGTCGCCCTCGCGCAGAAGATGATGATCACCAAGTGCAACATCGCCGGCAAGTTTTGCATTTGCGCCACGCAGATGCTGGAGTCGATGTGCGACAACCCTCTGCCGACCCGCGCGGAGATGCTGGACGTGGCGAACGCGGTCTTCGACGGCGCGGATGCCACGATGCTGTCGGGTGAAACCGCCAACGGCGCGTTCCCCGAGATGGCTGTCTCCACCATGGCCGCGATCGTCGCAAACGCCGAGGAGGGCGTCGACCGGTGCCAAATCTACAACTTCATCCGCGACTTCACCCCGATGCCCGTCGGGTCCATCGAGGCTGTCGTGTCGTGCGCGGCGAAGACCGCGGTGGACCTCGGCTCCGCGCTGGGTTGCATCGTGGTCTTCAGCGAGCTCGGTTACCGCGCCAACCTGGCGTCAAAATACCGACCCGCCGTGCCAATCGTCGTGGTCACCTCGCTGGACCACGTCGCCAGGCATACCAACACCGTGTTCGGCCAATACGCGTTCAAGATCCCGGAAGCCGCCAACCCGGAGACCGAGACCTACTGGACCGCGCGCGCGCTTCTCTTCGCCCAGGAACACAGCCTGTGCCACCCCGGAGCCAAGGTTGTCATCATCGGCGGCCTCGCCGGAGCGACCAACACCGTCAGCTCCATCCCGTCCTATCGCATCCTGGACGCCCCCGGCATCTACAAGAGGAAGGTGTCCCAGCACGCCGTCCCGGGATCTGAGTTTGCGCAGTTCGCCGTGCAGCAGGAGAACAAGACGGTCTCCCTCCGCGCCACCGCCATCTCCATCGACGAGGTCTTCTCCTCCGAGGCGCCCAAGCGGAAGACCAAGATCGTCTGCACGATGGGCCCCGCGTGCTGGGACGAGGAGTCCGTGGGTCAACTCCTCGACGCGGGCATGAGCGTCGCGAGGTTCAACTTCTCTCACGGCGATCACGAGGGGCACCAGGGTGTCCTCGACCGTGTCAGGAAGGTCATCGCCGATAAGGGTGCGGACTGCGCGTGCCTTTTGGACACCAAGGGACCCGAGATTCGCACCGCCATGCTCAGGGATCACCAGCCCATCGAGCTCGAGGCGAACCAGCCAATCACCATCGAGGCTGTCGGCGACAAGTACGTCGAGTTCGAGGGATACAAGACCGAGGAAGAGACCCGCATCGGCCTCTCCTACGCCAAGCTGTGCCAGAGCGTCAAGCCCGGTAACAACATCCTCATCGCCGACGGCTCGATTTCCATCCGTGTCAACCATATCGAGAGTGACACCGTGCTCAAGGGCACCGTGCTCAACTCCAAGAAGCTCGGCGAGCGCAAGAACTGCAACCTCCCCGGCGTCAAGGTTGACATTCCCGTGCTCACCGAGAAGGACATCAACGATGTCCAGAACTTCTGCTGCAAGAACAAGATGGACTTCATCGCCGCCTCGTTCGTGCAAACCGGCGAGGACGTCCAACTGATCCGCAAGATCCTCGACGAAGCCGGTGGACAGAGCGTGAAGATCATCTCCAAGATTGAGAACGAAGAGGGCATCGCCAACTTCGACGAGATCCTCAAGTACACCGACGGCGTCATGGTCGCTCGCGGCGACCTCGGCATGGAGATCCCTTCCGAGAAGGTCCCGCTCGCCCAGAAAATGCTCATCACCAAGTCCAACGTCGCCGGACGCTTCGTCATCTGCGCCACGCAGATGCTGGAGTCCATGTGCACCAACCCTTTGCCAACGCGAGCAGAGATGACCGACGTGGCGAATGCGGTCTTCGACGGCGCCGACGCCACGATGCTCTCCGGCGAGACCGCCAACGGCGCCAACCCCGCGGTCGCGGTGGCCACCATGGCCGCCATCTCCGCCAACGCCGAGCTCGCGCACACCTCCCAGGCGGCCATCTCCTTCATCCGGGATCACACCCAGCGACCGTTCACGACGCTCGAGTCCGCCGCGGCGTCCGCGGCGGGCGGGGCGGTGGACTGCGACGCGGAGCTCATCGTCGTCGTCACCGGCACGGGAGCCGCGTCCAGGGTCATGTCCAAGTACCGCCCGTCGTGCCCGGTGCTCGTGGTGACCGCGGACGAGGCTGTCGGTCGACAGACGGGCGCGATCTTCGCGCAGTTCCCCATGGTGGTGGACGACCTCTCGCCGGGTAAATTCGCGTGGGATAAGGAGTCGCCCGCGATCGCAAAGGCGAAGGAGATGGGACTGTACTCGGGTAACGGCTCGAACATCGTGGTGCTCGCGGGACCCGGCGGCGGCGACGCCGACAAGTGCCCACTCGTGTCTTTCCTCGAGTAAACACAGCTGTACGTATCAACCGCGGCGGGTGCGAACCTGTTCATATTTAATAAGGCGCCCGCGACTCTTAAGTTATCATGAAGGACGATTCGTCGTCATTGAAAATAATACGGTAAAGTAACCATCAAAACAATCGCTCTCTCACGCCCGCGCAGCCACGGACGCGGACCGGGGCTCAACCTTGGGCTCAACCTTGGGTTTCGCCGCTGGCTTGGCCCTCGGCTTGGCGGGCTTCTTCTTGACGCCGCCCTTCGCCTTCAACACCTTCTTCCCGTTCTTTCCCTTCTTTCCCTTCTTATCGTCATCGGCGCCGCCCGCGTCGTTCAACACCTGCCCGGGGATGGGCGGGGTGAGCCAGTAGTAGTCCTCGTTCTCGGTCTTCTCCGCCTCCAGCGCGAGGTGCTCCCTCTCGCCGGATTCGTATAAAATCTCGTACTTTTTCGTGTTCCTGGTGTAGGACAGCACCTGGCCCCTGAACCACTCGCCGTCGGTCCACCTCACGGCGACTCGCCTGGCGTAGTTACGGGTACGTTCAGGGTTGGCGTCGAGGGTACCGCGGCACAGCGGGTGGCCGCACATGCACTGGAAGGACGTGGTGCCCTCGCCGCCGAAGTGCGCAAAGTTGTAATCGTACGTGAGCTCCACCCCCGCGGGGATGTCCTCGGTGGCGAAGATGCCGACGCGCGTCTCCCCGGTGGCTGCGTCCTGCCACTTCTGCGTTTCGCAGTTGGGGTGGCACGACGAGTTGATGAAACGCGCGAGGTTGCCCTTGAGCCTGGCGTCGATGCACTGGTTGGGCATCACCTCCATGATGTAAAAGTTATCCTCCCCGCGAGCCTTATCCGCCCACAGCCTCTTCTCAATCTCGCGCTCGTCGAGAATCTCACCGCAGTACTCGACGATGAACCGTCCAGCCTTGACGGGCTCGGCGAGGAACAAGCCGTAGCCGCGGTTCTCGGTGAGCGTGGTGTCCGTCTTGGGTGATTTGAGCTGGTGGAACGGTCGGTTGCTGCACGACGGACCGCACGGACACACGCGCTGGTCGCAGGTGGTGAGACACGTGCGGTTGAAACACTCCGCGCCGCATCCGGTGCGAGGCACGGTCGCGATAGGCTCCGTGGCGGCGATAGCCTCCGTGGCGGTCCGTCCGTCCGCCGCGGCTGTCTCGGCCGCCTTCTTCGCCGCCTTGGCCGACTTTGCCGCCTCCTCAATCTGATACATGGCGACGCGAGTCTCGGCGGATGGCTTGCAAAGGCACGGCTCCGCGTCCTCCTTCGGGATCAAACCCGGCGGTCGTCTACTGACCCACTCGTTCCGGTTGAGCTTGTGGTAGAACGGGGGCTTGGATAACTCCTTCCTGAACTCGAACGGGAGCGTCATCTCAGCCTCCTTGGGCGCGAACGCATCGGATTTGGGAAAGTCGGTGAGCGCGGTGAGCTTGGGCCACTTGACCTTCGCGGCTTCCTCCGCGAGTCGCGCCTCCTCCTCAGCCTTGGCGATCGCCTTCTCCTCCTTCTTGGTCAGCTTCTTCGCCTTCTTAGGCGTGCCCTTGGGCGTCACCGCCGCCGCCGCAGAGGGAGCCTTGCGTTTCTTGGGCGCGGGCTCCGGGGACGGGGTCGGGGTCGGCGGGAGCACGTGATCGAACCATCCCCACGGTTTCCTATCGACATCCTTGACCATGTTACACGCGTCCCACACGCCGTTCATGATGAACGTTTTACGCCCCTTACCCTTCTCCGGCACGGCACCCAGGCCTTTCTTCCAACCCTCGGACCAGGACACCACGCGGTCCTTCACCGCGGCGGTCTTCATCAGGATAATCTCCGGTTGAAACGGCTCCGTCTTGCCAGTGCCAAAGTACATGTACGTGTTGACGTCCGAGAGGTCGTCGTCGCGCTTGACGTTGCGGAGCTGGCTCTTGAAGCAGTCGTCGGGGATCTTGTGGTCGTATTGCGCGACGGGGAACTTCTGCGCGGGCCACCAGGGATAGCCCTTCGTCTTGACCCACACCAGCCCGAGCGCGTCGCCCGCGCCGGCGTTGATGGCTGATACCAGATCTGCATCCTTGAACCACCAGCCCCAGTCGTCCGGGGTCTGCTCCACGATGTTGGGATCGACGTAGAGTTTCTTAGCCGCGGATGGTTTCTTCCCCGTCCTGGCGGGCGGGGTCTTCTCCGCGGGCTTCTTCACGGGCGTCTTGGGCTGCGCCTTTGGCTTCTTCGTCGGGGTCTTCATCACGACGGGCTGTTGCGTCTGACGCAACTTCGCCAGGCCGGGTTTGGGCTTGATGCCAGGGACGGGCTTGGCCACGCCGCCTTTGCGCTTGGCGTTCTTCTTGCTCTCGCCGTACGCGATGTGCTTGGCGCACTGGGTCTTGCCGTCGACCTTGGGTTCGGGGCAGCGCCACGTGCAGCCGCCGGTGGCCAGGTCCTTCCCCGCGGTGACCCGGCATCGGAGGTGCTCGTTGTCCGGGCTCCAGAAGATGCCGCAACTGGACCTCTTCTTGCCCTTGGACTTGGTCACGGGCTTGATCGGGGTCTTCGGCTTCTTACCCGCTCCATTCGCGACCATGCCCATGGGCACGGCCGCCGTCGGGGTACCCGGTTGGCTCTCCACGGACGCGGCCATGGCCGGCGATCCAGTGCCCTCTCGGACCTGACTTTCGTGGGTTTCAAAACGAATTCGAAATTTCCAGTTGTTTGCGCAGTTTTGACTATTTAGGGTTACCAAATAGGTGTAACTCCGCGATTAGTAGACTGTTCTAATTCTCCCAAATAGAGGAAAGTTACGGACAGTTGAGCAGTCAGGATGGGATCAGCTCGCCTCTTCAGATTCGCCTCATCATCCAATCCAAGAAATATCTGAGAAGAAGAGCAGCTTACGTCACCCATCGCCGTACACAACACCGGCGCGTGCGTCTCCTTCGACCGCACTCAGTGGACCTACGTAACGTTCCGCGCATGTTCGCCCACGCCTCCACCGCGAGCTCCGTCGCGTTCCGACCCATCGCCACCGCTCGCCTCGCCGCGACCGGACGCTCGCAGACGACGAAGACGCGTTCGCGCGTCGTATCGAACGTGGCCTCGTCGGGCGCCCCCTCCGGCGCTTCTTCCCCGACCGCGGCCGAGATGTACCCGGCGCTCTACGACCCCAAACAGAGAGACGCCAAGTACGGAGGGAACATCGCGCAGTACCTCGTGGACTGCCACGACACTCCCGGGGTCACCTTCAACTTCTGCGGGGGCATGATGTTCGGCCTGGCGCTCTCCCCGGCGCTGCGCGCTCACCTCGGGGAGGTCGCGATCGCGGGCGCGGGCGACCCGCGGCAGCCCAAGCTGTACGACGCGTCCGTGGCGCGCATGTCCATGAAACCCGACGGGTACGACGAGGACGCGTCCGCGGACGACGCCACCGTCTTCCACGGCCGAGAGGTCCGCAAAGTATCGGCGACGCCCCACGGATCGACGTCATCCATGTTCATCCACCTCTCGCTCGCGAACGGCGACGACGTCGAGGGATGGAGCGCGGAGGAAGTCGACGAGTACAGCGGGTGGATGAGCGACAGGGGTCGGCGGTGGAGGGACGGGGGCGTGTACGCGGCGGAGGGGAAAGGGGATTGGTACCGCGCCAAATTCGGCGCTGAGGCGTTTGGTCTGCATCACAGGTTTTACCTCCACAAGGACGGCGGCGATGGGTTCTGGCTGTCCGCGGAGGATGGATGCGAGGGCGTGGCGCAGTCCAAGCAGAAGCCCGCGTTCGACTTTGGCGGGCCGGCCGCGAGGAACCCTTTCAACATCTTCGGATGAGAGAGGCGGGCGCATGTAGGCGTAGAGAGAAAATGTAACACGACGGGAGATCACAAAGACCGAATATTCTTCTTTCCGATCGGAGGCTCGGGGGGTTGGACCAGAGAGCCGGGCGCCCCTTGGGCACGCATCTCGTCCTTCGGGGTGAGATCCCACCAACACTCGTGCACCTGATCACGCCCGTGTAGCTCGTGCGGTGCATCAGGAGGCCCGTAGCGCGTTCGCCCATCATGCCGTCGCTCCTCAGCCAGACCCTCGGCATCTCCGCCAAGTCCAGCTCGTGGGGCTGGATGGACAAGCTCGCGCAGGAAAAGCGCATCGAAGAGCGGCTGGACGCTGAGCGCGCTGGATTGAACGACGACACCAAGGCGGTGGTCCGGGCCCTCGGTGTGCTCACGCCCTCGATCGAATCCGTGGACGACGTCCTGATCACCCGGGCCGTGAACGCCGCGACGGAGGACTATCCGTCAAAACCGCCCGAGTACCGCGCGGAGAAGGCTGGGAAGGAGATCGAGAAGATCCTGGCGTGGCGCGCGGCACAGGAGGTCGACTCGATCCTCGAGCGCGACCTGGACAACACCGAGGAGTTCCACCGGTGCTGGCCGGTCACCACGCACGGTTCCGACGAGTTCGGCCACCCAATCATCTGCGAACGGATAGTGGACATCGACGCGAAGGGGCTCGAGGGCCCGGGATTCGCCAAAGGACTCGCGATGATGCACAGGGTGCAGATCATGGAGGCTCTCGACCACGTCAAGCGACGCACCGCGGTCGCCAAGGGCCACCGCCTACACAAGCACGTGTGGGTCATCGATCTCGCCGGAATCACCACCTCGCACCTCACCGGCTCGGTCCGAACCTTCCTCTACGACCTCATCTCGCTCTGCCAGGACAAGTACACGGACACGCTGCACGCCATGTGGCTGGTCAACGCGCCGTACGTGTTCAGGGCGATGTGGTCCGCGATCAAGACGATGGTGCGAAAGAGCACCAAGGACAAGATCCAGATCCTCGGCGAATCCGACTCTTCGGGAATACAAGAGGCGATGAGACTCTATTCCGTCTCACCCGAATCCATGCCCACGTGCGTTCCGGGGGGTAAACACGAGGGCGTTCGGGCGTGGGAGATCGTGCTACAGGCGAGACACGAGCGGCGGCTGGTGAGGGAGAAGGGAGGAACGGATTCATCTGCGGTGACCTCCGTGGACGCCGACTTTGACGACTCTTCGCGAGGTAAAGATAACTGACTAAGCTAGCGCGCTCGATTGCCAAAACGAGACCCGAAATCGCGGTCCACACTAAGGGTTAGATCACATGCGCCCCTTGACCACCCCCGCGTGTTCCTCGTAACGCCGCCTGAACTCCGACGCGTCCTTCTTCCACTCCTCCCTCGTCACCGCCAGGCGCTCGAAATCCTCGCCGGCGCCGACGAGGCTTCCACCTCGCCACGCGTCCAAAGCGGGCGTGTCCGACACCTCGATCGTCAGCGTATCCTCCGTAGGGACCAACGGCCGGAGTTCGTTCTCGAAACGCGTCTTAAACCCCGGGAACCCCGCACACCCCCCCGCGACGATGACGTTGGTGTACATCATCGCGCGAAGATCCCGAGCCACCGCCCGCACCGCCTGCGTGACAACCTCCGCGATGCCAGCCTGATTGAGCCCGATGTCCGCCGGGTGGAACAGCGCCTCCGGGACCATGAACCGCTCGTTACCCATCCCCAGGCACTGTTCCACGAACCCCGCGCCCGCCGCACCCTTCCGCCGCTTCTCCCCGCCGGCGGCTTTCTTCTTTTTCCGTTTCGACCCACCGCCGCCGCCGCCCTCGTCAAAGTCGTCGTCGTCGCTGCTCTCCGCGTCGGGGTCCCTCGCGGGGCCTTCCTTGACGTACCCGCGCAGCACGTGCACCCCGTCGGGTAGGACGTACTCCCTGTTGACCTCGTTGGCGGGTCCCTTGACCTTGGCGCGCTTCAGTTCACCCGACACTTCAATCGCCGCGTAGCACAGTTTCTCCTTGACGTCATCCATCAACACGTACTCGTCCATCATGTTCCACTGCCTGTACGATACCAACTCCTTCAAGTAATTGGTCAACGCCTTGCCCCCGAGGTTTACCCTGCGGATACCCGACCGGAGCACCCGCCCGTCGAACACCGGAGTGGCGTGCGTGAACGAGAAGCCCGCGTCGACGACGACGCCGCACCGAGCTCGTTTGCTCGGATCTTCATCGGGCCGCTTTCCGAGGTGGTACGCGAGAGCCAGGGCTGCGGGTGGGCATATGAGCGCGGATTTGAATCCAAACTTATCGAAGATGCACTCGTCTTGCTCGGCGGCGAGCGCGGGGAGGTTGAACGGCGCCTCGGTGATGAGAAGGTGGCAGCTCTTGGGATTGATCTTGAGCACTTTTTTGAAGAGGTGGTCCAAGATGTCCTTCTGCAGGTCCCAGTTGACGACGTACCCGCGGTCGATGGGACGCCGTAGGTTGACCGAGGAGATGTCCTTGATCTGGTTAATCTCGTCCGCGATGTAGCTGCGCTTCTCGCCCTTGGGCTTGGCCACGCAGTTGGGCACAACGCTGTGGAGGAGGCGGTGGAGTGGGGCGGGGAGGTTAGTTAGGGCATCGAGATGCTGCGACTCGATCGGGGTAGAGACGGGGCGGGGAATGCGCACCTCGTGGGCTCGGCATCGCCGGCGAAGCCAGCTTTGATGGTCGACCCACCGAGGTCGACCACGACGATGTCCTTACGCGTCCCGCTCATCTTCCGAATGACCCTGGGCGCGCGTGCGGCAGTGTGGAGACCCGAGTGAAAAATCATCGCCTCGAGCACCGAACGCGCCTAGCGCCAACCCTGCTGTCTGAAAGCCCAAAAATAGGCTTGACTGACCCGCACACGGCAATCGCGCGCCTGCAGCGTTAACCAGGCCGCGAGCGAACCATGGTGCTCGACGTCGGCGATGTTGCGATCCCCATGCTTCCGGGAATGACCTTCGTGGACCCCAGGGTAGGTCGCCATGGAACACACGCGCGCGTTTCGTCTTACGGACTGTCGGTTTTGGCATCATCACTCGCGGGAATTGATGCCGAAAATTGCCAATGCGGCGACGGGCCGGAGACGCGCCACATGGCGGGTCTCGACGGCGGTGAACGACCGGATCGCGTTCGATTCGATCCGTCGTGACCCTCGTCGAGACCCGCGCGCCGTCGGTTTCCCCCGCATTTGTCCAATCACCGCGAACAACCGCGTCCTTTGCCGGCCCGATGGCTAACATCTTCCACTCTTCCACTTTTCCTTTCAGGCGCCAGTCCAGAGGAGGGCGCAGTCCCTCGCGTACATCAACGGGTACGCGGTGCCCGGCGAGAGGGCCACGGGTCTCAAGCCGACGGTTCACGCGCCTCCCCCGGCACCCGAGCAGCTCAAGGAGACCGCGCTGCCCATGTCCACGCTCCCCAAGTTCGTCGCCTTCGACCGCAAGGTGCGATCTCTCACCCCCCCGAGATGACCCCTCCGTGCCAAATCTGTCCTCATTCTCAATTCTCCCGGCGCCGACCTTTGCGAACCTTCGCTGACGTTCCCGATCCCACTCCCAGGTGCTTCGCTGGAACTGCTACTTCAAGGAGTCCGTGACGGAGAGCGCGATCGAGAACCACCGCGTGCGCAAGTGCACCATCTACATGTACCTCGAGGACGAGTCGGTGCACGTCGAGGAGCCCAGGCAGCCCAACAGCGGCATCCCCCAGGGCGTCTTCCTCAAGCGCCACGTGGTGCCCAAGGACAACGAAGGCGGCGTGTTCAGCCCCGCGGACATCTCCGTCGGCAGCACCGTCACCATGTACGGCAGGACCTTCTTCGTCGTCTCATGCGACGGCTTCACCCGCGAGTACCTCACCGGAGCGCTAAGCCTTGAGGTGGCGCCCGACGGGACCTTCCCGGACGATCCCATCGACGGACACAGGGCGACGCTCAAGAAGGACACGGTGGGCAACCCGTACCCGCCCGCGCCCCGTGACGACGTCCTCGCCGCGTACATCGAGGCGGCTGCGGGCAAGCCGTCGAACGCGCTCGCCCCGGATAAGCTCAAGAAGTTTCTCGCCAACGACAGAAAGGTGCTCAGATTCTTCGCCGTGTGGGACGATCGCGGCGCGCTGTACGGTGAGAAGAGGCCGTTCGTCGTGCACTACTACCTCGCGGACGACTCCGTGGAGGTTCTCGAGGTGTCGGAGCCCAACAGCGGGCGGGACCCCTTCCCCGTCTTTCTCAGGCGCCAGCCCTTGCCCAACAAACCCTTGGAAGTCGACGCCCTCGGCCCCACCAAGAGCACCACCACGTACACCCACAAGGACTTCCTCGTCGGCCAGTACATCAAGGTGTACAACCGCGACTTTTACCTGTACGACGCGGACAACTTCACCAAGGCGTGGTACGTCCAGAACGAGGGGATGTCCGCCGCGGACTTTCCGGACATTGACGTCGAGGAGAAGGCGCTTCCGATTCCGCAAAACGCGGTACCGCCCTACAACGGATTCGGCGGCTTGGACGACTCGCTTCAGAACTGCATCGCGCTCATCCCCAAGCCCATCGCGCCGGACTTCCACAAGCAGATGGACTACGCGCGGACCATCCTGCGCTACAAGGCGAAGATCGCGCCCGGGGCTCAGTACGAACTCTCCGACATCGACGCCGAGCGCGACTTTATCCTGAGCGTGTACCTCGCCAACGATACCATCGCCATCTACGAACCCCCCGACCGCAAGCGCAACATCCCGGCTCACATCACGGGCGGTAAGTTCCTGGAGAGGCAGGCGGTGTTGAAGCCCGGTTCATCGGAGAAGTACGAGGCTCACGACCTCTACGCGGGTGCCGTCGTGAACGTGTTTAGGCGCAACTTTGTCCTGACGGAGGCGGATGAGTACTCGTACCAGTTCATGGAGGAGCACCCGGCGAGCTTCCCGCGGTCCGATTTCGACCAGGTGCTGCTGAGGATTCGGGCGCAGCTGGAGGGTAAGGAAACGGAGGTGGTGCGTGCGTTCGCGGGTAAGGCGGTGACTGAGCAGTCGCTCACCGCGGCGCTGGACGCGTGCGGCGTCGAGTACGTCAAGCAGGAGCTCGTCACCGCGCTCCGCAAGATCGCCGGCTCGGGAGACGCGTGGTGCGCCGCGCTCGGGTTCAACAAGGCGTGAACGTGAACGGTGTGTGTGTAAATGTATCTCCGAGATGTGGTTGTCATACCCAAAGAGGCTATAGAGCTAATACCTTATTCGCGTGCGTGCGTTCATGTTCATCACCAGTCGCCGTGTCCTACCCACCCCACGCCACCAGAGGGGCTCTGACCAGCGGCGTCGACATCGGCCCGCCTCCACCGATGATTGCGGACAGACGCGTGATGCACTCGCCCCTGTGGACGTGGTGCCCGCTCCCTTTGCTGATCCCCGCCACGCCGAACCCCTCCAACTTTGCCCATAGGTAGTGCCCCGTGGGTACAGGGACGTACACGGGCGGCTTGCCCGTGACTTTCGCCGTCAAGATTTGCATGGCGATGTCCTCGCAGTTCTTGTGCTCGTCGATGAACCGTCTCGCCGACGTCGGCAAACCCTGCGCGTACAGTGACATGTACCCCGTGCGCATGAACGCGGCTTTGGTGAGCACGATGCTGAAGCTCCCGTGTCTCCACAGGCTCAAATCGTCCCACACGTACCGCCACCCGCATCCGGTTGCATCCGGCACATGCGTTCTCGGGTAGTACCCCACCAGCACGTCTGCGTTCGCCCGCCACGCCTTGAACCCCGCACTCAGCGCGGCGCACGGCATCCTCACGTCTTCGTCCACGTTGAACACCGCGGTCGTGGAGATTTGTTTGGCACCCGCGGCGGGCGGATCGAACCTGTTCTGTATGGACGTGGTGGGATGGGCGTCGTATGTCACCATCGACGGCTTCGGGCCGAAGAACGCGCCCGCCTCGTCGTCTCGCGTCGGCGGCGCGGTCTGCTCGGACCACACCACGCGGATCTCGGCGACGTCCGGACACGTCGCGTAGTGCGCCACGGCCTTCTTGAGCAGGTCCGGCCGCTTGAACGTGTTGAGGAGGACGGTGAAGCGCCGGTCGTCCAGGTTCTCGTCGTCGCCCACGAGCGAGCGGAGATCGGCGGGCGCGGGCTCGTCGCCCGCCTCGATCGCGACTGGGCCGCAGTCGGCGCCGAGCGCGGCGCTCGAGGATCCACCGGCGATGCTACGTAAGGGCATGTACACCAGAAGCGCGAACGCCAGGAGCGCGCATATCGTCCTGCGAACGGCGGTGCCGGTGCCCGATCCCCTCCTTCGGGGCAGACGAAGGGAGAGCCCGAGGCTTCCGCCGCGGGCCTTGTCTCCGTACTTGGCGTCCATCTCGTCCCGCGACGGCGCTCTGCTCCAGGGCGCGCGCCAAGGGCGAACCGGGGAGGGGGCGGGGCGACGAATCGTGCGCTCCGAGAGCACCGCGCTCTCTCGGTTGTGCAGTCACCAACGGCCGGCTTCGAATAAATTTTAGGCACCCTCGTCAATCATTCCACGCTTTACGAGATCCTCACTGTGAAGTGCGCGGGGGACAATGGAGGCGTGTGCGCCGATGAGCGCCGACGCGCTGAGGGAAACCGTGAAGGATCTGACCAAGAAGGCCAAGTTCGGGGAGGCGTGCGATCGCCTTCTGGGGTGGACAGAGCGCGCCGAGGTTGTCGAGGGAGATCTGGGAAAAGATCTTCTGCAGGGCGTGATCAGGTGCGGGACCGTGCTGAAGACACGCCACGCTGAGAACTCCACGGGCTGGCGGCACGGTCTGCGCCTCTTCGACGCGGCGGTGATCGCGTTCGAGGGCCACGAGGACGTGGGTAAGGTATCGGAGCTGCTCGAGTCCGCCGCGCTGACCGTGAACGCCGACGACGAAAACGTCACCTCGACGCCTCGTGGCGAAGACCGAAAACCAGAGTCTGCGGCGCCGGGGACGCGAACGTTCGAAGGGCAGTTCTCGGGCGAGGTGGAGAGCGAGTTCGACAGACAACGGCGCACGGCTGGATCCGGCACGCGCGGCGGCGCCATCCCCGTCGAGCTCTTCGAGATGTTCCGCGCGCCGACGACAACGGCGGAGGCGAGGAGGGACGCCCTGGTTCGGTGGATAGCGTCGGAGCACCCGGAGGCGTCCGGCGAGGTGGACGTCCTCATGGACGTCCTGTCGGGTTTCGATCCGAGCTCCGCGGACGCGGACGACACGACGAGGAGTGCGAGGTCGGCGGGCAGCGACAGCCTGGCGGCGCTCGCGGAGCGCACGGTGACGCTGCGGACGCTGGAGAACGTTGAAGCGCTCGGCGAGTCGGAGTGTCCGATTTGTCGGGAGGACTACGCGGCGGGAGATCGGGTTATTAAGATGCCGTGCGCGCACACGCACGTGTTCCACAGGGAGTGCGTGGCGCGGTGGCTTCGCAAGGACGACAGCTGTCCGCTGTGCAGGTCATCGCTTCCAATATGGCTCGGGAGACCGCAGTACGCGTAGAGGCGATTAATGATTGAGCAACTTTATAAAAATTCATCAACGTCTGCGCTTCGTGTGCTAAGTCGTGTGCCGTCCCGTCGGATAAATTTGCCCGTTCGATCGGGGGCGTAAGCATCGTCCCCGAACGGACACCGTCGGATCACTCCGCGAGCGACGCCAGGAAGCCGCCGTCCGACTTGGGGCCCGCCTCCGCTCCTCCTGCCGCCGCCGCCGCGGCGGCCTTCTTCGCCTTCACACCCCCGACGGACTTGGCCGCCTTGACCCCGCCAGCCCGACCACCCGCACCGCCCGCACCGCGGTCCTTATCCTTCGCGCCATCCCCGGGCGCCGGCAGCGCCGCCACGGGCGCGGCGGCCGGGAGTCGATCGTTCGGGAAGTTCAGCCACTGATTCTTGAAACCCGGCAGCGTCACCACGGCTGCGTCGTACGCCTTGGCCGCCTCCGCCTCGGTCTCGTGGTACCCGAGGCTCTTCTTCTTGCCGTCCATGGTGATCTCCGCGCGCCACTTGATGGACACCTCGTCGTTCTTCTGCTTGTGCGAGTACTTCCGGACGCCGCGATAGTTGGACGTCCAGTTCGCGTTTCTTCGCGCCTTGGTGTCAATCTCCTTAGCCTGGAACGAGTTGAAGTCGTAGGTGGCGAGCTTGGCGCGCTCGTGGTCGTAGTCGCGTATGTCGAGGTTGGTCTTGGCCTTGTCCCCTTTTTGCACAATCTGCGCGCGATCGTAGGCGCGGACGGCGTCCAGCTCGTTCGAGTGGTACCCCAGGCTTTCCTTTTTCCCATTGATCTGGATCTCGGCTCTCCACTTTTGCGTCTTCTTCTCTTTGCACACGCCGCGGTACTTGCTGCTGCCCTCCTTGCCGCTCTGGGCGACGCCCAGGTGCTTGCGCAGCTCCGTGAGGTCGTCCGCGGGCATCTCCTTGATCTTCGCCATCTCGTCGACGTCGTAGGAGGAGATGTCGAAGTTCTTCGTGTCCGCCTTGCAGCACCAGTACGCCTTGTCGTACGCCCTGGCAGCCTCCTCCTCGCTGCCGTAGTAGCCCAGGTGCACCTCTCGCGGCCCCCGGCGGATGCTGCACTTGTACTTGCCGGAGACGTTCTTGTCCATGTAGACGCCCTTGTACTGGCTACCTCCCCTCGCCGCCTTGCCCTTGAGCTTCCCCACGGGTACCATGCCTCCGTCGATCGCCGCCGGATCGACCACGGCCAGCGCGCTGCCGCCCGAGATTTGGTGGTCCAAGCCCCCGTTGGTGGAATCGGGCCTGGGAGATTTTCCATATGTGGACGGCTCCTCGGGCGCTTTGCGCTTGCCGGGAGCCGCCGCTTTCATCGCAGCCTTCGCGGGAACCTTGTCTACGACCATGCTACCCGCGATCTCGTCTCCGTTCAAGCCGGTCGACCCGAACCCGAGACGGAAAGAGTGGCGATCAAAGGTCGCCGATCGCACCGTAAACACGTAAAAACCCGACTCGGTGAGATTCCACTCAGTGCACAGGCTGGTTTTGGTCCGTGCCACGCTGGATTCGCAGACCAAGAGTTGCCGAGCGGATTTTCGGTTTTCCCGCGCGCCTGTGAGCGCCAGTCAGATCACAGCCAAGCCAGGATGGATGATTTTCTCGGGCCAAGAACTTTCTCCCTTGTTGGCCACACAGCCCCGCGCGCCGACGACGACCACCGCCGGACGCCATGGTCATGAAAAAAGCTGAAGCGTACCTGAACAAGGCTCGTGGCCCGAACTTGTTCGAGCTCACCGGGATATGCACCGGCCGCGCGCACTGGTTCTGGTGCGCTCCCCGCCTCTTTCCCACATCCTTCCACCCCGATGATTACAAGTATGATGATCGTCGTGCGCCGCTTTTTTTGAAGTCGTCCCACCCGGAACGGTTTGACCGAGGCTGACCCCGACCCACGTCGCTGTCGTGAAATCGATTCAGGAACCTCACGCTGTTCCCGTTCGTGCTCATCTACAAGTCCATCGTCATCTACCTCCTCCCGTGCATCGGCGTCTACGTCGGCCGCGCGTCCTGGGGCTTCATCGGCACCTTCTGCTGCTTCCTGTGCAAGTGCTGCGGGTGCTACTACTACAAAGACTCAGGGTTCGACGGCGTCGAGGCCATCGGAGACGCCGATGCGGTGAAGGACGTCGAGTTCGTCCGCGCCAACGAGCTCGATTGCGTCAAGGAGGGTCAGCGCATGCGTCTCTTCGCGGGAAAGATCGAGCCCGCGGACCTGTGCCAAGGTGCAATCGGCGACTGCTGGCTCGTCGCCGCGATGGCGAGCCTAGCCGAGCACCCCGGCGCCATCCGCAACTGCTTCTTAAACTGGGAGTACAGCGACAGGGGCAAGTACAGGGTCCGTCTGTGGGACGGCCGCGCCGGTAAGTGGTGCGTCATCACCGTGGACGACAGGATCCCCGTGCAAAAGGGCACCAAGCACGCCAAGTACATGAACCCAAACGGCAACGAGCTCTGGGCCGTGATTTTGGAGAAGGCTTTCGCCAAGTGGTGCGGTGGATACCATCAACTGGACGGCGGTCTCTCCCTCTGGGCGTGGCACGCGATGACCGGCGATTACGTATTCACGTTTCGCTTGCAAGGGACCAAGTGGGAGCGGCGGGACATGTACTTTGTCGGCGACGACGACGGGCCCAAGGGCCGGCGCCGAATCGGATTTGCAAACGAGGGAGACGCGGATGTGCTGGAAGAGGACAAGTTCTTCCGCGTCCTGCTTAAATACTCCTACAAGAACTCGCTCATGAGCGCCGCGGTGATTGACGGTCAACGCGAGGGCAACGCCGGCAACGGTATCGTCTCCGGCCACGCCTATTCCCTCCTGCAGGTTCGCAGAGCGGGCACCACGCTCGGCATGGGCGGTTTCAAGCTCGTGCAACTTCGCAACCCTTGGGGCTCGTTCGAGTGGACGGGCGCCTGGTCCGACGGCAGCGATGAGTGGGAAAAGCACCCTGGGATCGCCTCCGAGGTTGGGTACAAGGAGACGGACGACGGAACCTTCTGGATGGAGTACAAAGACTTCGCCAAGGTGTTCAACATGGTGGACATCTGCGACCGGACCACCAAGGAGGACCTCCGGCTGGACGTGAACGAGGACGCTGGGTGTTTCGGCCCGACGAAGGGGTGCGTCGGCGGGTGCGGGCAGTTCTGGTGCTGCTGTATGGGCGCGCGCGTCATCTACTGCGGTAACCAGACCTCGAGCGAGACGGAGAAGGGCGCGGGATGCTGCGTCAAGGGCTGAGAGAGTCCCAGAAAATTGTCAACCGAAAAAGTAACAACCGATTTCGACAAGCTGATTTCGACGACCGGCTGACGAGAGCAGTCCCGTGCCCACACTGAGAGAATTTCGAAAGCGCCCCTGTCAGAGCGGGCGGCACGGTGCGCGATATGAGGGCTCGCGACGTGCCCGCGAGCGTGCGGCGGGCGTACGAGATCGCCGGGAAGCAGTATCCGGGCGACGCCGGACCCCACACCGCGCCCGCGCCCCCTTCACCGAGATCCAACCGCGCGTGGGAGCGGCACGGGGCGCACTCGGGTCCGCATCGACGACGCACGCACGGCGGGGGCGGGGGGTTCGTCGGGTTCGGCCGCGAGCTCGAGGTCCTGCTGCTGATTTGCATCGTGGCGTGCGTCCCTCTGCTCGGGGGCGTGGGCAAGCTGCCCACCTCCAGGCTCACCAAGCACGACCTGCGCCAGGCGACTGGCTTCGTCGCGGACTCCCATCATCATCGGGACCCGGCCGGGGGATGGACCGAGCGGCAGAGGAAACTGGCGCAGCGCGAAGGGTATGACAACGATGGAGCACTGGGGCGCGAGGGGGGCAAAGACGAGGGAGCCGACGGCGGACGAGGGAAGCGCGCATCGTCCACCGATGCAAAGTCGAGTTCCTCGAAAAAGCCAAAACAGAAAGCTGGCTTCCAACGCAGGACACCGAACACGGGAGTCACGCCCCCGGGCGATACCGGGGACGTGTGCGGCGACGGAGAGGCTCCGGAGAGGGGTCCCGTTCGGATCTGGGACGGCGTGGAGATCCGGGGCGGGGATCTGCGCCGCGGGCCGCCGATCCCCGCGCCGGCGACCCGAGAGGACTGCTGCCTCGCGTGCATGGCCGAACCCGACTGCCGCGGCTGGGTGCTCGTCAAGGAGGCCGGCGTGTGCTGGCTCAAGGGGAGGTGGGCGGGTGATCCCGAGGCTGACTCCTGCTGCGAGGGCGCGGACATGCGCCCCGGGGGTGACGCGCGGATGCGGGAGGCTGCGAGGAAGACGGCGGAGCTGGAGGAGCAGAGGGGGTACGCTCGGGAGGTCTCCTTCGGGACGAGGAGTAAGGTGGCGAGGGGGGGCAGCGCCGAACGCGCGGAGGAGCTTCGGCTCGAGCGCGAGCGCGAGGCGAAAGAGGCGCTCGCGAAACGGAAGGCGCCGCCTTTACACATGCCCGGGCGGATCGGCGGGCACCTACTCGTGTTGGTGCCGACGGTGGCGAGGCCGGGGGTCGATTACCTCACGCGAACGGTCGACTCAATTCTCGACGAGGCGCGTAAGGGTGAGCACGGCTTCGCCAGGGTGACGGTGCGGGTGGTGAGCCACTCGAGCGCGCAGGAGCACGTCGCGTTTCGTAAGATTCGTGACCGGCCCGCGGGACCCAAGGATATGCAAACGAGGGTGTACCTCGAGGCTGCCGTCGACGCCGATCGGCGACGGATGGACCCCGGCGCCGGTCGCGCCGCGTCCGTGGACGATAAGAACAACCCGGACGACGTGCCCGGCCCGAGGGTCCGGCAGCAGACGCTGGATCTGGTCTCCGTGTTGCGGGACGTGGGTGGGGTGGGCGGCGGCGGGGGTGCCGATTACGTATTACTCACCGAGGACGACGCCACGATGTGCGAGGGACATTTGGCGGGAATCGGGCGGAAGATGGCCGCCGCCGCCGCCGTGGACCCCATGTGGACGATGCTGCGCACGTCCATCGGGTTCATCGGCATCGTCATGCACCGAGCGGACACCAACGCGCTGGCCAATTTCCTCGAGACGCACTACCAGCGCAAGCCCCCAGATATCTTGCTCATCGAATGGGTGGCGGGCAACTGGGAGGGCGGGGTCCGGGCGCACGGCGCGCGCGCCAGGGGCGAGCAACTCATCCCCGACAAGAAGGACCCGACGCTCCGCGTGGTGTCCAAGTCCGCGGCTAAGATGCCGCTGGCGAGGGGGCACTTCGTCAGCCTTAAGAACGCTTTTGAGCACATCGGCGAGGTGAGCTCGCTTCGAGCCACGCACGCGTCCGTCACCCCAGACTGCGACGCGCCGCTGACCTCCTTCCTGTGGGCGTTGGAGCGGTTCAAGAACCCGGCGAGGTGTGCGGATGCGGGTATCGTGCCGTGCGAGCGTGCGGCGCCGCGCGAGCCGAAAGGTATTCTATGAAGTTGAACAGGGTTGACATTAATAATCGCGTGAAGCGCTCACAGCTCAGCCTTTGTCTCCGTGTCGGGAGCCTCCGTGTCGGCCTCTCCTTCCTCCGCGTCCGCCTCTCCGTCCTCCGTCGTCTCGGCGGCCGTCGTTTCATCCGCCGACGGATCCGGATCGTCCTCGGGGATGAGATCCTGGTCCAGGGTCTCGCCCTTCTTCCCGCCGTTCTCCAGCAACAGCGTCAGGATGGCCTCCCGGGACTCCTTGGGCAGGTTCCACGCCATGTCCACCGGCGTCTCGCCCTTGGTGTTCATGGCGTTGATATCCGCGCCGGCGTCGATGAGGACCTTCATGCCGTCGATGTGATTGCCGTACACCATCCAGTGCGCCGGGGTCATCTTCAGGTACTCGCGTCCCATGGTCCGCGCGTCGGCGTCGGCGCCCGCGTCCATGAGCATCTTGACGATGCGCGGCTTGCCCGAGATCGCCGCGGTGTGCAGCGGGGTCTCCCCCGCGGGCGATCGTTCCATGACATCCTGGCCGAGTGAGAGCAGTCGTTCGACCTCGGTGATGTTGCCGTCACCCGCGGCGAAGACCAGCGGGATGCTCGTCTTCATCATCTGCAGCGCCTCCTCCTTGGCGACCTGGATCTCGCGGATCTTCTCGCGTTCGGCCGTCAGCTTCTGCTCGAACTGGAACGGGCCGTTGAAGAACCGGACGATGCACGCGCCGACGATGATCAATCCGAAGTAGTACAGGAAGAACACGCACGGATCCTTGGGGATGAAGCGCCGGCGCTGCTTCTTCTTCGCCAGCTTGGTCGCGGCGAGCGCCGCGGCGCGTTCGGCCGGATCGCGCTCGCGCTTGGCTTTCGCGGGAGAACCGGATTGAGGCTTTGGGGTGGCGGGCGCCTCGTTCTCCTTGCCCTCGCCGTTCGCCGCCGCCGCCTGCTCGGCAGCCTTCTTCATATTAATCTCCTTGATCGCCGCCTGGACGCGGTCCTTGGTGGGACCGATGCCGAGACCCATGGTTACGTGCCGCGTGCGTGCGATCGAGAATGAATTGCACAGCTGGCAAAGTTCGGGCAAGTTTCGGGCGAGTTTCGGTGTTTCCAAGGCAGACTCGATGGGCGCGGCGGAGGGGACGCAGAGGAGGACTCGGTACGCGCGACTGGACGCGGCGGATGAACCCTCGGGCGATGACCCGCGGTTCGCCATGCCCGCGCACCTGGATTCGAGGCTGAAGAAACCCGGGCGGAAGACGCTGGCGCTCGGCGTCGGGCTGTGCTTCGTCGGGTTCATCCTGCTCGGGTGCTACCTGCTGTGGTACTTTGGCATTATGCCGATCCCGCGAGACGAGGAGAGGGGGACGAGCCTGGCGCTGCTCGTCCTCGGGTGCATCACCCTCGCGCCGGGTCTGTACGTCACGACGATACTCGCGGCGGTGTGGCGGGGCGTGCCGGGGTTCAGCTACGACATGATACCATCGTTCGAGGACTGAGCACACGGAGACTTAGGTTTAGCAAACACTTAGCAAAATGAATCAATCAGTAGACGAGCGAACGCTATTGGCTGAGCGTAGCCTCCAGCTCCAGCACGCGCTTCCTGAGCCACCTGTTGTCATCCACGAGCACGGTGATCCTGCTCTGCTGCTCCTCCATCTCGTCGTGCATCTCCCGTAGCATCTTCGCAATCTCCCCAGCCTGCTCGGCGGCGTCGTACAACTTCCGCGGCTTGAGCTTGGGCGGGTCCATCTCGCGCTCAATCGCAGCCTTCGCGGCGGCCGCCACCGTCCCGGCCGCGGGCTCGCTGCTCCCGATGATCTTCGAGGAGCCCTGCAGCGCCTTCGAGGAGTTCGTCTTGGACACCGAGCCGCCGCCCTCGCCGTCGTCGTCCATGACGGTGAAGCGGCCCTTCTGCACCGAAGTCGAGCGCGAGAGGTTGTCGGCGGATCCACCCGCCGAGTTCATGCCCCCCGCGCCGCCGTTCGCGTCGTCGTCGTCGATGACGGTGAACCGGCCTTTCTGCTCCACGCGTTTCTCCTCGGAGGGTTGCGTCGCTGGGTTGGCGCCGGAGGACTGGCCGCCCCGCGGGGAGTTAAATCCCGAGTTGTTCCCCGACCCCGGGGCCTTGCCAGTGGGCAGCGCCTCGCCCTCCACCACGGTTGGAAGCTTATCGTGTTCGTCCAGGGTCATCGCCGCAGCCTCCGCGCGGATGGCGTCCATGTCGAAGTCCCAGCGGGAGACGCCCTTGAGGTACTCGGCGTTGGACCGCTTCTCCTCGGCAGCCTCCGTGGAGGGCGCGGAGCTCAGCCCGCCGGCGGCGACGGCGGCGGCTCGTTGCGCCTGCCTCGCCTTCTCTCGCTCGTTCAGCTTGGCCGTCCGGTCGCCGAGCGTGGGGATCCCGTCGAGCAGGTGCTTGATGAGGAAGTCGGTCTTCTTGGCCTCCTTGAGGAACTTGTGCTCGAGCAGCTTGGCGGCGCTCGGTCGCTTGGACGGGTCCTTCTGGAGGCAGATGGATACGAAATCTCGCAGCGCCCTGGAGAAGTGGTGGCCGCTCTCCGCCTGCTCAGCCTCGAGCTGCGGCGGCGGGTTCTGCAGGGTCATCAGCAGAACCTTCATCGGCGGGTACTTGGCGAACGGCGCGTGGCCGTGGCACAGCTCCAGCACGGTGATGCCCAGGCTCCAGATATCGGCGTGCCAGTCGTACCCGGCTACTTGTTCCATCACCTCGGGCGCCATCCAGCACGGGGTGCCCACGAAGGTGGCGTGGGGCTTGGCGCCGGAGCCCCAGGACGCGGCGGAGACCCCGAAGTCGCCGATCTTGACGGATCCGTTGTCGTCGATGAGGATGTTGCCAGCCTTGACGTCGCGGTGGATGTTGCCGTTGCGATGGAAGTAGTCGAGCGCCTTGAGCACCTCTTTCAGGATCGTGGCGATGGAGGTTTCGTCCAGGCCTTTGGGATGGGACCACTTCATGATGTTCAGCGCGCTTCCTCCGCCGCAGAATGGCATGACGATCCACAGGTACTGGCCCTCGACGAAGGAACAGTGCGCCATGACGAGGTTAGGGTGCGAGAGCATGCTCATGGACGCAACCTCCCGGCGGATCTCCTCGAGGTGCCCCGGATCCTGGTCCTCGAGGTCCAGCTTCTTGACCGCCACTTGCTCGTTGTTCAGGGGGATGCATTCCGCGCGGTAAACCTTGGCGCTCACGCCGCGGCCGATCTCCTCCATCAGGTTGTAGTCCGACGCCTGCGTCGGGTACTGCACCTTTGGGGTGGACTCGAAGAACGAGTTGTTGCGCCGAAGCGCCGCGCTGGACGACGACAACATGGTAAATTTCGGCGCCTCAATCCGTGAAATGCCCTCGGACGGGGAGTCGTCGCCCTGACTCGACGGAAGGCAATCGGGGTTGCGCGCGGGGTGGAGGCGCGTGCGACTTTTGCGCGAGCGACGAGCGGGGTCACGAACCCGGCGGGTACACGGACGAACCGCGAGCCGCTTGGCTGTGGCGCCTCCGTCGGTTGGGGGCGCCCTTTGCTTGATCTCACCAGGGACTTCGCTAGACTACTGAAAAATTGTCGGTCGATAGAGTCGAGAGACGCGCGAACAGAACTTTAGGACCACTTTAGTTGCTCAGCTGTCAGCTCTCGGAGATAAGGAGCCGGCCCAGTGGGCGTGGCGCCGGAATGGCGACGATGGCGGCGACGATGGCGATGGCGGCGCGGGTCAATCCGTGTTGTATCGCGAGGCTGCGATCGAATCCCGCGTCTTCGCGGCGATCGCCCCCGCGTCGGTGGACCGCGTTGCGGGCGAGTGGGTCCGAGGGCACGAGTGGCGGGGATGGAGCAAATGAAGATGACGTGGGTTCCGAGGACCCAGGGTCGACCGAGGGCTCGTCGTATCGGCCCGTCAGTGACGCGGAGCTCAAGGCGGCGATCGCGGAATGCCGCGAACTCCTCGAGGAGGCGACGCGGATAGCGGGAGAACAAGCCAGGGCCGAGCTCGCCGCTCAGTTCCTCAAGGTCCCGGAAGGCGCCACGGGTGGAAACCTCGCGGTGGACATGGCGAGAGTGCAACTCTTCTTCCAAGGGAAAGGCATGCGGCCGTACCAGGCGGAGAGAGTCTCGACCACGATCGTCGAGATCGACTCCATCTACGGCGACGTGGAGTTACTGGCGGTCAAGTACGACAGGCTCACGCGCACGCTGCCGGACGTGGACGTGAAAGAGATGGTCTTCAACGATCCGAAGATTCTCACCGTGAAGATCGCCGACGCGGTTCCCCGGCTGATTGACCTACTGGACATATTTCCCCTGCGCAAGGTGCCGACGATGATCGCCGAGGCGCCCAAGCTGCTGTACGGGACGGAACCCATCCCGGCACTGTTCGAGCGGACGTGCGAGTGCATCAAGCGGGTGTACCCGAAAGAAACGGAGGAGGGTTGCGTGTACGCAATCTCCGAGGAGCCGACTTTGATGTTCGATTTGCCGGATCTGCACATATTCAAGAAGGACGAGAGGATCGACATAGCGGAACTGCCCATGGCCGTGCAGGAGAGCCTGGTGTACGCCACGAGGAACGAACACGAGTGACGAGCTCAAGTGCGCCTGAATCTCTTCTCTTTTTCTTCGCTCGGTTCGACTCGTCCCGGGTCCTGATTATGATGTTATATTTTCTCAACCCGGTGCTGACGGGGTCCCGCGTCCGCCCTTTTCGCAGAGATTACAGATCCCCGTAGGCGAGAGACTGAACTCCTTTCCCTCGCGCAGGCAGCCCGGGACGTTATTCTGACACGTAGAGGGCGTTGTACGAGTAGAGCCGATTTGTTAAAGCTAAAACTTGATCAGTGTTGAAAAAAATTGATGAACATCCGCGTTCTTTCCTCGTCGTTTGCATCCCGCGTTCTATCAAACCTCCACGGTCGCGTTCTCCCTCTGGTAGAACAGCACGCACGGCTGCATCCTACCCGCCGAGCACGACCGTACCACCTCTTCCCACTCTCCAACCTCCTTCGACCTGTGGTCATCGAACAGCATCCACCGCTCGTGACCGTCGAATCTCCCCGCGTCCGTCACCGCGAACGCGGCGTAGTGTTCACCGTAGTAGCACATCGCGCAGCGGAGATGGTACGTCCCTGCGTCCGCAGGCGCGCGCTCGAAGATCTCCGCCAGGTTCAGCGTCGTCTGCACGTTCGCCAGCGTCTCGGCCACCTGCTCGGACGTCGCCGACGCGCTCTCCCACGCGAGCGCCACGCAGAAAATAGCGGGCGATTTTCGGTTCGTCCCGTCGACGCAGAGCGCGTGTTTTATCCCGTTCATGGCGCCGCACCCTCCCGCGTCCACGTCGCATGGCTTAGCGTCGGATCCGTCTATGTGTCGCATGGCGCTCTCCATCGAGTCCACGCCGTCGGCGTAGGACATCGCGAGGTTGAGCGCGGCGGCGGGAACCAGGTGTAAAAACTTGGTGTACCGTAGCGTCCTCGACCGAACCGCGCACTGGACGCAGGTCATGCTCTCCTCCACGTCCACGCCGAAGCACCTGTGAACCACCGAACAGTACCCAGCCTCCTGGTCCAGGAACATGCCCCCGGACTTAGACGAGGGCGAGTTGGTCAGAGGTCTGGCGTGCTTGGTCCCGGGCGGGGGTCGAAGGGCCCGGTGCACCGAATGGAAAATCGCGTGAAGCGCCTCGCTGGCATCCGCCATCTCGTTCTCCCCAAAGAGAGATTCCCGGCCCTTGGTGAGCACCGCGAGCGCCTTGCGCAGCGCCGTGGGCGCGACCGCGTTCGGGGTTTGCGTGTCCAATGGTACGTCCGCGTTGGAATCGGCGTTTGATTGGTCCATGGCGCGAAAGACGTCGCGGAGCGCGGCGGCCACCTCGGCGTCGGGATCCTTGCTCCCGGGATGATGCCCGTTCCCGTTCCACGCGTGGTCCCTCCCACCCTTGGGCACGGCGCCCTGGACCGCACGCGAGAACGGCGGCAGGTGCCACAGCGACTGGATCACCACGTTGAGGAAGCAGTTGTACTCGCCCTCCAGGTTCCGGAGCCCGGCTCCGGGTCCCTCCGCGACTTGCGGCGAATCCCGTCCTCCGTTTCCTCCCATCGCGTCCAACTGCTCACCCGACACGATTCGCGCGTACCCTTGCTTCGGCCGTTCCTTGCGGGTCTCACGCATGGACGCCTCGAGCGCCGCCTGAAGCTCATCCACCGCGAACCCGCCGTCGTCGAGGTTGGGATCGACGGATCCCGCCGACGATTGGTCCGAGCCGGCGGGTCCCGGGAGCGCCAGCGCGGGGTAGTCGTCATCCGCCAGACGGCTCACCTCCACCCCAGCCTCCGCAGCCTCCTCCGCGGCGCGCGTAGCCTCCTTCGCGAATCTCGCGGCGTCCTCGGCGGCGATTCGCGCAGCTTCCGACGCGGCCCGGGCGTTAGCCTCGTGAACGGAGGAGACGCCGTGGATGGAGGAGGAAACTTCGGTTTCACCCGTGACTGGTTGCCCGTACGCGTTCAACTCGCCGTTTTGCATCTGCGCGTGAGCCGCCGCGTGCGCCTGATAGTGCGCCTGGTACTGGGCGTACGCGTTCGGGTCCATCGGGGCGGAGTGCTCGCCGAACTTCATCATCGCCGGGGGCGCGGACGCCGCGGGCGGCGGCGCGGGCGCGTCGAAGTCCTCGGGCACACGCTGGTTAGCCCGCTGGTTAGCCTGCTGGTTGGCGGCTGGTGGCGGGCCTGGGGGAAGCGGCGGGGGCCCCATCCCGGGATGCGGCGGCGCGCCCGTGACCTGCGTCGGGGGCATGTTGTGGGGATGGACCATCCCCGGGGGACCGTGTGGGTATCCATGCGGGTACCCCGGCGGCGGAACCATCCCGGGTGGGTAGCCGTAGGGAACCGTAAATCCCGGCGGCATCCCTGGCGGAGACACCCCGTTGGCGACTGGGGGCATGTGGTAGAGGGGCACGGGAAAGCCGTTAGGGCCGACCATCATGGGAGGCATCCCAGGGGGTAAACCTGGCGGCGCGCGAGGCGAGGAGCTGTACTCCTCGCTCGTTTCGGACGCGGCGAGGCTGTTGCTGCTCAGTTGCCTGTGGACGCCCCGGCCGCGACCGCCGCCGCGGCCCCGACCGCCCCGGCCGCCCCGACCGCGCCCGCCGCCCCTGCCGCCGTGCGCACCCGCGCTGTCGAAGAGTGCATCGCCGGGGGAATCCGTGGATGACTCGGAGGATGTCGGGAAAGAGTGCGTGGGTTTGGTGGACGGGGTAAAGTCCGAAGCCCTGGCGCTGAGGCGCGGTTGAGGCGCGGACGGCTCGTCGCCGTTGGCGAGCGCCTGCGCCTCAGCCGCCTCCCGCGCCATCTCCTCGGCGATCTTCGCAGCCTCCGCCGCAGCCTTCGCCGCGGCGATGGACGTGGCTTCGGCAGCCTTCGCAGCCTTGAGCTTGGCGTTCGCGGCGGCCATGATTTCATCACGCCGGCGGCGCTCCTCCTCCTTGGCGCGATGCTCCGCGTCGGCCGCGGCGGCTTCAGCCTCCTCAGCCTCGCGCACGACGCGCTCAATCTCTTTTCTCTCGGCAGCCTGCGCTTCGCGCGCGTCGCGCTCGGCGGTGACCAAGGATGCAGCCTGCGCCGTCTCCAGGTCCTGCATCTCGCGGATCATTCGCTCGTGTTCGGCAGCCTCCTGGGCTTCGAGGACGCGGCGACGCTCTTGAAGCTCGCGCTCCTCCGCGGCGTCCGCCTCAGCCTTGGCCGCGGCTCGGGCCTCGGCGGCAGCCTCGAGCTCAGCCTTGGCCGCCGCGTCGGCGGCGTCGCGCTCCGCTCGAAGCTTCGCGTCAGCTTCTGCAGCCTCGGCGGCTTCCTTCTCGCGGCGCAGGCGCTTCTCCTCCTTGTCGCGAGCCTTCTTAGCCTTGGCTTTTTCCTCCTTGCGTTTCTTATCCTCCTCAGCCTTGGACTCGTCCGCTAGCAGCAGCTCCTGCTCAATCTCCTTCTCCGCGGTGTTGGCAGCCTCCGCCCTACGCTCCAGCATCATGCGGAGGCACGGGATGATCACCGGGTGGAGCCACCTGTAGTGATCCCTCTGGGCCAACGCCTCGATGTCGGCGATGATATCACTTCGCTCGTTCAAGATGGCCTCCATCTGCAGGTCAAACACCTTCACCCGCTCCTGCCCGGCTACCAGCGCCGGGGTCATCCGCTCGGGGAGGTTCTGAAGCTTCCGGCATATCTCCATGGCCTCAGGCGGGATGGCACCGCCCGAATCCTTCCACGAGGCGATCGCGGCGTCGATCTCGTCGACGGTTTCCCGTTTGAGGGTGACCCGGTACCAGCGATCTTCGGCGGATAGAAAATGTTTCGACTTTTGGAGCTTGGCACGCTTGGCCTCCTTGAAATTCCGCGCGTCGCCAATCGTTCGCCGTTTCTGCTGCATTTCGTCCAGCTTACTCTTGGTGAGCTTCAGACGAAGTTGCATCTCCTGCTTCTCGCGGAAGCGCTCAGCCTCGAACGGGTCCTTCTTGCGGTCTTCCCGGAAAGGGTCGTATTTCGTGGGCCCGTTCAGCTCGTTGAGCTTCTGCTGGTTCTTCTCGTGCTGCGCCTGGGTGTCCAGCGTGACCTGCTTCCAGAGCTCGGTCTCGATCTCGAGCTCGTGCAAGTCCATATTCAGCAGTTTCTGACGAAGGGACTTGAGCATGTACCGAAGCTTAGCGTAGTCCTCGAAGAAGACGCGCAGCTTAGCCTCGTCATCGGGGTTGGCCGGATCCAGCGCTCGGATGGTGTCCAGGGGCATCCTGTCCGACAGCATGGGCTCGGCGCAGGTCAAGATGCCGTCGATCCAGTGCCGGGTCACAACCTTCATCAGCACGATCCCGCGAAAGGTCCCTTGGTTCTGTTTGAGCTGATTCTGGTAACCCTCCATCCTGCTCTGGAGTTCGGCGTCGCTGCAAAAAGCGAAACTCAGAACCTCCTCCTCTGGTCTGGTCTGGAGATCCGAGCTCTCGCTGTAGAGCCACTTTAGCAGATTCTCGCCGACGAACTCCTCCTTGGGCTGCGCCGCGGCCGTCTTGGCGCGGATCATCGCCTCCTCCTCGTCCTTCGCGTCGGAGATCAGACCCGGAATCGCCGCCATGGCGCCCATCGGATACAGAGCCTGCCACGCGCCCACGCACAGGCGAAGGGAACGAGACGATTCGTCGACGCAGTACTCGCCGGCGCCTTTACCCTTGGGGCCCTTCTTTCCCTTGCCCGCCTTGCCGCTCTTCTTGTTGCCGTCCTTCCTCGCGTCGTCCGCCTCGGCAACCGACTCGGTTCCGACACCGCCCGTGATTCCAAACAGCGCCGAACCCTCCGAGAGCATCTGCCAGAGACTCACGGAGCTCTTTTGCCTTTCCCTCATCAGAATCCTATCGTGGCAACTTTGGCTGGAACCCTTGCCGCAGTACTGCCGCAGCAAGGTATCCATGGCTTTCAGATCCTCAGTCTGGAGCATTCGCAGGCGAGCGCCAAAGTTATCCGTCCTGACGGGATCATCCGGACAAATCCCGTCCGAGCCGGCGGGAATGTCGTCGGCGGGACTCCCCGCCTGCTCGGCATCCGTGCGAGACGACGTCCTGCCCACGGTGGCGTCCGGTGAGTCCGACGGTACGCGCTCCGGCGCCCCAAGCTTGGGCCTGCGCCTGCGAAGCCCGATGCCGGCCTTCTCCTTCTCGTCGACCCGCGATCTCGCGTCCCGCAACCTCGCGGAGATGTACTGCGCAATCGTATGAATCAATCGCAGCGGCATCTGATTGGACCTCAGCAGGAAACGCATCGCGAGCACGATATCCTCGATGAGGCGTTCGCGATCTTCAGGCGCGGCGGCCGGTGGGTCTTCTTGATACTCCCACGAGGGCAGAGGCGCGTGCTCTTTCACCCACTCAGCCTTTTCCTCTAGCGCCTTCATCGCGATATCAGCCTCCTCGCTGCCCGTGAAGACGTGCTTGAAGTGCTGCAAGCCGAAGGGCGCGTAGACCCAATACGTCTCTTCCGTGTCGGTGAGGTCCTCGAGCATCTCGACGTAGATGTCTTTACCGCTCGGTCCTCGGACGACGGTGCCGGTGGACTCGGGCACGGCGCTCGGGTCGGCGACTGACCGATCCACCGCGTCGCGAATGCTCTGCTCCCTCACTTTGTTCGTCGTCTGCGCGTACTTCATCAATCGCGCCGCGGGTGACGCCATCCGTTGGGTGTTGTTGTCCACCATGAGTTTATCCATGTTGATCATCTGGTGCTTGAAGACTTCGTGGAAGTTGACCCCGCTGTTGATACATATCTGCTCCAGATCCTTGTATTCATTATCCTGCTCCATCTGGTGCAAGGTGCTCTCGTGCACGATGCGTTTCTTGAAGTTCCCTTTAGCAAGCTGCGATTGTTCGTCGCAGTCGCCGAACCAATTGAGGAACTCGTCGCCGTGCCGTTTGGTGAAATCCGGGACGGCTTGTTGCAACGACTTGTCCAAGTCGTCCAGGGCGGTGTCGAACTGCGCGTACTGCTTCCGCAGGCGCTCCTGCTCCACGTCAAACTCGAGCGTCATGGCTCCGGTGAGCGGGGGCAGCAGCGCTGGGTGCATCATGTGCTCCCTCAGCTTACCCAACAGCCCGGGTTCCTCCTGCACGCGGGTCAGCGCGTCCTTCAGCAGGGCGTACCTCGCCTTGCGGAAGTCCCTGTCGAGGGGCTCGGGCAGCTCCCATTCCCGATCGTTGTTATAGTCCACCTGGAGGTGGTTCTGCGTGGCGACCCGTCGAAGCATCGCGGTGTCGATCAGGGGCTCCGCGAAGTCCTCGTCCTCGTCGCTATCCGTCACCACCCCGGCGTTCACGCCGTTCCTGCTCTCCGCCCGTCTCATTCGCCGCCGAACCGCCTCCTCCTCGACGGCGTCGGCCCTGTACACCTCGACATCCACCGAGAGCAACGGCGCGGGGCGACCGCACACCTCATCCGCGATGTCCGCCGGCGTCGCGGAGTTGACCAGCCCGGGCCTGTCGTCGTCCACCTCGGGGACGGACTGGGCCATGATCGAGGGTATCGCGCGGTCCTCGGGCCAGACGCCGGAGCCCGAGCCGGCGCCGCCGAGGTTAACGTCGTGGGACATCGCGAGCGGCGCGATCCAGTAGCTCGCGTCGCCCATCCGCTCCGTGGTGACGTCGGTCGGGTAGTGCTTCTCGATGCACTGGTAGAGACCCTCCGCCGAGAGGTGCTCGCCGCCGTCGCAGCAATCGGGAAAGCTGCACTTCCATCGAGTCCATTTGCCGGTGGCGATGCGGCTCTGCAGGATGTCCCGCACGATCTTCACTTCATCCGCGCGTCGCGGGCCGTCCGACACGCGGTCCACGTGCTCCCTGAGTTCCTTGAGCGGTATGTCCATCATGGAGAGAACCGCCATCGGGTCCTTCTCAACCGCGTCCTTCCAGTACTTCCGCACGGAATCAAACTGCCGTCTGCGCGCCAGCTTCTCCCGAATTTCCTTCTCCCTCACCGCGACAGCCTCCCTCTCAGCCTTGGCAGCCGCCTTGGCAGCCTCCTTCTCAGCCTTGGTCTTGGGAGCCTTGGCCTTGGGAGCCTTGTCGGTCGTGGCCACCTCGGCAAAGTCCGCCAGCTTGGATCGTAGCTTGTCCTCCTCCGCCGCGCGAGCCTTCGCCATGGCGCCCGTCACGATTGAGATGTCCTTCGACCCGGGCGACGCGGCGTCGGGGGTGCCCGGGGTGCCGTTCGGCGTCGGCGGTTTATCGGCAATGGACAGTTTGGGAGTTGCGGGTTCCATGCGCTCCTTGGCAGCCTCGAGCGCCGCCGCCCTGCGCTGAAAGTTCTCCGCCTCGTCGGTCCTGCTTCTCATCTCCAGGTTGTTCTTGATGTCCGCCGCTTGCTTCAACTTGGCGCTCGCCGCGAGCTGCTTGACCTGCTCCTTGTTCTGGATGGATTGCTCCTTGGAGAAGCGCTGATACCTGTGGTTTTGTTCGCGCATCTGCATGAAGCTCTCGAGGCGGACGAGGTTGTCGGCGGCGTGGCCGCGGACCCCCTCGTTGACGTCGGCGCCGCCGTTGCCGACGGCTTGCTGGTGCATCAGTCGGTCGGTGGAGCGGTGCAGCTCGCACAGCGTCCCGTACGATTCCTTGAGCATCGACGTGGCCCGGGGGATGAAGTCCTCGGACTTTTGGAATCTGTTGATGTCCGGAAAGAAGGGCAGTAAGAGCGCCTCCTCGTCGAAGGAATCTCGCGTCAGGGCCTTGGCGAGCTTCAGATCGGACTTGCCCGCCCCGGGCGGGAGTTCAGCCTCGGCCAACTCCCTGACGCGCTCCATGGCGTCGGCGGAGGCGAAAGGATCGTCGTAGACCACCTCGACGAGCATCAGCTTGACCAGGATCGAGTCAGGGCACGCCTCCACCGCCGCGCTCGCGCGCTCGTAGCACTCCTTGAACTGTTTCGTGAGGTTCGCCGACGTCCTCTGCGCCAGCGCGAGCCTGTGCGAGATCCTGACGCGCCCCATGTGCGGTAAGGGGTTGCCCGGGTACTGCTTGATCAGCCGGTCCATCTCCTTGATGCACTGCTTCGCGTTACCCTTCTTGACGTATCCGAACGCCTTGACGCACGCGTCCCGGACCTCCTTGTCCAGCGACTTGGCGGCGTCGGCGGGGTTCGCGAGCGAGGTGCCATCTTTACCTCCCGGGGATCCCTTCGACGCGGACCCGGACGACTTACCCTTCGCCGCCTGGGATCCGCCCTTGCCGCGATCCTTCCCCATGGACCTGACCTCGCCGACCTCGTACGCACCCTAGCGCGCACTCAGACGACGGCGCCAGGCGCCTTCACCTTGTGGCGCGATGGGTGGCGCTTGGTGGGTGAAGTCCCGAGGTGGATTTTCGTCCGAGATCACGATCTCTGTACAGTGCGGGACACGAATTAACGAATTACAGACCCTAACCTCAAGCGTCACCGTGAGGCGGACGACGGAATTTTCACATTTGGCGTATGTCGCCTTTCGCACTTTTCATCTACAAAGCTACCTCTTCTAAGTGTGCTGAACGCCTACGTGCACTCAAACCGCCGATCCCCCGCCCGCACCCGCACCCGCCGTGGACACGTTGTTGATCTTCACGTGCGTCGGCACCACGCCCAGGATGCCGTCCACGAGCTCGCCCAGCGGCGCGAGCTCCTCTCTCTTTACCAGCCCAAACGCGGTTGTGAAGTAGATGAAGTGCTTGAACAAAGTGTTGAGATGCGCCTCGGCTCCCAGGGTGCAGATCTGGGGAAAGTGCGAGTGGTATATGTGCGCGTACACGCGAAACAGCCTGGTGAAGATCTTCCGGACGACGTCCGGGAAGTTCCCCGGGAAGTCCGCGCCCTGCGCCTGCGGAAATAAAGCCTCGTCATCCACCTGCGACTCCACCCACGTGAGGAGGTAGTCCACGTACTGCGGCGCGCTGCACGCGATGGGCTTCTTCACCTTGACCCCGTCCGCCCACCTGTACTCGTACTTGGGCCCCGCGCACATCGTCGGGCACGATCCCTCCGTGCAGTACTCCGCCAGGGTGGCGTAGAGCATCGATATCGCGTTGTAAAAGTCCACGGTGTTCACGGCGAGCCACTCGTGTAGGTCCTCGCCCGGGGGTAAGAGCACCGCCTCCCGCAGGTTACCGCTGCCCAAAGTGGCGTCGATATGCTGCTTGAGCGCGGCACCCTTGGAACCGACCGGCGCGTTCTTCTTGGGCCTGCGGTCGCACGAAAGGGGACGAGGTCAAAACGCGGAGAGGGGGGTGCCAGAAAGAGTTAAAAGTCGAACGGGGGGAGATGGCGTGAGGTGGGTCCAAGGGGTTCGCCCGTTGGCTCGATGACGGGACACGCACCGGAAAGTGGCGCGCGAGTTCGACGACGAGCTCGGCCAAAACATGGCGACGGACTCTCCTCTCCGACGCGACCGCCCCTCGCCTCCGCGCGATAGCGTTATGGAATATTCGGCGAATCTGCCAAAAACGTGAGAGACTTTTTGTAAATTTTCCGTCGTCGCTGCACGGCAGCGCTTTTACATCAGAGAGCCAACACACGCGGCGTGGTCTCATTAGACTAAGATGAACCCCTCCCGCCAGGACGGTCGCACCCGAGGCGGCACACCCCCCATCCTGATCGAAACCCCCTTGACCGGCGACTCCCCCGTCGCCGCTCCCACGAGTTCCCACGTCACCATCATCGCCAGCAACACCGAGCCGACCACCGCGATGCCGTATAAAAACTTTAGCGCCGGCGATCGCATCGAGCTCGCCGCCCTCATCGCGAGCACCGCGAACGTCACTAGCTCACCGTCCACCGTCGCCGCGCTCACGCAATCCCCGACGAACCCCGCGAGCGCGTCCACGACCTCGATGTCCGTTTTACTCGGCGTGAACATCCTGTGCGTCAGTTTACCGGGCTTGGACTCCGGCGTGTACTCGACGCGAAACTCAAACTGATTGGTGTTTGATACCCCCGCGTTCGGGTGCTTGCTGACCACTGACCCGTTCGAGTCCGCCGACGGTGACCCAACGTCCATCGCGCTGTCACCGAGGCTCAACTCCCTCAGCGCCGCACCGGGTGTTGTTTTAGGGACGGGAGGATGATTCGTACATCTGGATTCGTCTTCGTCGAGGTCAGAGTCCGAGTCCGCGAGGTCGTCGTCAAAGTCCAGTCCCGTCGCCACCCCCGACGCGTACGGCGAACGGACGCACTCCACGGTCACCTTCCCGTGCCTCAACACCGTAGAGTTCGCGTACATCTCTGACTCACCCCCGTTGGTGATGCGCTCCAACGCCGCGTGCAGCCGGGAGACCTCGCCGGTGAGCGCCGCCGCGGTGGCCTCCGCGGCGAGTCGACCCGCTTGAACCCGCTTGCATCTTCGGGCCATCTTGTCTCGCTGCGCCTCGGCGTCGCGGAGGCACGCCTCGCCCTCCGCGACGGTCTCCTCCAACTCCGCGACCTTCGCGACGAGCGTTCCGCGTTCTCGTTCCATGGCGGCGACCGTGGAGGCTTTCTCCTGGAGCGCCCTTCGGAGCCATTCGTCGTTCTCCGCGGCGCGTTCGTGCTCGAGCTCCAGCCGTCGGATCTCACTCTCGAGGTCCGATGTGAGCATGCGCATCTCCGCTCCGGTGGACGCGTCTTCGCGGAGGGTCTCGATGTGCGTCTCGAGGTGTTCGCACCGCGCCCGGAGGGTCTCCTTCTCCCTGCTCGCCTCCCTGGCGCTCTTGGCGAGCGCGAGTTGCGAGCGCCTTCGCTGCGCGGTCGCGGACAGTGGGGTGGACGAGGTGACGACTCCTCCTGGGGTGGCCGACATCGGGCGCTTGGTCACTGAGTACTGCCCGCAGGAAAACCCTGAGTCATCGTCGGAAGAGTCGGAGTCGTACAGAGCCTTGCGCGCGCTCGCCAACCGCGCGCTCGCGGGTGTGCGCCCGGTGGTCATGCGAGGGGTGGTCATGTCTCCCGTAGCCAAACGTCCCGTCAACGCGCGTGCGATGCGGCGTTGGGGACGCGGTTAGTGCGCTATCACCGAGACCGGGGCGGCGTCAGTGTCGCTCACACACGCGGATGTTGACGTGCGCGGGGATCGATACGGTCACGAAAGGTACCCAGGACCGTGCCGCGCGCGCGTGCTCGTGGTCGCAGTGGCCGGTGCCCAAACGCCATTCCGAGAAACGTTCCCCCCGAGAAAAGCGTTAATCCGGGGATGAATTTTCGGATGTGTCGTATGGCCGGGCAGTCTCAAGATTTGCAGTCTGAGAGCAGTTGTGATTGGCCGTGCGTGATCCACGAAGCGGCGAGAATATCACAAATGTGGTGCGCAGCGCGCGTGTCCATGGCGACCGCGGCGATGAACGCCGGGGTCTCGCCGTCCGTGCGACCCACGCACGTACGCACCACTCTCCGTCCGCGCGTGCCCCAGCGGGCATCCATCATCGCCCATGCGTTGACCCCCGAGGAGGAGCGCAGGTACTTCGTCCTCGGCGTGTCGCCCGGCGCGTCCCAAGAAGCTGTGAAGCGCGCGTACAAGCGGATGGCAAAGCTGCACCACCCGGACGTGAACCTCGAGGATCCGCTCGCACCCGCCAAGTTCGCCGAGATCAACGAGGCGTACCACGCGCTGTGCGCCGAGCGCGGTAACCTCGCCACAAGACAGGGCTCCGAGGAGCAGAAGGAGAAGTGGAGCGCGCAGCTGCGGCAGATGAGGGACGTGGAGGCGGGGAAGGCCCGGGTGAACGTCCGCAGGCGCCGCGTCGTCCGGAAGGTGGCGCTGGACGAGGAGATGGAGAAGGAGCGCGATCGGCTGGAGGATATCATGCGCGAGAGCGAGGGGAACGAAGACATCGACGCCGCGTGGCGTGAGGACGACGTCACGGACGAGGTCAGGCGAGCCGCGGCGGCCAAGGCGGTGGCGTCGCAGCTCGGCGGCTTGCGCGACCGCACGCGGCGGCGGCGGCAGGTGGTGCCCCCGCAGAAGAACAAGTTCAAGGAGCCGTTCGAGGACGTCTCGCCGACCGCGCACGACGACGAGTGGAACCACTCGGTGCAGTGATGTAGCCGTGTGGTGTGGGTACCCTCTGTGTACGAGTAGCGCTGACTTGTCGATTGATACACGCTTCGACGATGAGATTAAACATGTTTAGACTAGACACTTACTCGTACTCTTCACCCCACGGGTCCGTCGCAACATCACGACAGGTAGGAGAACTTGAACTGCGCGAAGATCTGCGCGTTGTTCTTGACCCCTTCCAGGGAGAACATGTCCGTCAGCTCCATGTCCCGCGTCACGTCGCGCATCGCCACCGAACACTCCCCGAGAAACTCCCCGCGTTCGCCACCGTCGCACAGCCTCAAGGTGACCGCGTCGCGATCCGACACGTTGAAGAACAGGAACGTCTCGTCCCACAGCGGCTTGTTCGTCTTGTCCACGGGCACCTGCGTCACGAACTTCTGCCCCGACGTCGCGGCGACGCACACGGGCGTCGGTTGTTTGGCGTTGTCGCCCTTGCGCACGTTGACCGCTCGGTTGACGGTGACGCGCAAGATGCCCACTCGCTCCTCGACCGCGGCGTCTGATAACATGCCCTCCTCCTCGCTGTCGTCGTCCGAGAACATCGGGACCTTGTCGGGGCTCGCGACGGAGGTGATCCCGGACAGGCTCGTCTTGGGCTTGCCCACGTTCATGGGGACGTATTCGAGGTCGATGGCCACTGTCGGGGTGTCGGGCCTGGGCTCGGGGATCTTCGCCTTTGCGAGCTGCTCCAGTCGCAGTTTGGCGAGTTTTTCGTTGTATCGTTTCATCGCCAGCGAGTACTCCTTGTTCATGCGCTCGATGTCGGCGGCGGTGGCCCGTTTGTCCGGGACCGGGAGTTCGGGTTCCTCCTCCTGGTACGGTGTCGGGTCCTCTATGGGCAGATACAGGTTCGCCGTCTTCCCCTCGCGGCTCGGGTCGCACAGGAGTCGCATGGGAATCTCGCACCGACCGAGCTCGCGCATGTTCATCGTGAGCAGCACGCACCGGAGGGTACTCTCCGCGTTGGCGAGGAAGTAGTGCAGCTCGTCCCAGTTGGGCTCGTCCCTTGACTTGGACTTGAGCATGACCTTGCGCTGGTGGCGGGTGTACAGCTGGATCTGGTACCGCTCGCCCCCGAACCCGATGAGCTTGCTCCCGGGGATCACCAGCCCGGTCGCCTTGCCCCCACGTCGCCGCTTGTTCATGTTGTATCCGCCGTTGACGCGAACTTTGATCATGCCCGTCGCGGGCGGTTCCAACCCGCTGTTGTCCATGATCGGTATGATCATGCGGGACGGGTAGACGAACATCGGGTTCAGGATCTTACGGAGGATCCACGGCACGAGCACGTCCATCATGGGCAGCGCCATGAGGTCGACGCCGGGTGGCACGACGGCGGCGAGGTCGAGGTGGTCGGGCATGCCGAGTAGGCTGACCTCGATGCCGCCGAGGCACGGGAGCTCGTCGACGAGCGGGGTGAAGTTGACGCGAACCGCCGCGACGAGCTGCACGTCGCTGACACGAACCGGCACGCGCACGCCGAAGACGTACGCCGCCAGCACGATGTCCGCGCCCGACGCCCACTGCAGCTCCAGCTCCAGGACGACGTCGTCGGAGCCGCTGCCTAAAACCTTGACTCCGCCGATGGTCGGAGGGGTGGGTCCGAGCGTGAGCTTCTCGAACCCTATCCAGTGCACGATGTTCCCCGGGACGAGATCACGGAGGATTGGCTCCACGCTGTCGCGGACGACCTCGCAGACCGACGTGTCGACGTGCGGCCAGAGCGCATCGAGCACGCGGTTGAGGAACGCCGCTCGGTTCCAATCCGGATCGCGCGCCCACCGTGGGATGTGCTTGAGCGCGGTCTCGATGACGTCTGGGGGAAGGCGCGGGGCGGATCCATCCTTACGGCGTGATTTGGCACCCTGCGCCGCGAGTTTCCGCGCGGTCTCCCGCGCCGACCTCGCGCTGGCCCGGCGCCAGTTCTTGACGATCACCGCACCGGCGAAGAGCCCCACGCACCAGCCGAAGATCGCCACGCTGGCCGCGGTCCTGAAGTCGCGGAGGAACCCGAACAGGCCCCAGAGGACGGTGGCGATGAGGGACCATACCGCGCCGAGCGCGCCGGTGACGATGCCCAACGCACCCATGTTCGAAACACGCGCGATGGGCTGTGAGGAAGTGGACGCCAGGATGTTGAATCGCGATCTCGCGGAAGATACGGGCGATGATCTTTGCTGTCAAGCAAAAAACTACGACAGTGATGGCCTGCGCCGGCCTGCTCGCCGCCGTCCCGACCGGCCCTCGAGGCTCCCCCGTCTCGGTCGTCTCTTCGTACGGGATGAAGAACAAAACGAAGCCGCTGCCGCGGGAGGCCAAGGCGGGGTTCGAGGTCGTCGCCCGCGGAACCGTGCCCCCGCTTCGCCCGGCGGAGCCACAAACCGCGACCGCCGACGAACCCACCGACGACGGACCGGCCGCCAAGCGCGCCAGGATCCAAAACGACGGTCGATGGTCACTCGCGGCGGTCACCTTCGAGGTCTTTCCCGATCGGTTCGCCACCTTGCCCGCGGCGAGGAAGTCCGTGAGGCTCGGGGAGGTCCGCGTCGACGGAACGATCAGACGGCCAGACTACAGACCGATGCCCGGCGAGGACATCGCCATCGTCACGCGCATCTCCTCGGGGAAGACCCTGGACATTAAAGACCTCCCACCCAGCCTTCCACCGCTCATCGTGAAGCACGAGGACCCTCACTTCGCCGTGGTGGTCAAACCGGAGGGGCTGAACACGGTCGGGGACGGCGGCGGCGGGTGGACCGCCGAGCGAATGCTTCCCTACTTTTTACGTCCGACGGCGGGCGTGGAGGGAGCGCTTGTTCGCCCGAGGCCCGTGCACCGGCTCGACGCGCGTACGGGCGGGCTGTTGGTGGTGGCTAAGACGCGGCTGGCGATGACGTCGCTGTCCGAGGCGTTCGCGTCGAGGAAGGTTTCCAAGCGGTACCGAGCGGTGCTGTGCGGAGAGCCGAAGTTCGATGGCCAAACGACGATCGAGGTCGACGACGCCGCGGAGATTGGAACGCGGTTGACGCTGGGCGTGGATATTGGAACGCGTTTGACGCTGGGCGTGATCGACGCCCCGATGGAGAAGAAGGAGTGCGTGAGTCACTGGCGGGTGGTGAGTCACGTGCCTTGTGAGAGGTACGGGCGTTTAACCCTGGTGGACATGTGGCCGAAGACTGGGAGGACGCACCAGCTTCGGAAGCACGCGGCGGGCGCGTTGGGGTGTCCGATACTGGGCGACGGGCGGTACACGGCCAGACACTCGCTGGACGATACCGAGGGTTTGTTTCTGTGGTCGATGGAGGTGGCGCTGCCGCCGAGCGCGACGCCGTGGCGGTTCGGGGACGGGGAGACGGCGGCGGACGACGACGACCGCAAGTGGCTTCGCGTGAAGGTCGACTCTGACCCGGAGAAGTTCAGGGCCCGCGTCGGGATGTGAGTGTTCCTCTCGGCGGCGGGGGATGGCCACGATTTCTACTTAGCTTCTTAGCCTTTAGACGCATGTACAATCTTAGCTTTACACGAGAAGGTGGCCACCGTGTGATGTCGGCGCGTGCGGGGTTTAGATGATGTTCGTTTGATTGATGATACGTTCGCTACTTCTTGCACTCCTTGCACTCACGGCGCCGACGACCGTGCTCGCATATTTGTGACCCACCGCACTCTTTGCACTCAGAGCGCACACGACCGTGCTCACATATAAATCCCCCACCGCACTCCTTGCACTTAGAGCGTACACGACCGTGCTCGCATATTTGTGACCCACCGCACTCCTTGCACTCACGGCGCTGACGACCGTGCTCACATATTGATCCCCCACCGCACTCCTTGCACTGAGAGCGCAGACGACCGTGCTCACATATTTGTGACCCACCGCACTCCTTGCACTGATGGCGCTGACGACCGTGCTCGCATATTTGTGACCCACCGCACTCCTTGCACTGAGAGCGTTGACGACCGTGCTCGCATATCGATCCCCCACCGCACTCCTTGCAGTGAGAGCGTTGACGACCGTGCTCGCATATTTGTGACCCACCGCACTCCTTGCACTGAGAGCGTTGACGACCGTGCTCGCATATCGATCCCCCACCGCACTCCTTGCACTGAGAGCGTTGACGACCGTGCTCGCATATCGATCCCCCACCGCACTCCTTGCACTCAGAGCGCCGACGACCGTGCTCACATATTCCTGCACCACCGCACTCCTTGCACTCACGGCGCCGACGACCGTGCGGACAAGCGCTGCACACCTTGCACTTCGAGCGAGGCTTCACCCCGTGCTCGCACGGCCCCTTTGTGCGAGGGGCTCTCTTCCGCTTAGTGCCCTGCTTCTCCCCATCACCATCACTCGCCTCGAGCTTGAGCTTGAGCTCGAGCTCGAGCTCAGCCTCGGCCGCGATTTCGGCGCGGATACGCTCGAGGTCGGGGCGCCAAACCGTCGTCATCCTCCCTCCGCGCCCCACGAAGTGACCCGCCCGAAACCTAAGTTCCACTTATGGGAAGGACCGAAAGCGCCCCTCGGAGGCGACGAAAGGGTTGTTTTTCCCGAGACTTCTCTCACTTCAAGACACGCACGACACGCACAACACCATGCGACGCATCTTCGTTCCCTCCATCACCGCGCTCTTCCTCGCCGCCGCGATCTTCCTCGCGCTCCCCGCCCCTTCCACGGCGGAGTGCGCGCCCTTCTGCGCGCAGATACCCCCCGAAGAGCTCGAAACAGCCGAGCTGTCAAGGTGCGATACCTGCAACCTCGAGACCCTCGTATACGACGACGCTCCGTGCGACGACGAGGCCGGATGCTGCGATGACTGGTGCGAGTGGGTGCCTTCAAAGGTTCGCCCGCTGGTATCTCGATGCCAGGACTGCCCGACACCCGACGGGGAGGCCGCGGACGAGTCCAGCGGCTGCCCGAGCAAGCCGGACTGGTGCGGGTTCATTCCCAGAAACGTGCACTCTTTGATCCCGAGTCGCAACATCCGCTGCTGATCACGTGTGTGTCCCTGAAAGCGAGTGAACTGTTCCAGGCAATGCAGACAACATTCCTGCACGAGGTCGTCGAGAAGACCCAGCTATCGCATATGAATGCGATTGCTTGTCGGTGTCTGACGATTCATCACACTTCAATGACGACCTCGTGCAGGACCTCCGCCTCTCAGTTCACTCGCTCCACGCTACGTAGTCTACGTTTGTAATCGAACCTTCTCAAATACGTTTACTCTTACAAATAAATCTTAAGCTAAACCGCGAGCTTTCCGCGCGTTCAACACACAATTTTGGTGCAAAAAATGGTAAATCCAAACCCAACCCCCCTCCTCGGAGCCGCCTCACTCCGTCATCCGGTCCGAGTCGTCCTCGATTCCCGCCATGGGGTGCGGCGCCGACGGGCTGTTGGCGCTCGGCGACCTGTACCCAGCCGGGGACATCTCCCCGTCGTACGTGCTTCCACCGTCCACCCCGGACTCCCCGCTGTATATGAACTCCCGCATCCGCCCCCAGCCCCGCTTGAACGTGTGCTGAATCCTGTGAGAGAACGAGTTGGCTCGCAAGTCGTCCACGGCGCCATCCTCCGAGGCGGCGCGCATCGCCGCCGTGTTCGCCAGCGCGCGCTGCTGCGGGTCGCTCCTCGCGCGGTGGTAGTTCGGGTGCGGCTCGAACCGCGCGGACGGCCCGCGGCCGTAAATCTCCGCGGCATCCCCGGGCTGACCGCCCCCAAACGCGCCGCCGACCGTCCCGGCTGGGGAAGAGTTGGCCGAGTACGACAAAAGCTCGGTACTCGCGGGATTCTTCAACCCAAACACCTCGGGCTGCATGGGCGCATCCTCCGATAAACTCACGGACGGCTCGTTCTCCAGCACGTCGTGCAGGTTGCTCTGCATCGACGTCCGTCGCCTGCGCATCGGCTCCGGTTTCGGTTCGCAGTGCCGTGTGATCCACGGGTGCCGGAGCATCTGCTCGGCGGACATGCGGGTCCGCGGATCGGGGTCCAGCGCCTTGGCTATGAAGTCCACAGCCTCGGGGGTGAACCTGTCGGGGAGGTGGTACTTCCCGATGAGGATCCGCGCGTACACCTCGTTCGTCCCGCCCCCTTCGAACGGCGCCGCGCCCACCAGGCACTCGTACGCCAACACCCCGACGGCCCAGCAGTCAACCTCGGGGCCGTACCCGCTCCTGTTCTCCGCGCGGAGCCTGTCCCGCATCGCCTTGTCGCAACGCACAATCTCCGGCGCCATGTAGTCCGTGGTGCCCAGCCGCGTCTTGCACTGGTTCTGGGTGAAATCCATGGCGAACCCAAAGTCCGTCACCTTGGCCGCAGCGTTGGAGTCGCCCACGAGTAAGTTCTCGGGTTTGATATCCCGATGCGTGATCCCGCGGGCGTGGAGGTACGCCACGGCGGAGGCGACGGGATGGAGGATCTGCCCGCACGTCTGCGCCTCCGAGAACGCCCCGCCGCTCTTGTTCAGCAGCGAGAACACGTCACCGCCCCGCGCGTACTCGTGCAGTAAGTAGATGTTCCCGCGTTCATCTTCGAACGATCCGTAGAATGGAACAACCGCGGGGTGAGCCAGCTTGGCGTGGATGCTCACCTCGCGCTTGATCTGCGCCAGGGAGAAGGCGTCGAGCCTGTCCCGCAGGTAGCACTTCAGCGCGATGTCCATCCCGGTGCTCTTGTGCATCGCGTGGTACACCGCGCTCAGCCGGCTCGCGCCCACGCGCTCGCCCACGCGGAAATCGGCGAGCGACCACGTGGTGCGAGACGAGTTTGACTGCCTCGCCCCGCCGTGGCCGCCGAAGTACTGCGGCGACGCGTGATGGTTCGCGACGGACGCGGGTTGCTGGGCTTGGGTCGTCGACGGCTCCGAACCCCGCGCGAAGACACGCGGCTCGTTCGCGAACCCCAGCGAGAGCCCCCCAGCCTGCGACGAGTTCGACCGCCCGACCAAGAGCCCCGTCCCACCGCTTTTCCCCATTTCGACCCGTCCGGCGGATGTCGCCGCGAGGACGTTGCGCTCGCCCACGCTCGAGACGGAGTCGTGGCGCTGCGTCTGCGAATCTTCCTCCAATCGTTTGCCCAACCTGGCCGTCGGCGCCTCGCCGGCCTCATCGGGCTCGTACACGGGCGGCGCCATTGCGAGAGCCCGCCCCGGTGAAGTGACGCTCAAACGCGATACTTTTTTCTCATGTATGGCTGTCTGGCGTTCTGGAAGAAACGTGGGTGTTTTGGTTCGGGAAAATCGGCCCAAGGAACTCGAGAACGGGGGTCTGTTTTCCCCCATTGAACGCATGAATGGTTCTCCGTGAGGTCGAAAACGCTCCAGAAACCAAACAACGCGATATTTCAGCCATGGACAATTTTGTGGTTTTTGCCAATGCCAGCGGTTGCTGTCGACGGGAAGAAACTTCATGAAGATTTGGTTCGGGAGAGACTCGCGTTCCCTCGAGTCGAGTCGAGTTTCTCGCATTTTCTCCACAGTTCGCCCGACACCACCCGGGGCTGCCACCCGGGAGTCGTCCCGTGTTGAACCATCTATGGCGGGAGACGGCGATGGCGCGTCGTCGTCCAAGAAGCGTCGCATCGAGTCCCTCGAGAAGCGCATCAAGGGCGGCGGCGGGCTCATGGGCCTCGGGGCGCTCGCGGCGTCGAAAACGAAGACGAAGCAACAACAACAACCGCATCAGCGTCGTGGTGGACATCACCGGCCGAACGACGACCGGGCGGGCGGACGGGGCCCGGGAGACGCCGGATTCGGCGGCCGAGGCGGATCGGGAGGTAGAGGAGCCGCGAAACCCGCGGACGGAACACCCGCCCACGCCGACAAGCACCGACCCCACGCCGACAAGCACCGACCCCACGCCCAGCGGCGGGGCGCCGAGACGCCGCTGTTCAGGGGCGACGGCGGCGGTAACTCCGGCCCGGACGCCGCGTGGTACGCCCCGATCGGCTCCAGAACACGCGCGGGGGTCCTCGCATCCGCGCACAGACGCGCCTATCCACGCGACCTCCTCCCGAGCGGCGGCGCCGGGAGGGACGCGGGCACGATCGGGTCGGCCGAGGCACTCGACGACCATCCCTCGGACGTCGAAGCGAGGCGCCGGTGGATCCGGGCGCACCTCCGCGACCTCGTCGCCACCAACCCCAAGGCGGGCGCCGACGCCGAGGCTGTGATAACCTCCAAGACCAAGGACAAGGCCTTACTGTTGGACAGCGCCAACGGAGGGTTCAGCGTGGAGGACGTGGCCGCCGCGCGGGAGCGAAGGGCGTTGGCCGTCGGCCGCGACGCCAAGAGACTTTCCGGAGCCAAACGGAAACGTCTGGGCACCGCGGTGGTCCCGCGGGATAAGGCGCGATGGGCACTCTTCCACGACATGTTGCACACGCCTTGGTGTGCCTACGTCGCGGGTGTGCTGGAAGGGACGGGGGGAAACGATTGTGAGGCGGAGCGTCGGCTGCGGAGGTGTGAGTTGGTCGGGTCGGTGGTGTCCGTGGTCGCGTGTAAGGCGCCGTCGTTTTGCGGGTGCGAGGGGATCGTGGTACGGGATACGGCGAGGACGATCGTGCTGGTGACGCGGAAGGACGACCTGGTGACGGTCCCGAAGAAGGGTGCCGTGTTCGCGGTGGAAGCGCGGGCGCCGACGCGGGAGAAGGGCGGGTCGGACGGAAGCGGCGGTGAAGAAAGGAGGGTTCGCGCGGTGCTCGAGGGCGACTCGCTCGTGCGTTCGGGTTAGTATTAGACATAGACACGCGCTGTTTAGAGCGGTTATGATGATAGTCACGACGTAGGTACATCGCGGTTCTGCGGGTCATCATCGCAACTCTTCCAACTCTGAGAGTTACCTCCGAAGGTAAAAGTTTGCCAAAAAAGCCCAACAAGAAGAAGCGCGGACCGTTTGCTTCACTCGGGGAGTCGCGGCCGCGTATGCTGCAGGGCGCGCTCTCCGGCCTCGCGGCTAAGGCCAAGGCGGCCGCCGCGAAGGCTGGCGACGCGGTGGGCGACTTCCTGGACAACTCCGTGGACAACCCGCTGTACGAGGACGAGGAAGCCGAGTGGAGCGATGAGGACGAAGAGGATGAAGATCTCGACGGGGATGAGGACGACGGGACCGACTCGCCCGCGCCAGCCCCAACGCAGAGCTCCGCGCTCGCGCAGCTCAGGGCGAGGCTCGCCGCGGAACGCGCGAAAAAGGCGGGCGCGTCCGTCGCGGTCGGCGCCGAGGCGTCCGTCTCCGCCGACGGGCACCCGCCCGCGGAGCCCACGCGAACGGCACCGCCCACGACGAACGGAAGCATGCCTCCCGCCCCTCCTCCACCCCCCGTCGCGGTCACCACCCCGGCGCCGCCGCCGACGCGACCCACGCCTCACGAGGTCACCACCCCGGTGATGACCCCGGTCCGGCCGCCCAGGACAGCCCCAGGGCGGGGCGCAATCGGTCAGACCTCCCCCGGCGGCACCCCGATCGCCGCGTCCATGTCCGCGTTGGAGCAACGCGCCTCATCAGCCGAGGAGGAGACCGCGCGACTGCGCCGGCAGATCGACGCCGTCGCCGCCGCGGCGGAGACCGAGAAGCAGCGCGCGGTCGCGGCGGCGGTCGCCGAGGCCATGGAACGGGAGCAGAGAAAGGCGGCGGCGATGATGGAGGCCATGGTGGAAGCGGACGGAGCGTCGAATCAGGACGCGACGATCGACGCGCTCAGAACGGAGCTCACCGAGGTTCGCACAGCCTCAACCGACGCGCAGGCGGAGTTGGAGACGCTGAGGCGTCGGGTGGTAGATGCCGAAGCTCACTCGTCGGCGATGGAGGAGGAGGCTCGGGCGGCAAGGGCGGGCGAGGACGATAACTGCGCCGAGGCGGAGGATCTCCGCCACGCGCTGGCGGGCGAGCGGTCCCGGACGGAGCGCATGGAATTGGATCTCGAGGCGAGGGACATCGAGATTGAAAAGAACCAGAAGGAGCTCGTGAGACTCCGCCACCACCTGCTCGAGCTCGAGGAGGAGGACGATGCCAAGGCTGAGACGTTCGAGCTCAACGCCGAGGCGTTGGTCAGGGAGCGCGAGGAGGAACACGCGGCGCGGATGGCCGACCTTACCGCGCAGTTAGCAGCCGCGGAACGGGAGCTGGAGTTCACGCGCGGCACGGTGGACGCCAAGGACCGGGAGCTCGCGAACCTGCAGGTGGCGATGGAGATGTTCAACGCCGACGAGGAGGCGCGGGGGCGGATGAGTTTGGAGAGCTCGGCGCTGAGGGAAAAGAACGCGCACCTCTCCGCGGAGCTCTCGGTGGCCAAGGAGCAGGTCACGGCGGCGAATACACGGGCGAGCGCGGCGGAGGAGGATGCCAAGGAGGAGCGGGGGAAAGCGGAAGTCGCGGTCGCCGAGATGCAGCGCGCCATCGTCGAAGCCGGCAAGGCGAGGGCGGCGCTGCAGCAGAGCGCGCAGCAGGCGAAGCTCCTGATGGACACGTCGACGGAGCTTTTGGACAAACGGATCGTCTCCAAGCTGCTCCTGACCTACTTCGAGCGGGAACAATCGCCGGACGTGTTGGAGCTCATGGCCCGGATGCTGAACATGAGCGAGACGGAGAAGGCGAAGATGGGACTCGGAGAGCAGGCGGCGCCGCCGAAGCCCGGTTTGATTCGATCGGTGGCCACCGCGCCCGTGCGGGTGGCGTTCGGCGCGCTGGGGTTCGCGGGGAACGTCGCTAAGACCGCGCTGCAGACGCCGGTTCACGTCGCCCGGGTGCTCACGCCGGAGCAGGAGAAACAGACCATCGTCGACCAGTGGGTGGACTTCTTGATCAGCCAGATGGACCAGGAAGACGAGGATGAAATCGCGGGGAAAAAGTTCAAAGTGCAGCCCGTAGCCGCCGCTCCGGGATCTTAGGTTATAACGCGCCGGGACCTTAGGTCATATGATAACGCGCCGCCCGCGGGTGGCGAGCGACGAATGAATGATTACACGAGTCGAGTAGTGAAACAATGAAGAACGCCAGCCGTCACTCACGGCGTCGTCGGCCCGAGCACTTTCTCCCCTTTAAACTCCATCCGGAACAGCAAACGCTCATACCTCTCCGCGTCGAACGGCGACGCCGCGTGCAACAAAACCCTGTTGTCCCAAATCACAAAGTCGCCTCGCTTCCACCGGTGCGCGTACACCTTTTGGTTACCGGGCAAACCGTCGCCGACGACCGCGGCGGCGAGCTCGTCAATAAGTATTTTCGCGTCATCCTCCGGGATGGACTCGCCCGTGTTGACGTCCACCACCGCCGCTGTGTTTTTGGGGTTTATGTACAGCGACTCCGCCTTTGTGACTGGGTGTGTCCTGACGATAGGCCAGGTCTGCGGGGGTTTCGCCGCGATCTGCGTCGTCGTCACCTTCGGGCGCGCCGCGTCCCTGGACTCGAGCAGCCTCATGAACTTTTCCCACGAGTGCACCGACGCGAGGCTTCGCATCTTACCCTGGGTCTCCGGGTCCAAGGACTCGAACGCGGCGGTGCAGCTGGCGAAGCGGGTCTCGCCGCCCGTGGGTGGGAGCGCGTGCTCGAGCTGCGGCGCGTACAACGCGATGGCCACCTTTGGCATGGGCAGGAAGCTCCCGTCGGTGTGCCACTCTTCCAGGGTGTTTGCCGCCGGTTTGTACTCGCCGATGACCTCGCCCTTCACGACGTCCATGCCGAACTCGCCGTTCTCCCTCGCGCGGTAGTTACCGAGTAAGGCGAGGTGCAGGCAGCCTGGGATGGGCTTGGACTGGCCGGGCCAGCGCGTGTAGGGCTGCTGCGCGACGAAGTGAGGCGCGAGCAAAGCGCACGCCCTTTCGCAATCCAAGGGACGGAGGTGTTGGTCCCTGACCACCATGACGCCGCGGCCGGTGCGGTGCATGGCGTCCACCATGCGCTCGATGTCATCGGCCGTGGCGGTCCGTAAGTCTGCGTTTAAGACCTCCACCCCGAGGGCCTCGCCGGACAAGGCGCGAATCTCCATCGTGTGTGCCGCGACCCTCAGCAATGGCGAAGCGTTTCGTGCCACGGTGTCAGTGAGGAGAAGCGCTGATCGCGCCGAGAGCTTCATCGCGACCCAATTTTGGAACGTCGCAGAGCGCAGAGCACGCACGATGGCGGCAGCAGCGGTCGTGGAGCGAAATGTCTACGATAAGGCGACGATGAGCATAGCGGTCAGCGGCGAGACTGACGCGGAGGCTGACGCGTTCCTCAAGGACAAGCTGTGCGAGCAGGGACTCAAAGGTGCGCCCAGATCCCGAGTCTCCCCCTCTCATTCATTTGAACCCGGACCCCGTCGCCCGTGACCCCGTCCCACGCCCCCTTCCACGGCGCCATCGCTCACAAACTCACAATCCCTTCCCTCGTTCCATCACGGACAGTCATCGAGGTGTACGCGGAGTGGGGCGGGCGGTGCGAACCCCTTCTCCCCGTGCTGAAGCGAATCCAAAAAGAGGCTGAGCACGCCGAAAACTGCGCGGTGGTGCTCCACTGCAAGGCGGAAACTCACGAGCTGCTCGCCGACTACCGGGGCAAGTCGATGCCCCACTTTCTGTTCTACCGCAACGGCGTGCAGGTGGCGGTGGTCAAGGGCGCGAACATGCCGGAGATCGAGAGCCTGCTCGACGAGCACGCGCCGACGAGCCCCGACGCGGACGTGCTCGAGGAAAACCCGATGTTCGTGCAGCGCGCAGAGGAGAAAGCCGCGGCGGAGGCGGCGGCGCAGGCTGCGCTCATGGGGGAGAACGAGTAAACATGCGGGTTATTGACGTTTAGTAGCGATGAAAAAGGGTATATTACACGTTATAATTCGGCGTCACATCCTGGACTGGACCGCCTCCCACTCCTTCATCGCCTGGCGGATGCCGAGGTCCATCATGATCTCTTCGCTGCCCCCGGGTATGGCGTAGGCGCGGACGTCCCTGTACAGCCTCTCCACCTTCTCCCCTTGCCCGCCCCTGACGTAGGACGCGCCCCCGAAGATCTGCGCAGCCTCCCTCGCGCAGTACTCGAACACCTTCGTGGACTGCACCTTGGCCAGCGCGGTGATGCCGGCCAAGGCTTTGGCGCTCTGGTCCTTTGGCAGCGTGCACATCTGGTACGTGATGTTCTCCATCTGATGGTGCGTGGCGTCGATCTGTCGGACCATGTCCGCGAGCTTGGCACGAATCACGGGATGCTCCACGAGCTTCTTGCCGAAGGTCCGCCTCCTGTGCGCGTACTTGAACGCCTCCTCGTAGCAGACCCTGGCGAACCTGTTCGCCTGCACCACGAATCCCCAGCGCTCGTGGTTAAAGTTGTGCATGACGTACTTGAACCCTTGGTTCTCGGCGCCGATGAGGTTACCTACCGGAACCTTGACGTTCTCAAAGGTGATGAAGCTGGTGCCGCTCGCCCACACGCCCATGCAGTCCATGCGTCGGCAGATCACACCCGGCATGGTCTTCTCGATGAGTAACAAGGAGATTCCGCCCATGCCGGGTCCGCCGGTGCGAACCGCCACGGTGAAGTAGTCGGCCCACACGCCGTTGGTGATCCACTTCTTCTCCCCGTCGACGACGTAGTGCGTGCCGTCCGCGGACTTCTTGGCGGTGCACCGGATGTTCGCGACGTCGCTGCCGGCGTAGGGTTCGGTGATGCACAGGCAGATGGTGGCTTCGCCCTTGAGAACGCGCAAGCCGCATCGTGTCCGGAGATCGTCCGAGCCAAAGTTTAGGACTGGCGGGAGGCCGATGTGGACGCCCTCGAGGAGGCCCCAGAGCACGCCGCCGCTGCCGCATCGCCCGAACTCGTCCAGGATGATGAGCTCATGGAAGTAGTCGAAGTCCTTCGGGCCCTTGACGTCGAGCTGGTCACCCATGCCGCCCGCCCACGGCGACCCGACGACGCCCGGTAAGATCCCCGCCTCGTACGTCTTGCGGTAGAGCTCCAGGGGCAAGGACTTCTTCTCGTCCCACTCGTGCGTGTGGGGCATGATCTCACTCTCCACGAAGGCCCGTACCTTGGCGCGGTACTCGACGTGGCTCTGGGTGTAGTACGGCGAGTTAAACTTGGCGTACCAGCCGGGCTGTGGGAGTGGGATGGGACGAACGATGGGGCGCGAACGTCAGTTTAGGTCAAAAAGCAACAACGAAGGGGCGCGGCATTGAGATTGGGAACGGGCGCGTGGGTGGTATCCGAAGGTCACGCACGTCTCCGAAGGGTACGCCCTCGCCGAAGGGTTCGGCGGTGCGAAGCGCGGACATTTCCCTCGCGGTTTCGGTGCTTCGCGAGGGGTTCGACGGAGCGTAGCTCGGGGACGGCGCGGCCATCAGTGACTTTTGGTGACGAGGCATTTGACGTGACTCTCGCTTTTTACCCTTTTTGTTGAGAACTACGGTTCGCGAGATCCCCACATAGGAGTTAAGCATCTCGTCTGATCCGTTCGTGAATCTGGGGTTTCGGTGGTTGTACTTCTGAAAAGGAGCCCGCGCAGAGCACGCGCACTCGACGATTCTTAGATGAGATCCCCTTCGAGTTCGCCTAACTTGATGGGGGCGTGGCCTTTCTTCCTCATCGGAGGGTTGATCGTTGGAGCAGACGCGGCTCCATTTACCAGCCGAACTGCACTTAAGACTGCTGTAGACAACTGCTTAGCCGTCGATGCGACCGGTGTGACGTGCTGTGCCACTGCAGACTGTGGACCAGCCGGATCTGCCGAGATGAAGGACTGGGACGTGAGCTCCGTGACGAATATGAACAGCATGTTTAACCAAGCTTCAGCGTTCAACGCGGACCTCTCGAGCTGGGACGTGAGCTCGGTGACGACCATGGGGTACATGTTTTACCAAGCGTCGGTGTTCAACGCGGACCTCTCGAGCTGGAACGTGAGCTCGGTGACGACCATGTATCGCATGTTTCATCGCTGCCATGAGCTGTGCCATGGCAGCGCTGCCATGAGTATTATCCCAAGTTGGTACCTCGAAGAATGCCCTCCTGGTCATGTTGGAGTTGTTGGGCAGGTATGCACCGTTTGTCTTCCTGGGACATGGCAAGGGTATGAGGGTCGACCGAGTTGTATCGCGTGCCTCACAGTTGATAGGTGTCCTGGAGGCTTTTCCTGCGCTGATGGTCACACGGGAGAGGGCTGCTACGATTGCGATAATAATTTTTACATGCTCGAAGACGTGTGCTATCCATGCAAACAGGACGCGAGATTTTTCGGTCTTCTCTTTCTGGGTTTATCGGTCTTTGTCGTGTTGATCGCTGCGGTCGCTTTTCCGGGCAAGGTGAAGGCGGCTTGGAAGCGTCTGAAACGTACGGAGAAGTATGCGAAGGCAAGAATTGAAAAGCTGCAGAAGGAGGCGATGGATACCCGCGATCGCGCCTCCAAGTTTGGCGCCATCATCTTTCTCTTGAGCCTCATCACTTTTCTGCAGATCCAAACGCTCGTCGTCAGTGTCAGGGTACCATGGCCCAGGGCCATCACCGCGCTGTTCGAGGCCCTGAACGACATTGTCAACTTCGACGCTTTTGGAGTCATCAACCCAGAGTGCTCGTTTAGAGACTTTTCTCAGGAGTTTAGCTGGTTGATTCGGTTGTGTACCCCTGTGGTGATTCTGTTCTTCGTAGCCGGTGGCACTACGTACATATCCCGGAAATCGGGTGACACACTGGACGGCGTCATCAGACTCGTGGTTCAGGTGCTCCACGTGACGTTTGTCGGGAACACCGTGCACGCGCTGCTGCCCCTCGACTGCGCAGAGTACGCTTGCATTGAACCGGAAGACGAGACACACAAACCCTGCTATGATGGGAAGCATCGCGTCATGGAATCTATGCCAGAAGTTGTGTGCAGTAGCGAAGATAGCGGTTACGTCATTTTCTTGGCTTGCAGTATTTCGGGTTTCATCCTTTACGTGGTGGCGTACGTTGCTTTCATTGCGTATGTACTCCGGCACATCAAAATATCAGCACAAAAGCACAAGGACTACGTTCCCTCGGATAGCGATGGCGGCGGAGACGTTGAAGTGCAGCACCAGCCACACGGGAGGGAAATCGAAGATATCACGCTCGAGGTAGTGGACGACGTCGCGGAGCCCATGGCTCAGACTGGCGGTGGGACTTCCCCGGTCAAGGCAGTCACCGCGGGGCCGGTGATCGAGTCCAACGCGAGTGCCCCTAGCATTCAGCCAAAAGCTGGCACCGACACAGCAAATTCACCAGGAGATGAAGGGGAGGACGAGGAACTAGACTCGTTTGAACGAGTTCTAAAAAAGCTGCATCCAGTTGTTCAGAGGCAGATTGCGCGCTACGGCGTGCTTATTTTGCCGTACTCACAGCGGGCGTGGGCGTGGGAGCTCGTCTCGATGGTGAGGAAGACGCTCATGGCGCTGACAGCGGTCTTCTACACGACCAAGCCTATCATGCAGCTTGAGCTAATGCTCTCGCAGAACGTGGTTTGGCTCGTGCTGCTTCTTTGGTTCAGGCCTTTCTGCGCTGTTCCATTCATGGGTGGTCCCCTCGAGAGATTATACGAGGAGCCGCGTCTGGAGGGATCAGACAAGCGCTGGTCGTCGGGGAACATCGTTGAGATATGCATGGCCTCCGGGACAGTCGCACTAAGCGCAATCGGACTGAGCGTCGGCGACGGTGATCCAGCGGCTCTGGTGGTTTTCTTCTTCGCGCAGCTGCTCATTGTCGGGATGTTCGTCGCTCGAGCCATCGTGATGGTGGGCGAGCCGGGCCCTTTCTTCGGCCCATCGCTGGACCGCGCGTGGGAGTCTATCGCGGCGCAGGCGGAGAAAGTTCTCGACTTTATCCTGAGCAAGATCCGCCCAACAGTTCGCGACTTCATCCTGAGTAAGATCCGCCCGAAGGGCAACGAGGCGGTGCAGGCTCGGTGGAGGGCAGCCAAGAACGTCATCGGTGCAGTTAACAGGACGAGCCAGCCAAGTCATT